>CDZU01009633.1_pt1 | contig 159076 bp, 133 predicted proteins | sample 557441 | NCBI WGS metagenome assembly CDZU01 (sample SAMEA3182114, study PRJEB8094) | gut metagenome | biome: human; feature: gut; material: Stool; isolation source: human stools | place: Canada | collected 2013-06-10
CTGAATACTTATTTTCCAGCCTCCCGTATCGTCATAAATAACTACACCTAAAAATAAAACTAATAATATAATAATTTCTACAATATTCCCTACCATCAAAGAGTGCTCTTTAATAATAGGAAGCAAAGGATAGATAATAATAAGGAAATAAACATTAAGTTTTGATATTGTATCCATATCTATTACTAACTCCCTAATTTTGAATAAAACGCCCAAAGGCGCCGTTCCATTTCTTTCCATGAATATGCTGTTTTATAAATACATTTCATCTTTATTGAAATTTTTGTCCACTGCTCTTTTTCACTAATTAATTCAAAAATACCTTTAGATAATGATTTTTCATTATAGTCGACCAAGACTCCAATATTCTGTTCTTCAACAATTTGAGACATTCCAGTATTTCTAACCATAATTAAAGGTTTCCCCAAAAATAGTGCCTCATAAAATTTATTGGGTGCTGCATAGTAATGATTTCCAATCGAAGGATCATAAAGTGCCGTCATTATATCCGCTTGGTTTTCTAATGCCAAAGTATCTGGATATGATAGTTTACCATAGAAGAAAATATTTGAAGAAACTTCTGCTAAATGTCGAATCTGTTCTTCAAGCTTTCCAAAACCACCAATATGTAATTCTAATTGCGGATGTTTTTTTACTATTTCTGCTAATTCTAAAATCATCCTATAGTCTTGTAAAATACCCACATAGACAATTCTTACTTTATCATTTGTACTTTTTATCTTAATGCTCCCCAATTTAATCTTATCAGGAGAATTATGAATAATTTCCAATTTTTTTGGATGACTTCCACAAATCTGATTTTTTCTTTGTTCTGTACAGATTATTGTCCCCGCGGCATTATTTATAATCCAATGTTCAAAAAAATTTACTATTCGTTCAACAAAATTTCTAGGATTTGTTCCTATATAATCAAATATATCGAAAATATAAGGAATGTTTAATAGCTTACAGGCAATAGCACTTGTAAAAGCAGTATCAAAATCACAAGCATGAACATAATCAAAATTTTTTCGATGAAATAAAAGCCATTTAAAAATACGATATTGAAAAAGCAAAAAAGGCCGTAAATTTTTAATACCTTCTCCATACGTAGCTTTAGCACCTAAACAAGTCCTTTTTACCTCAGTGTCAGCCAATACTTTCGTATCGTTATATATACCATTGCGTGTTCGATCCCATACTAATAATTGAACATCATAGCCGCCTTTAACTAAAGAGTTAGCTTCTTTTTCAACGCGGGAATCTGGTTCAACAGGATTCGAACGAATAATAACTATTCTTTTTTTCATATCCATTATCCATTTCTGAATGATATCTTAATCACTCTTCCCCATATGTCTCTATAATATTGCGTAAAAAGTCCACTCTATATGGAGCCACTTCGTTAAGCCCAGCAAATACACCATCATTTTTTGCTTTTCCAAAATATAGTCGAGCTTCTTCATAATACGGAGTTTGTAAACGTCTAACTAAAGTAACCCATTTTCTAAAATTAGAAGTCCGAGGTACTCGCAACTCTTTAAAATAAAATTCGCCAGGGTCAATTAGCCCAATTAAGCGCGATAATCCATCCGCCCCAAGAAATTCTGATAAGGGGAAATCAGAATACCCTTCTCTATAACATTTATTATTTCCTGTACGTGGAGAAAACTGAGCATGGTGTACGATAACAAAATCGCTCCATTTCCCCTCACTATTTTCATCTATAAATTGTACATATCCTTCATCAGGACTTTGAATAATTTCTCCACATGTATCACAAATCCATTGTTTCAACGGTTCTAAATGCATTATAGTCTCTCCTTCTCAAAATAACTAAATTGTAAAATAAATATTACCCATCAAATTTTGCACAGCTAACAAAGAAAATAATTTGATAACCCTTTGCTGGTTATGTCGACCAAATTTTACCCATAAATTCTTAGTTTTAAGTATTCGCTCCAACATCAAACACCACTGTTTTATCTCAATTGCTGATACTAAATAGCCTCCGCGCTGATGCTGAATCAAATCACGGTTGCCGCGAATATTACTGCAGATGACAGGCAAACCATTAGCCATGGCTTCCATCAGGGCAAGGGACAATCCTTCGCGCCGTGACGGGAAAAGAAAAAGGTCTGCCATTTTGTAAAAATCAGCGACGTCCTGACGGTAGCCAGCAAAAATAATTTGTCGGGCGATGCCCAGCTGCCTAGCTAACTGCTGATTTCTCTGCATCAAGGGGCCACTGCCGCAAATGACGTAATAAACATTGGGCAGATGAAGTTTTGCTAAGGCTTTGATGCAAACGGCATGGTTCTTGTTTTTATTAACTTCCCCTACAGACAACAGGACCGTGGCGGTAAGGGGGATGCCCAACTGTTTCCGAAGTCTTTGCTGTGCATAAATAGCATTCAGTTTACCCCCCCCCCCTATAAATTTTCCGCATAGCTGGCAAAATCTGTGTCAAATCAAACTGCTTGATTCTTTCCAGCGCATTGGCGGCAAGGCTGTCCCGCAACACTGGATCAGCCTTCATTTTTTGAATGGCTTCGGCTGTCGCTTCCGGTGTATTGTCTGCCAAAAAGCCGGTAACGCCGTTTTCAATGAGGTCTGTATTGCCCCGGATGCTGGTGCAGACTGCCGGGAGGCCGCAGGCCATGGCTTCCATGAGTGCTACAGGCAGGCCTTCCTGCAGGGACATGAACATGAAGACATCGCTGGCACTGCAGATATCCGGGATGTCGCGCCGATAGCCTAGGAAATGGACATGCTCCGCGATATCCAGACTTTTGGCAAGTTCCTTCAATTCGTCCATTTTAGCGCCTTGGCCGCAGATGAGATATTGAATATTTCCTAACTTTCCCTGTTCCTGCAAACGGCCTAAGGCCCTCAAGACAACTTGATGATTCTTGCGTGGGATGAGTTCACCTACTGAAAGCAGGACGAAATCATCGGCTGCCAGCCCCAGTTCTTGGCGTTTAACGGCTTTATCCGTAACGTCTACATGGAATTTCTTCAAATCGACGCCGACACCGGGTACGTAGACCACTTTCCCAGCTTTAAAGTGCTGTGCCCGCTGGTAGTCTTCCTGGTTAATCGTAATCAGGACATCTGTATCATGCGCCAGCCAGCGTTCGACCGGATAGAAGATAAGCCAGTTAAGGAGCGGTGCCCCTTTGTAAAAGTGAAAACCATGAGCCGTGTAAATGACTTTAGTCCCTTTTTTTCGTGCCTCACGAGCCGCCAGACGGGCCAAAGCCGCACCGACAGGTGTATGGCAGTGGATGATGTCATAATGGCCTGTATCAATGATTTGCTTCAATTTTTTATAGGCCGTAAGATTGCCAGCTTTGAAAGGATTCCGCTCAAAGGGGATATCGTAATAGTCGTCGCAAAAAGGAATCTGGCAGTCTGCCGAATCATCATAGTCATTGCGGGCCGCAACAGCTGTCTGCCAGCCATGTTCCTGAAACATCTTCAGAAAAGGCAGATGGAATTCCATGATATGCTTTTTTACGACGGTAGCAACAAAAAGAACTTTGGGCATGGCGTTTCTTTCCTCATCTTTCAAATTTATTTACATCTAATTCTTGTACGGTGCCGCAGTTCGCAGTCGGCCGTTCGCAGTCCGGGGCGGCGGCTTATCGCCTGTTGGCGATGTCGCGCGCGGGATTTTTTCGATTGTTCCCGGATTGAGATACACAGCGTTCGCGCGGGCTCGCCACGTGCGAGCCCCTACATCCGCATGGCATTTATGGGGCTATGCACAGAATTCACGCGGGTCGCCCGCCTCTGCTGTCCGTTCTGGCAACCAGCCTGCGCCTTCCGTTGGTCGGCACCTGCTGGGCCAGAAAGGCACACGGCGACCCCTACGACACGAGCCTACGGCTGTGAATTATTTAATATCGCCTGTATGCGATTTCCGTAGGGGCTACCGCTGGGGGAGCCCGCCCGTGAATTCTGTGAATGGCCGGAATTTATGACGGACGGTGCATGTTCGTAATACAATCCTGAGTCTAAAGGCGCGCAGCGCCATCTGAGTCCGAGCAGTTATGCACGGAAGAGCAACCCCACCACCACTTTGTGGTCCCCCTCCCCTATTAGGGGAGGCTTTCTGCCTTCTGCTCTTTTCTCTGCACTTTTCTGCTCTTTTCTTCTCCCCTACGGGTCTACCGCTCAAACTTGCTCAGGTCCAAATCCTTGCCGCTGACGTCTTTGCCTTCGGTGGCGCTCTTGGTGACTAGGATTTTGATGGTCTGGATCATGATGATGAAGTCTTCTAAGATGCTATAGTTTTCGATATACATCAAGTCGTAGACGAGTTTATCGTACGGCGTAGTGTTGTACTTTGCGAAGACCTGTGCCAGACCGGTGATGCCCGGTTTGACGTTATGGCGATAGGCGTATTCGGGGTTCTCTTGTTTGAATTGTTCGACGAAGAAGGGCCGTTCTGGGCGGGGCCCGACGAGGCTCATATCGCCGTTGAGGACGTTGAGGATCTGCGGCAGTTCGTCCAGGCGGGTGGCGCGGATGAATTTGCCGACTTTGGTAATGCGCGGGTCGTCCTCCGTCGCCAGCTGGGGACCGGAATATTTTTCCGCATCGACGCGCATGGAACGGAATTTGTAGACTTTATATTCCTTGCCGAAGCGTCCGACACGGACCTGACTATAGAGGACGGGACCACCGTCGCCGAGTTTGATGGCCAGAGCAACAGGAATAGCGAAGGGCAAGGCACAGATGGCGGCCATACCGGCCACGATGATGTCGACGGCACGCTTGACGGCCCGCTGTTCGACGCTGAGACGCAGGCTCTTGGGCCGGAAGACCGGGATGTCGTCGATTTTCTGCAGCATGGCACCGTTGCAGAAGATTTCGTAAGAGCCGGGAATGATGTAGGGCTGGATTTCTTTATCCGTACAATAGTTGACGATATCCGCCTTAGTCGTGATAGGGATATCCGAGCAGATGATGAGTGTGTCGATGTCGCAGGCTTCCAGTTCCTGACGCCAATCCTTCTGCGGGTCCATGATGACGTGCTGGAGCTTCAGCTTGAGCTGAGGCTGGGCACTCATGCGGTAATGGACATGACGACATTCGTCTTCGTTGCCCATAATCATGACGCGTCGGACGGGATGAAGGCTCTGTTCCCAACGCTGGACGGCCCGCTTCCAAAAACCGAGCAGGACGAATTGTACGGCCGTACTGGAAATAATCAATACCCGGGAATAAGCGAATTCATGAATGACAAAGCTCAAGGCCATGACCAGGATGAGGACCAGGAAGAGACTGACAGCCAGACTGATCAGGACTTCGCTGAAGCGCTTGTGTTCAATCGTATAAAGACCGTTGATACTGAACATCATGACCGTGAAGATAACGGCAATCGGCAGCATCCCCGAGTATAAAGCCTGATGTACTTCCCACGCACTCGGCGGGATAATCAGATAGGTCAGGAGTATGTAAGTTAGGGTGATGATAGTCACGTCACCGAGTAAACCGAAAAGTTTACGTGACGTAGGATAGACACGGGTCTTCATGACCTTTTTTCATTCCTTTCGTTGAGTTTGGGGCCGGTGGCCCCGTCGTTCGTCGTTAAGCCTCCCCTCATAGGGGAGGTGGCCAAAAGGCCGGAGAGGTTGGTTTGCCGGTCGCAGACCGCAGGCCGCCGGTCGTGAAACCATGCCACATTGACCAGTTGGATATATAGCTGACTGGTCGCTGTAAGAACCTCTCAGTCAGCTTCGCTGACAGCTCCAGCACGGCTCTCCGTTTTGGCAACCGTCCTGCACTTCCCTCCGGTCAGTCCCTGACGGGCCAAAAAGGGCCTATCCGGGGAGCCATACTACTAACGGCGTTTTCGTTTTTTATTATGATTTTCGTCGTAATAGTAGTAGTAATAGTAGCCGCTCTTGTGGTGCTGTGGGACTTTATTTAAGATGACGCCGAGGATGTTGGCGTGGACTTTTTCTAAGAGTTCTTTGGCTTGTTTGCCTTCGTCCGGGCTGATATCGCCGCTGCCCAGGACGAGGATGGTACCGTCGGTCTGGCTGCTCATGAGTACGGCATCAGTGACGGCCAGGACGGGCGGCATGTCGAGGAAGACGTAATCATACATTTCCGCTGCTTCCTGCAAGAGGCCCTTCATCTTCTTCGAGCCCAGGAGTTCAGCCGGGTTCGGCGGGATGGGACCGCTGGTGACGATGTCGAGGTTGGGAAAGACGTCGGCCTGGATGACTTCTTTCAGGGGCAAGTCTTCGGCAAAGCAGTTGCTCAGGCCCCGGTTGAGCAGGCTGAAACGGCGATGGATGACGGGCTTGTGCATGTCGCAGTCGATGAGCAGGATTTTTTTATCGTCCTGCCCGATGGTAATGGCCAAGTTGGCGACGGTCGTCGACTTCCCTTCGTTTGGGATGGCCGACGTAAAGACGATGGTCTTCAAGGTCTTGCCGGCACCAGAAAACTGTAAGTTCGTCCGGATGGCCCGATAGGCTTCGGCTACCGGCGACCGGCTGTCATAATGGGTGATGAAATCTATTTCCGCCATAATTTCCTCCTAAGTTTCGACCACAGGCCATGGCTGCTGTCCGGTTCCTTCTGCAAGGTATTGGTATCGGGAATCATGCCCAGGACAGGCAGGCCCAATTCTTTTTCCACGTCTTCGGCCGTCCGTATCTTGCGATACATGAGGGATTGGACGATGACCGTCCCCATGCCGACGATCAGACCGAGGAGGGTCATGATCGCCATGATCAGGACTTTGCGCGGCTTGATTGGTTTTTCCGGCAATGTCCCCCAGTCGACGACCTGTACTTCGTTCGGCACCATGACTTCGGCGACCTTGGCTTCTTCCAGGCGTTTAGCCAACATGACATAGATTTCGTTGTTGACGTCGGCATCGCGCTTGACGCGGACGAAGCCCTGTTCCTTTTCCGGTAGGGAGGCGATGATGGCGTCATTTTCCGAATCCATCTGGTCCAGGGCCGTCTTTTTGCTCTGGGCTACGGCGATGGCCGCTTCGTTCTTGAATTTATCGGCCAATAAGCCCTGCTGGACAGTACTGCTGGACGGCGCCTGCTGGGCGACAATCTTGCTGATTTCCTGATTCAGAGAATCCCGGGTGGAGTTGATCTGGTTGTTGATTTCCTGCATCTTCGGATGTTCATCCGTATATTTGCCGACGTAACTGGCTTTGGTCGCTTCCAGCTGAGCCAGCTGGGTCTTATACTGCTGGATAGCCGGGCTGTCGGCGATGGAGACGCCAGCCGAGCTGAGCTGTTCATTGACGCTGCTCAGGCCGGCCTGGGCCGTTTCCAGGTTGAGCTGGTTTTCGGCTTTCGCCTTGTCGACAATGTTCAGCTTATCCGTAAGCTGCTTCATCTGGTCGTCGGTAGAGTACATCTTGTTGGCGGCCTGATACTGCTGCAGCTTATCTTCGGCCTGACTCAATTCGTCTTTGGACGCGGCCAGCCTCTTTTCCAGGAACTCGCGGGTCCGCTTCTGTTCGTCATGGCTCAGTTCGGTCAGGCGGTTCATAAAGCCCTTGATGATGAGGTTATTGGCTTTCTGGGCCTGTTCCGGCGACTTGCCGGTGACGTCGACTTCCAGAATTTCTGTATCTTTATACGGTTTGGTAATGATATGACTCTTGACATAGCCGTCATAGTCGGGCAATTTCCCGTTTTCATCGCGTTCTTCTGTCTGGGCGATGACCGGCAGGACGACGTTGCGGCTCTTGAGGATTTCTGCGTCGGTCATCATGCGCTGCTTGTCATCCATGGCATTGCCGCCGGATACTTTGGACAAAATCGAATCGCCCAGGCCCTTATCCTGCTTGATGCGCAGCAGCGACGTCGACTGGTACACCGGCGGCGCGACGAGCAGATAGGCCCCGCCGGCAATCATGAAGGCCGCCGTAATAGCCGCGATTTTCTTCTTGTTGGCCATGACAACTTGAAAGAGGTCTTTCAAATCAATGGTTATTTCTTCCACCCTGTTCAACTCCTGTATGGTAAATACTAATTGTTATCTAAGTTGTCTTTCGCTTCGGTAATCATGTAAATACTGCTGAAGATCGGCGCAATATCGCGGGCAAAGTCGATGCGATGATTCTTGGTCAGATAAAGGATGTCCCCTTCGCGGAGGGTGATATTCTGCGACATATCGCCGGTTTTGAGCATATTATTGAGGTTAATGGGAATGAGCGACTTCGGCTGGTCCTGATGGATGAGGAAAATTTTCTTCTTCGCCGTATCCCGCGTAAAGCCCTGGGCGGCACCGATGGCGTCGATGACGGTATGGCCCTTTTCCAGTTCCACGGCACCGGGCTTCTTGACTTCGCCAAAGACGTAGACCCGGACGCGGCCTAACTTGGAAATATTGACGGATACATCGGGATCGACGATATACCGGGCCAGGCCCTGCTGCAGGACGTCCGTGAACTGGGAGACCGTCATGCCTTCGGCGTGGATTTCCCCGACTAAGGGAAAGGATACGTTGCCGTCCGGCCGGACGACGAAGGGCGACTGATTCGTCGATGAATTGCCTAAATCCTGTTGTTGCGTGACGACGATGTTAAGCTCATCGCCAGGCCGCATATAATACTCTTCGGCACAGGCCGTCCCGGTCCACAAAGCGGTCACGGCGGCCAGTGCCAGTATACTTTTCTTTAACATCTGTATTCACATCCTATATTCAACCAAAGAGACGATGGAAAAAGCCTTTTTTCTCCTTTTGCCAGTGCGACGGCAAGTCGGGATAAAAGACGCGGTTCTTTAAAATACATTCGGCATTGCGCGTCGCCGTGTTCCAAAGATTGACGTGCTGCTTATCCTTGGCAGCCAGGCGGTCCAGTTCTTCGTGGGCTTCGCGTATATCCGTCGTGCGAGATTCCACGCGATGCCCGTCGCTGCCGAGGAAGTGGATCATGCCATTGCGGTAGAGGTCGCGGACGCGCTGCTGCAGTTTCGAGCCGAAATAGCCCGTGAAACTGCCTGTATTGCATTGAGCCAGGACGCCCTTATTCATCCATGCCAGAAGTGTTTCCGGGCGCTCCATGAGGCGCTCATAGCGTTCTACGTGGGCCAGAAGTGGCAGGAACCCGCGCATTTGCAGCTCATAAATCATCTTTTCGACGATATCCGGCTGGGACTGGTCGGTCAGTTCCAACATGACATAGCGGCTGCCAGCCAGACAATAATCGTCGTGATTTTCCTTCATAAAGCGCAGCGTATCGCCGTTGAGTTCCACTTCCGCGCCCGTATAGATACGAATAGGAATCTGAGCCTTATCCGCTTCTTCCTGAAGGGCTGCTACCTTGTCGAGAATCGTCTGCCAGGCCGGTATATGGCCCTGACGATTGACATGAGGCGTCGCAATAATATCGGTGACCCCGGAATCGACGGACATGCGCAGCATCTGCAGCGACATGTCCAGCGATTCAGAGCCATCATCAATGTCGTATAAAATATGTGAGTGAATGTCTATCATGATAGTTCTCCGTCTGGGGGCCGGGGCCCCTGTCGTTCATCGTAGATCGTTCGTCGTTATGCCTCCCTTTATAGGGGAGGTGGCCTGAAAGGCCGGAGAGGTTGGTTGGTCGTGGGCGCCGGCCTGCGAAACCTCTCAGTCAGCTTCGCTGACAACTCTAGCACGGCTCTCCGTTTTGGCAACCGTCATGCACTTCCCTCCGGTCAGTCCATGACGGGCCAAAAAGGGCCTATCAAGAGAGCCGTATTCTAATACCTCCACTGGATGGTGGCGGTGGCGAATTTGTCGTGGTCTGTATGAATGGTGAAGTCGGCGTTTTCTACGTTGGCGTAGCCGATGATGCCGCTTAAGTAGACGTCCTGGGCAAGCTTGGTCTGACCGGTGAGTCCGAATTCATTGACTGTGGGATGGATGCGCATGCCCCGTTCCATTTCGGTCCGCTGGGCATAGAGGCCGATGGATGTTTCGTTGGGCAAATAATGGCGGATGGCACCGTAGTATTTGCGGGCATCGCGGCCCATGGCATCGCCCATGATGGCGTCGTGATAGGTCCAGCCGTTATTGAAGCGCTGGTGACCGTACCAGGCATCGCTGGTATCGGCCATTTCCAAGGTCATGTCCCAGGACCCGTCATGAGTCAGTTTCGGCAGGTAGATACCGGCCCGGTATGCGACTTTGGACGGCATATAATGCGACTGGTCTTCGCCGTAGAGTTCGCCATAGAAGGTGACGCCAGGCAGGCTCAGGCGGAAGTCGCCGCCGGCAATGTCATCCCAGCGGTCCTTATCGGCATCGTCATTGCGGCCATAGAGCCAATGGCCCCAGTCGGAGCTATCCAGACCATTGCCGTCACCGCCGAGCATGGACAGGCGGGACAGGCCGAAGGTGAAGTATGATGTCGGCGAAAAGTCAGCGCGGATGCCGATGAGGCCGGCATCGTCGTAATCCGTCATACCCCGGGCAGCCGCACGATCACGCCGGTCGCCTTCAAGGAAACCGTAGAAAAGGTGGACGTCTGCCTGACCGAGGAAACGGAAGAAGCCGCCTACTTTCTGCGGTTCAATGAAGTGCGCCTGGATGGTCGTCAAGGGACGCATGTTGTTCCCTAAGGCCAGATTTCCCGTTTCCCCCTGTCCCCAGGACATGGCTTCTTTGCCGGCTTCAAAGGCCCAGATGCCGGCGCGGGTCTTGATATAGCCTTCTTCCAGGCTGGCGCTGAAATCGTTGTCCTTGTCATAGCTGAAGCGCGGCCGCAGGGCGATAGCCGTTTCATGACCGATGTTCCCGAAAATTTCGGCTTCCAAGATGCCATTGCCGTCGCGGCCATATTTATAGCCATTGCGATTGGCGCCAAAGGTCTGCCAGCCTGCATTGACAGCGCGGCTATAGGAATGGCGCGATGTATCTGAGAGCTGAGCCGCTGCCGTCAGCGAGACCGAGCGGAGTTTCAACGGATCGTATGTCTTTTCCCCACGCAGGGTAGCCACTTCCGGGGCTACGTACTGGGCCAGGGCATCGACCTGGTCCGCCAGGTATTTCGGCATCGGTTTGGTCTGTGCCTTATCCTGAGCCTGGACGACCCATTGAGCCATCTGCATGCGGCTGTACGGTTTGGCCCCATTGGGCATAGTATCGAGATAGCCCATGGCACTCAATTTTTCAATATAGCCATAATACGGGCTGTCTACGGAAACGTTGGCCGTCGTCGCCGGTGCTGCCAATACGCTGGCCGTCATACCGAAACTCAGCAGGACAGCACTCATCAAGGTCGTCTTCATCGTTTTCATCGTCATCAAACTCCACTTCATCATAAAATAAAAAGCATAATTAATATGCATTATTACTATTTCATACATAAAGTTTTAAAAATGACTACGTTCTATTTATCACCTATTAATACTTTATAAGTGTAAACCAAATGCCAAAAGATAAGGTAAAATATATTTCGCAAATTCAATTTCATAAAAAATAGACATAGTCTATTGCCGCTAGTACAATTAAGTTACCACACAAAATTCGTAAGGAGGCAATAGACCATGTCTGGTAATATTATACAACTTAATGAGGATCTTATAAAGAATAATTTAAAGGATCTTGTACGCAACAGTGTAGAGGAAACACTGAACGCCCTGCTCGACCACGAGGCGGATGAACTCGTCCGCGCTGGCAAGTATGAGCGAACGGGAGACCGTAAGGGCTACCGTTCCGGTCATTACGAGCGGAATTTTGGCACGACTTCCGGCGAAGTCAGATTACGCGTGCCGAAGCTCAAGGGCATCCAGTTTGAGACGGCCATCATCGAGCGCTATAAACGCCGTGAATGCTCTGTCGAGGAAGCCCTTATTGAGATGTACCTGGCCGGCGTATCCGTGCGCCGTGTCGAAGATATTACCGAATTGCTTTGGGGCACAAAGGTCTCCTCTGGCACCATCAGCCATCTCAACCAGAAGGCATACAAGCACATCGAGGAATGGCGTCAGCGTCCTTTAACGGGGGAATATCCGTATGTTTACGTCGACGGCATTTACCTCAAGCGCTGCTGGGGTGGCGAGATTCAAAATGTCTCCGTTTTAGTCGCTATTGGCGTCAATAAAGACGGGTTCCGTGAGATTCTCGGAGCAGCAGAAGGCATGAAAGAAGACAGGGAAAGCTGGTTGAACTTCTTCACCTGGCTCAAAGGCCGTGGCCTTGCAGGCGTGCGTCTCATTATCGGCGATAAATGCCTTGGCATGCTGGAAAGCATCCCTGTAGTCTTTCCTGAAGCCAAATACCAACGCTGCACGGTCCATTTTTACCGGAACGTCTTCACAGTGACGCCAAAGACTAAGATGAAGCAGGTTACCTTAATGCTCAAGGCAATCCACGCGCAGGAGAGCAAGGAAGCTGCACAGGAAAAGGCGGTCTCCATTGCCGCCAAGCTCCGTGAAATGAAGCTTTTATCCGCAGCCAAGAAAGTCGAGGACAGCGTGGGCGAAACCTTGACCTATATGGATTTTCCAACAGAACACTGGAGCCGGATCCGCACGAATAACCTAACAGAACGGGTGAATCGCGAGATACGCCGCCGTACACGGGCCATTGGTGCCTTTCCTGACGGCAACAGTGCTTTGATGCTCGTCTGTGCCAGACTTCGTCATGTTGCCGCCTCGGAATGGGGCTCAAAACGCTATATGGACATGGAGCATCTATTCAAGATGGAAATTGAGCAGCCAAATGACGAGGAAAATCCATATATCTGATTACGATATTTACTGGCGGATGAAATGAATTTGCGAAAGAATCTTGACACTACCTTTACTTTAACCTGATTCTGCAAGAAGTCTCCCGCCTCTATAGGCGGGAGTACGTTCACTTCTAAATTCTGTCTTATTCTAAGCCATATTTTTTGAAAAGTGTTTCACGGAACTCTTTACTGGAAGCTGCTTTTTTCGCTTCATCATACCGTTTTTCCTCCAATAACAGACCCATCAATTTTTCCCATCGGTTATCTGACGATTTCCGTTCTTCTGCACGACCTTTTTCAATTCCTTCTGCACGTCCCTTAGCTTCCCCTTCTTCAAAGGCATCGCGATGGTCCGAGTTATAGTCTAGGATGGCGAGTTCGCGGTTGATGTAAGCCAGGCGTTCGGCGTCATCCTGAAGAAAGGTCCGGGCGGCATCTATGGCTTTATGGATGGCTTCATCGCTCATGATCAGTTCCCTCCTTCTAATCCACATGCATGAACAAGACAAGCCCTATCATGCTGACGGGTCGCCCACGGACGACCCCTACGATGGTATGAGCTGGTTAGCGAAATACGCCAGCCAGCGCTCCATTTTCGTCATGTCACGGATTCGCTTCTTCGGCGATTTCGTATATTTCGGAATCTCCAGGAAATGAAGGCCTCAGGCCGCGGCGTAGAGCCGTTCGTCGTAGGTCGTTCGTCGAATTTAGGGTCTGACGGCCCGCAGTTCGCAGGCCGCGGTTCACTTCGGATTCAAATGCCGCTGCGCGACGATAAATTCAAATTAACGACATTGCCTCAAGGAACCCTCAGCTCGTGAAAAAATAGTGGTTCGTGGCTCGTAAAAACCTACCATCATACAAGAATAGGTATGCCAAATCTCACAACGGGCTGCCCAGCCACAGCTGTCCGTTTTGGCAGCCGTCTTGCGCCTCCCGACGGTCAGCACCTGACGGGCCAAAAAGGCTTGGGACAGCCCCTACGCACAAGGCCGTTGGCCGTGTATTTTTTTGCGGTCTGCGGCCTGCGAAATTCCCATCACTCCCAGTCATCATATTGGCTATCGTCGTACTGGTTATCGTCATACTGGCTGTCGTCGTACTGGTTATCGTCATACTGGCTGTCGTCATCGGGGTTATCCCAATTCCCGTCGTAATCGCGTTCGACCCGTTCTTGTTCTTTGTTCCGTTCGTGGAGTTCGTGCAGGATAAGGCCTGTGCCGACGGCTGACAGGAAGGCCGCATCGTCGGCATCGAGTCGATGTTTCGTCTTTACGGGTTCCTGGGCCGACTGGATTTTTTCTTTTTCAGCTACCGCTGTCTTTTCCCGTTCTTTTTGTTCGGCCTGTTTCTGGCCGCTCCGCCGCAGACCACAGATGATGACAAAGGTCGTCAGGGTCGCCGCGATGACGGCTTTCAAGGGGTCCGTGACGCCGAGCCACATATAGAGTTTGGCAGTGCCTGTGAGCAGTAAAAATAAGAAGATGACCAATCGAGCTGGCATAGCCCTCACCTCGTATCGTAAAAAACATAGTTCCTATGCTTTTATTATATCATGACTTGCCCATTCTGAAACGTTTAACAAATCCCATCCCCATTACAAGCCTGTCTTTTTATGGTAAAATGGGGACAACGTCACAATATTTTATCATCAAGGGGGATTTCGATTTATGCTCAATCAAGTTTCTGTATTCACTGAAAACACGAAGGGCGCCTTGCGCAAGATGACGTCGGTCTTAGCCGATGCCAATATCAATATCTACACCATGCTGGCCAATGACAGCGCAGAATTCGGCATCATCCGCCTCATCGTCACCAATCCGGAACTGGCTGTCTCGAAATTGCAGGAAGCCGGCTACCAATGTCATATGGACAAAGTCGTCGCCGTCGAAATGGGCGATACGCCGGGCTGTCTGGACAAAATCCTCGACAGCCTCCGCCAGGCCAATATTTCCATTGACTACTTGTATATTTCTTATAACCGCCAGGCCGGCACACCGGTCGCCATCTTCAAGACCCGCGAAATGGAAACGGAAACGTTCCTGCGCGGTAAAGGATATGTATTGTTGGATACTTTTTAAAAAAAATCGCTGTCGCACGTACGACAGCGATTTTTTTTTAGTGGTTAGGGGCTAGTGGTTAGGGGCTAGGGGTTGGTTTTTAATTTAAGGCCCTCTTCTACAAACTATAGAGAAGCTCCTACAGTGCGGCTATAAGACCGCAAAAACGAACCACTAGCCACGAGCCACTAATTACAGCAATTCTGCCATATCGTAGATGAGGCGTTCGGATTTTTCCCAGCCCAGGCAGGGGTCGGTGATGGATTTGCCATAGGTGCCTTCGCTGATTTTCTGATTGCCGTCTTCGATGTAGCTTTCGATCATCAAGCCCTTGACCAGCTGTTTGATGTCGGCCGAGTGCTTGCGGCTGTGGATGACGTCTTTGGCGATGCGTATCTGTTCGAGGTATTTCTTGCCCGAATTGGCATGGTTGGCGTCGACGATGACGGCCGGATAGGACAGGTCCCGCTTGCCATAGGCTTCGTACAGGCGCTGGAGGTTTTCATAATGGTAGTTAGGCATGCTGTTGCCGAAGCTGTCGACATAGCCGCGCAGGATGGCGTGGGCCAGCGGATTCCCTTTGGTGCGGACTTCCCAGCCGCGGAAGAGGAAATCCTGCGTATGCTGGGCCGCTTCGATGGAGTTGAGCATGACCGAAATGTCACCGGACGTCGGGTTCTTCATGCCCACAGGGATGCCGACGCCACTGGCAATCATGCGGTGGAACTGGTCTTCGACGGACCGGGCGCCGACGGCGGCATAGGACAAGAGGTCCGACAAGTAACGGAAGATTTCCGGATAGAGGACTTCTTCAGCGCAGGTAAAGCCCGTTTCGCGGACGACGCGGGCATTCATTTCACGGATGGCGATGATGCCGCCCAGCATGTCTTCCTTGCCTTCCGGGTCCGGCTGATGAAGCATGCCCTTATAGCCGACGCCGATGGTACGGGGTTTGCTGGTGTAGACGCGCGGGATGATAAAGATTTTATCTTTGACCTGTTCCTGGACCTTGACCAGGCGATGGATATAGTCGAGGACAGCCGGTTCATTGTCGGCCGAACAGGGACCGATGATGAGCAGGAAGCGGTCGTCTTGGCCGGTCAGGATGTTTTTGATTTCTTCATCCCGTTTCGCCTTGATGGCCTTGACCTTGTCATCGATGGGAAATTGTTCCATCAATTCCTGCGGTTCCGGTAATTTTCGGATATATTCCATGTGCATTTCCATTGGTATCTTCCCCCTGAATAAAAGTGATGTTGGTCACATTATAACACAGGTCAGGCGCTTTCCCTATAGGGAAAATCAGCCCAGCCGAACAGTAAACGTTATACGTTGGGCCTTATAGGATACATTAATCTTACCGCCCATGAGTTTCGTCAATTCTTCGGCCATGGACAAGCCGATGCCATAGCCGGCCTTCTGGCTGTTATGGGACGTATCGCCGCGGTAGAAGCGTTCAAAGAAGCGGGAATAATCCACATTAGCCCCGTCGGCATAGGTGTTGGTCACGGCGACAATCGCCCCCTTCCCCAGACGGGGACGGCGCAGGGAGACGTCGATGGTCCCCTTGTCATCGCAATACTTGACAGCGTTGTCGACGAGGATGTTGACCAGTTCATAGAGGCACTTACTGTCGCCTTTGACGTGGATGCCGTCGGCAATATCCGTATGCAAGGTCTTTTCGGCGTCAATGGCCAGCTGCTGGAAGGAGTCGGCTACGGCATGGACCGTTTCCGACAAGTTCACATCGGTAATGACCAGGTCGACCTGAGAGCGTTCGCCCATCTTGGACAGCATGATGAGGTTCTGGATGAGGTTGGACAGGCGGCGGACCTGCTTGAGGATGCTGTCCGTCCACTGGCTCTGGCCATTGAGCATCTCGATGGCTTCGGCATTGGCGGAGATGATGGCAATCGGCGTCTTGAGTTCGTGCCCGGCATTGGTGATGAAGCGCTTCTGGTTCTCCATGTTGCGGACGAAAGGCCGGATAGCGACGTTGCACATGGCCGCCAGGATGATGACGTATAAGATGACACAGCCCAGGCCAAACCAGAGAGAATAGCGCATGAACGAAGTGACAGCAGCGACGTCGCGCGTGCAGTCCAGGATGACGATGAGGAAGCTGCCGTCGTCGTTGGGCTGAATCATATAGGCATAACTGGCCCGGTTCTTTTTGAAAAAGCCCTGTTTCGTTCCGTTTTCCCGCGCCTCAGCGACAGTCGTCCGGGCGTATTCGATGGCTTCTTTTTCAGAAAACGAAGCGATGTGCTGGATGTCGATTTTTTCCGCATAGCCGCCGGCATTGACGAGGACGCTGAAAAAGCGTATCTGGTAGGCAAATTCTGGCGTCTCTTCGGTCCATGACGGGTCGCTGAAGAAACTGCCATCGTCGCCGCCGATTTTCTGGGGCACAGCGCCGTTGTTATGGATGATATAGGTCAGGACCGACATGACCTGCTGATTCATCCGCATATAGGCGATGGTATTGATGAGGCCCAGGGCGCCGCCGAGGACGACGAGAACGCCGATTGTCGCCATGATGATGAATTTACGGCGCAGGCGCTTGATCATATTCATGGTCTAACCCTCCGCAGACGCTTCTTTCACGGTCAAGGCATAGTCCTGCCCTCTTTGGCCGACGATTTCAATGTCGGCCTGGACGGCTTCGAGCTTTTCCCGTAAATACGAGACGTAAAGGAAGACGATGCCTTCATCGACGTCGTCTTCTTCATCGCCCCAGACGTTATCAAAAATCTGGGCCGTCGACAGGGTTTTGCCGGCGTTGGCCATGAAGAATTTCATGAGCTTCGTTTCCTTATTGGCCAGGCGGATAGAATTGCGGCAGGCCAGTTCCTGTTCTTCCACGTCGAGTTCGACATTGCCGACAGTGAGTTTCGACGGCGCATAGGACGTCGACCGCCGCGTCAGGGAGCGCAGGCGGGCCAGGAGTTCGCCCATGGCGAAGGGCTTGGTCAAGTAGTCGTCGGCACCGGCGTCGAGGCCGGTAATGCGGTCGTCGATTTCGGCTTTGGCCGTCAGCATGATGACCGGCGTCATATTCCCTTTGTCGCGGATTTCCTTCAAGGCCTGGACGCCGTCCTTCTTCGGCATCATGATGTCGAAGATCATACAGTCATAGGACTGGGACAGGGCTTTTTCGACGGCAGCCTGGCCGTCATAGACGGCATCGACATCGTATCCCGAATGGGTCAGGATGGCAGACAGAGCTGCGGACATTTCTTTTTCATCTTCAGCTAATAGAAGGCGCATAGCGTTTCCCCCTTATTCTTGTGCATGGATCAAATTGCGGATAGTCTGCATGGACACGTCGCACGAAGCCAGTTCATCGGCACAGCGCTTGAGTTCCCGGACGATGAGTTCCGGGTTCTTGATGTCGTGCTTGTATTTCATCTGATGTTCCAGGCTGGCCCAGGAATCCATGGCAATCGTGCGCAGCTGGACTTCGGCATAGAAATGACCCGGATTGGCGCCGGTCACATCTTCATAAGGCTCTTCCAGTTCCAAAATGACGTGGTAACTGCGGTAGCCGTTCGGTTTGACGTGGCGGATATAATCTTTCTCTTCGACGACGCGGACGCCATCGAGGCTTTTCAGGAAGTCGATAGCCCGATAGATGTCGTCGAGGAAACAACAGACGATACGGATGCCGATGGCATCGCGGATATCGTGGAGAGCCGAATAGGCCGTCTGAGGCAGGCCCTTGCGGTCACATTTTTCCCGCATACTCCCTTCGGACTTGATGCGGTAAATCAGGTGTTCATAAGCTGCTTCCCCGGTCTTGGCCTTTATATCGTCACTATAGGCGCGGATACGGCCGATAATATCTTCCAGAGCAGCCTGCAAAGCCGGTCCATAGGAACCATAGATAGAATCCATAGTAGTATCACCTCATTCTACAAATTATCGGGAATGTACGAATATTATAGCACACAAAAGGCGCTGTCGCATGAAGACAGCGCCTTTTTGCTGTAGGGGCTCGCACGTGGCGAGCCCGCTCTGGGATATGTACGATTTTCCGACCCGTTTGTTAGAAAAATCATCCCAATTCCTAACGGGTCGCCCACGTGGCGACCCCTACACCCCAAAAACTATCTGTACTACAAACTATAAAGATAATGTAAGGGCGCCCGCCATGCCAATAGCGGACGGCCATCATCAATCCTTCTTATTCGTCAAATAGTACGAAATGCGGCTCAAGCCGATGGACAGGTCTTCGCGGAAGACGAAGATGCCGTCCGGTACGGTCAGGCGCAGCGGTGCAAAGGACAAGATGCCCCGGATGCCGGCGGCGACCATCTGGTCGGCGACCTGCTGAGCTACAGCTGCCGGTGTCGTGATGATACCGATCTGGATGCCTTCGCGCTGAATGACTTCGCCCATTTCAGAAATCGGCGTGACTTCGACGCCGCCGACGTTCTGACCGATGATGCGGTGATCGACGTCGAACAAGCCTGTCGTGCGGAAGCCCAAGCGTCCGAAAGTCTTGTAGTTCGCCAAGGCCCAGCCGAGATGGCCGATGCCGGCGATACCGATTTTCCAATGCTGCTGCAGGCCGATGATTTCCACGATCTGCTGGCATAATTCACTGACGTAATAGCCTACGCCCTTTTTTCCAAAAGCCCCAAAGCAGGTCAGGTCTTTGCGGATTTGTTCCGGCGTAATCCCCAACCGTTCCCCTAACTTTTCGGATGAGATGATATCGATTCCCGCGTCTTGCAATAATAGCAAGTCCCTGTAGTACAGCGGCAATCGTTCGATGACAGCATCCGATATTGCCTTTTTCTGTCTCATGGATAATACCCTCCAACTATGTCCCAAGCTATTCCCTATAGCTATAAGTCATCTTATCTAGTGATAATAGTCACAGACTTATTATATATCATTGTGAATTATTTCGCAAACTATTTTTATCGTTTTTTTTCACATTCTTCGCCATACATGTTAGCAAAAAGGGCACTCATCAGCCAAAAAGTAAGTGAAATCTGGGTACTAAATAAATCGTAGTCGCTCATGCCGCTGATTCCCAGGGACAAGACGGCAGCGGCCAGGGTCATGGCCAGGGATCGGCTGAAGGTGTGGGCCGCATGGCTGCGTACATAGCGGATGGCATACCAGGCATTGCCGAAAAAGAACCATAAGCCGAAGCCCAGGCCGGCCATGCCCGTTTCTGCCAGGATGTTGAGGTACATATTATGGGCGTGGAAGATGACGATACCTGCTTCCTGGATCAATTCATTATAGACGGGATAGACGTGTTTGAAGGCGCCCCAGCCAATGCCCAGGACGGGATGGTCGACAAACATGGCAATGGCTGCCTCCCACATGTCCATGCGCATGGAAACGGACGTGTCCGCTTCGCTGTGGCTGAAAATGGACATCAGGCGGTCGGCGACGCCGCCGTGGTAGAAAGCCAGGATCAGCGGGCCTGCCAGAAAGAGGAGCCACACCCGTTTATCCCAAAAGAGGCCGAAAAAGAAGATCAAAGCGCAGACGCTGAGCCATGCGCCACGGGAATAGGTCAGGATCAGGCAGAGGGTCAGGATGGCAAAAAAGGCCAGGTACATGACGTGATGCCAGCGATGGCGGGTACAGATCATCATCGACGCCGCAGCGCTCATGATAATCAGCAGGAAGGCCGACAATAAGTTAGGGTTGTACAGCGTCGAGTACATGCGGCGCCGCAGCATGGGAAAGGCTGAGTTGTCGACCCATTCGGCCTCGTGGAGGGTCAGCATGTGGGCATACTGGTACAGGCCGTACAGGGCGACGACGAAGGCACTGAGGAGGAGCGTCGAAAAGAGCAGGCGCCGTTCCCAGGAATGGCGGACGAACAGGAGGATGCCAAAGTAGAGCACGAGGTACTGCAAAACCGTGAAGGCATAGAAAGCCGTCCCTAAGAGAAAGTGCGGCGAGCCGACGAGAGACAGAAAGGCCACCAGGGCAAAGCCGACAGCCGGCAGGGACAACGGCGACTGGCGCAGGGGCAGTTTGGGATATTTTTTACAGTAATAGAGCCCCAGGCCCAGGGCGATGATGAAAAAGCCTTCCATAATGAACAAGTTCACCGGCATAAAAAAGACAGTACCAGCCATAGCATAGACGACGCGCAGCCGTGCCCGCTCGGCTGGCGTACTGCCGGTCCGTATCATCCACTTCATAATGTTCGCTCCTTACATTCCGTGTAAAATATATGTATCATTTTACCATAAAAAGGCGCAGAGGCGCAACGAAAAGGCGCTGTCCTGTAAGACAGCGCCTTTTCAATGGCTAGTGGCTCACCGCTAGCTGCTATAAAGAGGAATCAAGCGGGCCGCCCTTTGGGACGGCCCCTACAAGCTGCTAGCCGCTCGGCCCTTACTCAATATGGTATCTCTTCCGGAAGTATTTCCGGACTTCTCCCTGGATGTACAGAGAGCCGACGATGCAGAGGACCTGGTCCGGTTTGATGGCAGCCAGGGCTTTGTCCAGGCCTTCGGCGATGGTGCCGGCCCAATCGGCTTTGCACGGCAGGATGGCCGCCATGGCCTTGGGGTCGGCTGAGCGCGGCGTCGGTGCCGGTGCGCAGACGACGTAATCGTCGTCGTGGAAGAGTTCCCGTACCATCTGACTGTAATCTTTGTCGGCCAGGACGGAGAAGAGGAAGACCCGCTTCCGCGAGGCGAAGACGTCTTCGTAAGTCTTGCAGAAGGTGTCGATGCCAGCCGGGTTGTGGGCGCCGTCGAGGACGACGTCGATGTCACCGGCTTTGAAGACCTGGAAGCGGCCTGGCCACTGGACATGGCGGATGCCGTTTTCCAGGACCGTCCGGGTCAGTTTCTTTTCATGGCGGGCCAAGATGAGCAGTGTCATGACGGCAGCGGCGCAATTCGTCCGCTGGTGTTTGCCCAGCAGGGGCAGGACCGTCGTAATGGCAAAGCCGTATTTTTCCCGGACCGTCACCATCTGACCGGCTTCCGGGTCTTCCGGTCCGGCGTTGCCGACGACGTCGAAGCTGTGGTCCAGAGCATAGAGGCGGCTGTGCTTTTCATAGGCCTTGCGGGCGATGACCTGCAAAGCCGGCCCATCGGCGGTCGTGACGACAGGTACGCCTTCCTTGATGATGCCCGCTTTCTGTTCGGCAATGGCTTCGATCGTATTACCACAGTATTTCATGTGGTCCATGGCGACGTTAGTGATGACCGAGACGACGGGGACGATGACGTTCGTCGAATCGAGGAGGCCGCCCAAGCCCACTTCGATGACGGCGTAATCGACGCCGATATAGTCGAAGTACCAGAAAGCAGCAGCCGTAATCATTTCAAATTCCGTCGGCCCTTCCCCGCCGGCAGCGACCATGGCCGTCACGGCGTCTTTGACGACGGATACGGCTTTGGCAAAGTCGTCGCGGGAAATGTCATGGTTGTCGATATGGATCCGTTCCGTATAGTCTTCCAGATGAGGCGACGTGTAGCGGCCCGTCCGGAAGCCCGCTTCAGTCAGGACCGAGGCGATCATAGCCGTCACCGAGCCCTTGCCGTTGGTCCCGGTGACGTGGATGGTCTTATAGTTGTTCTGGGGATTGTCCAGCCGTTCCAGTAAGGCCTGGATACGGCCGAGCCCCAGCTGGATGCCAAAGACATTGGCTGATTCCAGATAGTCGATTGCTTGTTCGTAGGTCATAGCTGCCTCTTAGAGTTTAGCCAGGTCTTCCATGCGCTTGGTCAAAGCAGCCATCTTTTCCTGGTAGTCGGCGAGCTTGCCCTTTTCTTTTTCGACGACCGCTGCCGGTGCTTTCGAGAGGAAGCCCTGGTTGGACAGCTTCTTGTCGAGGCGGGCGATTTCCTTCTGGAGTTTTTCCTGTTCCTTCTGGACGCGGGCCGTTTCTTTTTCGACGTCGATGAGGTCTTTGAGCTGTAAGTAGACTTCAATGCCCGGGACAACGGCGACGACGGCATTTTCCGGTTTGGCATCGCCCGCACCGAGGAGGGTTACTTTATCGGCAAAGGCCAGGGTATGGAAGTAATCTTCGTAAGTCTTCAAGGTCTGAGCCATGTCTTCCGTAGCCGGAGCCAGGATGACCGGCGCCTTCTTGCCCATGGGGACGTTCGATTCGGCGCGGAGGTTACGGATACCCTTGATGGCTTCCATCATGGTATTCATCGTAGCGGCATCGGCCGGGAAGTTCCATTTATCCTGCGTCTTCGGCCAGGGAGCGACGATGATGCTTTCGCCTTCGTGAGGCAGGTGCTGCCAGAGGTGTTCCGTAACGAAGGGCATGAAGGGATGGAGCATTTCCAGGGTGTGCGTCAGGACATAGACCAGGACGTACTGAACCGTGTGCTTGTCCCGTTCGCTTTCGGCCTGGTAAAGGCGTTTCTTGGCCAGTTCGATGTACCAGTCGCAGTAGGAGTTCCAGATGAAGTTGTAAACGGCATCGGCAGCGTCGCCGAGTTCAAATTTATCCAGATCTTCCGTGACTTTGGCGACGGTTTCATTGAAGGATGTGAGGATCCAGCGGTCGGCCAGGGTCAGGTCTTTATCTTCAGGGATGAAGGTTTCGTCGAAATCACCGAGGTTCATGATGACGAATTTAGAAGCGTTCCAGATCTTATTGGCAAAGTTACGGTTCGCTTCGACGCGTTCCATGTAGAAGCGCATGTCGTTGCCCGGCGTATTGCCCGTGACCAGGGTGAAACGCAGGGCATCGGCGCCGTACTGTTCGCAGACGCCGAGGGGATCGATGCCGTTGCCCAGGGATTTACTCATCTTGCGGCCCTGGCTGTCGCGGACCAGGCCGTGGATGAAGACGTTCTTGAAGGGGATTTCCTTCATGAATTCGCAGGTCATGAACATCATGCGGGCGACCCAGAAGAAAATGATGTCATAGCCCGTGACCAGGACGCTGGTCGGGAAGAACTGCTGGATATCCGGCGTCTTATCGGGCCAGCCCATAGTCGAGAACGGCCAGAGAGCCGAACTGAACCATGTATCGAGGACGTCCGGGTCGCGATGGATATGTTTGCTGTGGCAGTGCTGACATTCTGTGATGTCTTCCCGGCTGACGGAAGACTTGCCGCAGTCATCGCAGTACCAGACAGGGATCTGATGGCCCCACCAGAGCTGACGGCTGATGCACCAGTCGTGGACGTCTTCCAGCCAGTGATTATAGGTCTTGACGAAACGGTCGGGGATGAACTTCGTCTTGCCGTCTTCGACGGCCTTGAGGGCGGCTTCAGTCAAGGGTTTCATCTTGACGAACCACTGCTTGGTGACGAACGGTTCGACTGTCGTCTTGCAGCGCGAGCAATGGCCGACGGCATGGGTCAGTTCTTCGATGTGGTCCAGGAGGCCCAATTCTTTCAAGTCGGCGACGACGGCTTTCCGGCAGTCTTCCCGGGTCATGCCGTTGTATTTGGCACCGGCTTTTTCATTCATCGTGCCGTCGAGGTTCATGATCATGATGGATTCCAGGTTGTGGCGCTGGCCCATTTCAAAGTCGTTCGGGTCGTGAGCCGGCGTAATCTTGACGGCGCCCGTACCGAAGCCGATATCGACGTAATCGTCGGCGATGACTTCGACTTCGCGGTCGATGAGAGGAACGACGACTTTCTTGCCGATGTATTTCTTCATGCGGTCGTCAGCCGGGTTGACGGCGACAGCCGTATCGCCCATGATCGTTTCCGGACGGGTCGTAGCGATCATGATGTAGTCATCTTCGCCGACGACAGGGTATTTGATGTACCAGAGATGGCCCTGGACGTCGGAATGGTCGACTTCGATATCCGACAGGGCCGTATGGCAGTGCGGGCACCAGTTGGTGATGCGCTGGCCCTGGTAGATGAGGCCTTTTTCATAGAGCGTTACGAAGACTTCGCGGACGGCGCGGGCGCAGGTATCGTCCATGGTGAAGCGCTTGCGGCTCCAGTCGCAGGAAGATCCGAGGCGGCGGACCTGTTTTTCGATGCGGCTGCCGTACTGTTCCTTCCAGGCCCAGACGCGTTTCAGGAATTCTTCACGGCCGATGTCGTAGCGGGACTTGCCTTCTTCTTTGGCCAGCTGCTGTTCGACTTTGACCTGGGTTGCAATGCCAGCGTGGTCCGTGCCGGGGATCCAGGCGACGTTATAGCCTTCCATGCGTTTGAAGCGGACGAGGATATCCTGCAGGGTATTGTCCAGGGCGTGGCCCATGTGGAGCTGACCCGTGACGTTCGGCGGCGGCATGACGATGCTGAACGGTTCTTTGCTCGGATCCGGGTCCTGATGGAAGTAGCCATTCTTTTCCCAAAAATCATACCAGGACATTTCAATGTCGTTCGGTGCATAAGCGCCTAACTGTTCCTTATTCCATTTCATCTATATTCCCTCCAAAACAAAAAAGAGCATTCCCTCGCCTAAGGGTATTCCTTAGGACGAAAGAATGCTGTATCTTCCGCGGTACCACCTAATTTGCCGCTTGCGCGACCGCTTCATGGCACAGGTAACGTCTGCTGCACGGGCAGGCCTTTCCTCCTGCCAGCTCCCGGGTGACGCGCCCTACCCTCTTTGGATGCCCTCGCACCGGACTCGGCATCTCGCTGACAAAAAGAAATAAGGCTTCTTCCGCTCATCGCTTTTATGTGATAAATATTGTAGCAAGTTTACTTGGGCCTGTCAAGGTACTCCGCATAAAATCAATAGACGCCCTGCTTGAAGAGGGTCATCATTTCCATGGTCAGGCTGGCCTTTTCCGTATCTTCCGGAATGTCCTTGCGGTCGATCCAGCCGGCCGTGGCCAATTCGCCGTGGTCGACTTTCAGCGTATCGTCGCCGTCGAGGTCGCAGAAGAAGCCAAAGAGCAGCGTATCCGTGAAGCACCAGGGCTGGCTCTTATAGAACTGCAGATTCTTGACACGGATGCCCACTTCTTCCATGACTTCCCGGTGGACCGTTTCTTCGATGGTCTCACCGACTTCGGCAAAACCGGCCAGCAAGGCGATATTCTTGTATTCCCGTCCGGCATACTTCGAGACCAGCAGTTTGTCGCCATGGCGGACGGCGACGATGACGGCCGGACAGATGCGCGGATAAATCATGGTGTGGCAGTGGTCGCAGTGTACCATGCGTTCGTTCTCGCTGTGTACCATGGGGCGGCCGCAATGGCCACAATAGATGTGGTTGCTGTACCAGTTGTGCAGGGACAGGCCGGCGATGCCGGCAAAGGCCAGGTAACGCGGCCGGGCAGCGCGCATGAAATTGATGGACACATAGGTAAAGCCGTCCCGTTCCGGCAGGGCTTCCTTCGCCAGGTAGAACTGGGCCCGGTCTTCGGCAAAGAGCCAGCGGAACTGGTCTTCTCCGATGTCGGCATAGTCGGCATGGCGGGGATAGACGAATTCTTTATCGCCCGTCAGCCGGACCAGGACCTTGCGGCCCTGATAAGACAGCAGAATACCATCCCGCGCCAGAGGCACAGGGTGGTATTCGACATGGTACGTGTGATTGCCAATGTCTTGTATCATTCGACGAGTTTCGCTCCTTCATTGCTGCATTTCAGGATATGGCCCGTAGCGGCGATGCCGTGGTCGTTGAAGCAGTTGATCATGGTGTCCATGATCTGCACTTCCTGATCCGTCGCAAAGGCGATGAGCGTCGAACCGGAACCGCTGATGGTAGCGCCCAGGGCACCGGCTTCGACGGCCTTCTTGAGGACCAGTTCGCCGCTGGGGATGAGGCGCAGGCGGTAGGGCACGTGCAGTTTATCCTGCAGGCCATAGGCGATGCGGTCGTACTGCTTGGTGAACAGCGAAGAAACGAGGAAGCTGACGCGGCTGACGTTGAAGACGGCGCTCTGGTAGTCAATGGTCTTGGGTAGGGCCTTGCGGGCTTCTTCCGTCGAAACTTCGACTTCCGGGCTGACCGTAATGAAAGACAGGTCATCGTCGATGGGGATGGAATTGGTCAGGGTCTTGCCATCGACCATGATAGAAACGGACAGGCCGCCGTAAATGGCAGGAGCCACGTTGTCAGGATGGCCTTCCAGGACGGTCGCCATGGTCAGCATATCTTCGCGGGTCATCTTATTGCCCGTCAAGGCATTGCCGATGAGGATGCCGCCGACGAGGGCTGCCGAACTGCTTCCCAGGCCGCGGGCCGGCGGAATAGCATTGACCAGCCGCAGTGTGCCGCCCTTGGGCAGGGACTGGCGGTTCTTGAGGGCCACGGCCTTCATGGCCTGTCCGACCATATTCTCATCGAAATTACGGGGCAGGGAATTGGCTCCCAAACCTTCGATTTCGACAGTGATCGTGTCTTTATCCGGTTCTTCCGTAAAATAAATGTCATTGTACAAAGTCAGCGCAATCCCGACGGCATCAAAGCCGGAGCCGACGTTAGCCGACGTGGCCGGAATCTGTGCGTGCAGCGTTTTTGTCATTTCTTACACCTCGATTACACGAATGGCATTCGCAATCTTGCGAACGCACGACAAGTCTTCGATTTTCTGGAGCGAAGCCTGGACCAGGCCTGCTGGCGATTTGTCGATGAGGATGACGATTTCAGCGATTTCTGCCGTTTCATCCTTCTGGATGAGGGAGCGGATACTGATATTGTTTTCTGCCAGTACCTTGGAAACAGCCGCCAGGACGCCCGGCGCATTGTTGACGATCATGCGGATGTAGTACGGCGAGGAAATGTCGGCCTGCGGTTTGAGCTTGGCTTCGTGCCATACGTAATCCCGTTTGCCCGTCATCTTCAGGTTGCGGTGGAGGATGACGTTCATGACGTCGCTGACAACGGCACTGGCTGTCGGCAAGGAGCCGGCGCCCTGGCCGTAGAACATGACGTCGCCGACGCAGTTGCCGCGGACGCAGACGGCATTGTAAGCGCCGTCGACATTGGCCAGCGGGTGGCCTTTGCGGATGAAGGCCGGATGGACGTTGAGGGAAATGCCGTCTTCATCCTGGCGTGCAATGGCCAGGAGCTTGATGACATAGCCCATTTCCGTGGCGTGTTCAATATCTTCTTTGCTAATGTTTTCAATGCCTTCGACATGGACGTCGTTGAAGGTCACAGCCGAGTGGAAGCCCAGCGTTGCCAGGATGGCGATCTTGCGGGCCGCATCGTAACCGCTGACGTCGTTCGTCGGGTCCGCTTCGGCATAGCCCTTTTCCTGGGCTTCCTTGAGGACGTCTTCATACGACGAGCCATAGGCGGTCATGTTGGACAAGATGAAGTTCGTCGTGCCGTTCATGATGCCGATGATTTCTTCGATGCGGTTGCTGTTGAGCGACGAATACATCGGGCGCACGATGGGGATGCCGCCGGCGACACTGGCTTCGAACTGGAAGTCCACGTTGTGCTGCTGCGATAATTTCAATAGCGGAATGCCGTAATCGGCGATGAGGTCCTTATTGGCACTGATGACGCTCTTGCCGCGCAGGAAGCACTGTTCGATGCAGTCCTTGGCAAAATCGGCGCTGCCCATGACTTCGACGACAATGTCGATTTCATCGTCGTTGATGATATCGTTGAAATCCGTCGTGAGCTGGATGGAATCAGGTAAGTCTTCCATCTTTTCGTACTTATTCAAATCGCGGATGAGGACCCGCTTGATGTTGATTTTCGTATCGAGCTGTTCTTCAATGAGCGGACCGTTCATGGCCAGTAAGTCGACAACCCCTTTTCCGACCGTACCGCAGCCTAACAAGGCAATGGAAACATTTTTCATGAGCCTACTCCCCCTTTTTTATCTTACGCTTGTCCGATGATATCGACTTTGCTGACACCGGACAGCTTTTCCAACGTTTTAATCAGTTCATCGACAGGAACGGTCATATCCTTGGTTTCGATGGACAAGCTGACATCTGCCATTCCCTGCAAGGGAATCCCCTGGTTGATGGTCAGGATACTGCCGTTATTGGCAGCGACCGTGTTGAGCACTTGCGATAATTCCCCAGGCCGGTCGAAGATCATGACCGACAAGGTGACGATTTTCCCCTGAGTCACATCGTAAAACGGGAAGACATAGTCCTTATACTTATAGTACGCACTGCGGCTCAAGTCCATCATGCGGACGGCTTCGTTGATGGTGCGCGTCTGATGATGCTTGAGAATTTCCTTGACCTTGATGGTCTTCTTGATGGCTTCGGGCAGAATGTCTTCGCGGACCAGGTAAAATTTATGGTTGCTGTCTTCTTTCACTCGGCTTCCTCCCTTTCGAGAAAATATTGATACGTCGCCATGAGGCCCGGCATGAGTTTCATCTTCGGCCGCCAGCGGAGCGTTTCGATGGCCTTGCCATTGGCCAGGGACGACCGGAAAATATCGCCCTTGCGGGCTTCTCCATAAGAAACGGCCACACCGGCATGAGAGAAATACAAGAGAATCTCTTTCAGGGCGTTGATGGTCGTCTCGATCTGGGTGCTGATGTTATAAATCCCTGACGGCACGCCGCTGTCCATAGCGGCGATATTGGCGCGGGCCACATCCTTGACGTAGACGAAGTCGCGGGACTGTTCACCGTCGCCGAAAATCGTCAGGTCCTGACCGCAGGCCAATGCTCTGGCAAAGAGGCCGACGACACCGCCTTCGCCGCCATTGCCCTGGCGTTCGCCATATACATTGGCATAGCGCAGGATGGCATAGGGCAGGCCGAACAGGCTGCCATAGAGCTGGATATACTTTTCTGCAGCCACTTTGGTCAAGCCGTAGAACGACGCCGGTGCCAGTGGTTCCGATTCGCTCAGGGGCACTTTAGGATTATCGCCATAGACGGCGGCCGACGACGAATAGATGAATTTCTGTACACCCTGACGGCGGCACTGTTCCAGGACATTAATCAGGCCGATGACGTTGAGTTCGGCATCTTCCCTGGGATGGGCCAGGGAGTAGGATACCTGGGTCTGGGCCGCTTCATGAAAGACGACGTCGAAATGGCCTTCTTCAAAGAGGGCCTGCAGGGCTGCTTCGTCGCGGATATCGCCCTCGACGAAACGGGCCTCTGTCGGAATCTGGTCCCGGCAGCCTGTACTCAGATTATCAAAGACGGTCACGTCATGGCCGTCTTCCAGCAAGGCGTCGACGAGGTGGGAACCGATGAAGCCGGCCCCGCCGGTAACTAAAATATGCAAAGTAAGACCTCCAATCCTTACGGCAGGTCACCGTAAGTAATGAGTTCAATCTGTTTGGCTTCCAGCTGCTGGCGGATAGCCGGTGACAGCAGGGCCTGGAATTCATCCTGCCAGTGATAGCCCCAGGCAAAGGACTGGCTGAGGACAGCCGTACTGCGGCCTGGATGCATCATGATTTCATGGGTCCCAAAAGGCAGTCTGTCGATGAGATAGTGCAGATTGCTTTCCGTCATGTGCCCGCCGTCGACCATGCCCCAGAAAAAGTCCGTCGTCGTAAAGTGCAGGCGCCGGACCGAGGCCATGGCTTTCTTCGACAAGTAGGTCAGGCCGTCGCGGCCGGCAATGCGCACGGGATTGGCCGACAATACCTTATAGGAATAGGCTTCCCTGGGGATGCGCAGGCGGTGGATACCGTACTTCATCATCAGCGACTGGACGATGGACCAGACCTGCGGCAGGACGTGCAGGTGCTGGTGGCTGTCCAGGTGGTCGATGGGAAGGCCCGTAGCCATGATTTTTTCCATCTGGGCGTCGAGTTCCCGGTAGACCTGACCGTAATCGAGTTTTCCCTGACAGGCCCGCTTGATGACTTCCGTATAGCTTTCCGGCAGCAGGCCGTCGGGCTGGACCAGGGTCGGCACTTCCCTGGCCGACAGGACCGTCGGCAGAGAACCGACCAGGCTGAGATGGATGCCGATGCCCAGGCCGGGACATTTCCGGGCCAGGTCGACGGCCTCGTCAAAGGCCGGGCCGTTGGCCAGCAGAGACGTGCTGGTCAGGACACCTTGGTCGCAGGCTTCGATGACGGCCTGATTGACTTCTGTATGGATGCCGAAATCATCGGCATTGATGATGACTCTGTTCATCTTTCAAACTCCCCGTCCTTTCAGGACGTACTACATAATGAGCTTAATGACTATTATACATGGACAATCGTATTTTGACAATATCCTCTGCCCATTCTATTCCGCAAATTGCCGATATGCCGCTTCCTTCACTTTGCGCTGCCAATCCTTCAGGGGCGTCCCTGTCTCAGCGGCGGCAGCCCGGCAATCATCGTATTCTGCCGATATGTTGACGACCTTGCCGTCATAGCGGCAGACCTTGCAGTGCAGGTCGCGGCCATCGACGCGGACCGTCGTGATGAGCCGGTCGCAGGCCAGGCGGGTCACTGGGAAGAAGCGGACGCCAATGGACGTCGTCTCCCTGACAATGACGCCGATGAGGGTGTCGATGAGTTCCTGACGGCACAAGACGCAGAGCATAGAGGCCATGCGGCCTTTCTTCATCATCATCGGCATGGCCCAGACATCGTTGGCGCCCTGAGCCAGGATGAGGGAAAAGACGTATTCCATGTTCTGCGGGTTCATGTCATCGATATTGGCTTCCAGCTGCCATAATGTTTCCATTTCCATCACCTCAAGCGATTCATCGTATCGGCCAGGCGGCCAGCGCCGAAGCCGTTGTCGATATTGACGACGGATACGCCGGCAGCACAGCTGTTGAGCATGGCCAGGAGGGCCGACAGGCCGTGGAAATTGGCACCATATCCGATACTGGTCGGCACAGCGATGACCGGTTTGTCGACGAGGCCGCCGACGACGCTGGCCAGAGCCCCTTCCATGCCGGCGACGACGATATTTACGTTGGCCCGGCGGATATCATCGACGCGGGCCAGGAGGCGGTGGATGCCGGCGACGCCGACGTCGTAGATGCGTTCAACGCGGTTGCCCATGATTTCCGCCGTCAAGGCCGCTTCTTCGGCAATGGGGATATCGCTCGTCCCGGCGGTAATGACCGAAATGAGGCGGTCGCCATTGACGACGGTTTTATCCTTATGCTGATAGACCATACGGGCCAATTCGTCATACTGGGCAGCCGGATGGCGTCCGGCCAGGGCGTCGTAGACGGCCTTATCGGCCCGCGTGCCGATGACGTTGTCGTACTTCTCCATAAGGATGTCCAGGATCCGTACCGACTGATTGACAGTCTTGCCGGCACAGTAGACGACTTCCGGGAAGCCGCAGCGCTGCTGACGCTGCAAGTCCAGTTTGGCAAAGCCCAAATCGAGGGTTTCCTTATTTTCTTCCATAGTTACTCCTTAAAACCATTTTTTTCCCATGCCTTATATAAGACGATGCCGACCGACATGGACAGGTTCAGCGATTCCGTATCGGGACGCATGGGGATGGTCAGTACGTCATCGCAGCAGTCCAGGAAAGGACCAGGCAGGCCGTTGCCCTCGTTGCCGAAGGCCAGGATGACAGGCTGGCTGTAGTCGGCGTCGACATACGAGACGGTCCCTTCCGGAGCCGTCCCATAGACCTGGCGGTCCTCGTCGGCACAGAACTGGTCCAGCTGTTCATCGGTCACGTCCTGGACGACGGGGACCTTGAAGATAGCCCCCATGGCACTGCGGATGGTCTTGTCATTATAGACGTCGACACTGCCTTCGCTGAGCAGGACGGCGCCGGCATTGGCCGCAGCCGCCGTGCGCAGGATGGTCCCCAGATTGCCCGGGTCCTGGATGGAGCGCAGATAGAGGACGGCCTTTTCCGGCGCAATGGCCGGCAGGCTGTCGAAAGTATAGGCAAAGAAAGGCAGCATGGCCGCCAATCCCTGGGGCGTCCTGGTGTCTTTCAGCTTGTCATAGACGCTGTCAGTGACGGCATAAAAAGTCCATCCCAATTCGAGGCCTCTGGCATAGAGGGCTTCAAAGCCATCCAGGGCCCGCCCCTTTTCCGAGACGAAGCAGATGGCATCGGGAATAGCCATGGCCGCTGCGTCGGCAATGACCCGCAGGCCTTCGACGAAGACGCGCTGATGGGCCTGGCGGCCTTTCTTCTGCTTCAGGGAGCAGGCCATCTTGACCCACTGGTTGTCGCGGGACGTAATTTCGTTCATAGTACCTCCTATCTACCCGCCATGCGGATAAAAAAAGGGACCTCGCATGATAACTTTCATGCGACAGTCCCTCTCGTATAAGCCATGATTACTGCTGATCCGGCTTGTCGTCCTGATGTCCGTTATTCTTGAGCAGGCTTTCGCGGTTCTGCTGGATGCTGGACAAGGTCTTTTCCAATGTCGATTCAACGTATTTGAGGACATCGCCGGCATAGGTAATGGAGCTGTTCTTCAGCTGTTCCGACGAATCGTTGGCATTCTGGATGATCTGGTTGGCATGTTCCTGAGCCTGCCGTACCAGTTCGCTTTCTTCTGTCAATTTGGCAATATAATCCTTGGCCTGGGCGACCATGCTTTCGGCATGATGCTGGGCATCGGAAATGATCTTATCTTTTTCGGACAAGACTTTCTTGGCCTGTTCCAATTCGGCCGGCATGGATTCTTTCAAATCGTCGATGATCTGAAGGATTTCTTCTTCTTCGACCATCTTCTTATTGGTAAAAGGCATCTTCGAGGCGTTCATTACCAAACTTTCCAAATCTTCTAACAGTTTATCCGAATTCATGTATTCTCCACTCCTAAGCATTGTACTTGTCTGCAAACTTCTCTTTCAGTTTCTGTTCGACATAATCGGGAACCATATCGTCGAGCTTGCCGCCGAAGCAGGCCAGTTCGCGGATACCTGTCGAGCTGATATACGAATACTGGGTACTGGTCATGATGAAGACCGTTTCGATACGCGGTTCCACCTTCTTCATGAGCAGGGCCCGCTGGAATTCGTATTCAAAATCGCTCAGGGCGCGCAGGCCGCGGATGATGATAGTCGCACCGTGTTCGATGGCATATTCGTTGAGCAGGCCATGGAAGCTGACGACTTCGATGTTGGGAATGTGTTTTGTCGTTTCCCGCAACATCTCTTCCCGTTCTGCCATCGAGAACAAGGGCTTCTTTGACGGGTTCTCAAAGACAGCGACGATGAGCTTGTCGACAAGCTGGCTCCCCCGTTCAAAAATGTCAATGTGTCCGTTGGTGACAGGATCAAAACTGCCGGGACAAATACCGATTCGCACTTTCTAGACTCCTTCCTGACGACGGCGGATAAAGGCAATCCGCGTGTCTTTCCCATAGGATTTTTCTCTGATGACCTCATACAATGGGCTCTCCGTTATACCTTCGTTCCGGCTGTATTCCATCAGAATCAATCCTCCCGGAGCCAGCAAATCGTATTCACCTATCAAAGCGATTGTATCGTTCACCAAATTTTTGTTATACGGCGGGTCCGCAAAGATATAATCAAATTTGCGTCCCTGCAGCCGTGCCAGGGCTTTGGCCGAGTTAAGGCGCAGCACTTCGACGCAGTCTGCAAAGCCGCAAAGGGCTGCATTCTGGCGGATGAGCTGCTGCGTGTAATGGTCGATGAAGACAGCCGATGCCGCACCGCGGCTCAGCGCTTCCAGACCGAGGGCACCCGTACCGGCAAAGATATCGAGGACAGCGGCACCGCGCAGGCCGCCGCTGTTTTCGAGGATGTTGAAGAGACTTTCCCGCGTACGGTCCAGCGTCGGCCGGGTCAGCATCCCCTTCGGGGACTTCAGGACCCGTCCTCTGGCACTGCCGGATATGATTCTCATAGGATCACCTGCTCGTACATAGTTAATTATACACGTTTTTTATTACATATCAATCTATTTTTTCTTAATTCGTTCGACCTTCAGTTCCTTGCCGTGCATGAGGCGGATAATGTTGTCTTTATGGCGCACGACGACCAGCAGGGCTGCCAGCAGGCCGAAAATCGTCAGCGGCAGAGGTTCGTTGAAAAAGAACATGGTAACGGGCACCAGGATGGCCGCTACGATGGAACCGAGGGAGACGATGCGCGTCAGGGCGACGATGACGGCCCAGACGCAGAAGACGATGAGCGTTTCCCACGGGGCCAGGAACAGGATGATGCCCAGGCCCGTGGCGACGCCTTTGCCGCCTTTGAACTTGAGGAAAATCGAGCACGAATGGCCGACGATGGCCAGCAGGCCGCCGGCGATCATGAAGTAGATCTGCGTGTCCGTACTGCCCAGGCCCGACTGGCTGGCGACCTGGCCGAGGTAGACGCCGAGCATCCCCTTGGCGACATCGCAGATGAGGACCAGCAGGCCGCCGACGGCGCCGAGGACGCGGTAGGCGTTGGTCGCCCCCGTGTTATGGCTGCCGTAGTCCCTGATATCCGTATGATACAAGGCCTTGCCGATGACCAGACCGCTTGGGAAGGACCCGGCGATATAGGCCAGTACCAGGCAGAGGATTCCGAGCATCATAAGCTTTCACCGTCCTTCTTCCCGCGCAGGATGAGCCGGATCGGCGTCCCTTCAAAGCCGAAGGTTTCGCGCAGGCGGTTTTCCAGAAAGCGCAGGTACGAGAAATGCATGAGCTGCGGTTCGTTGACAAAGAGGATGAACGTCGGCGGCTGGACCGAAGCCTGGGTCATGTAGTAAATCTTGAGCAGCTTGCCGCCCTTGGCCGGCGGCGGATTGGTCAGCTGGGCATCTTCGATGAGTTCGTTGAGGACGCTCGTCGACACGCGCATGTGCTGCTGTTCCGACACGAACTTGACCATGTCGGCCAGGCGGTTGATGCGCTGCTTGGTCAGGGCCGAAGCGAAGAGGATGGGCGCATACTGGAGGAAAGCCAGTTCGCGGCGGATGTCTTCTTCAAATTTGTGGCTCGTCTTGCTGTCCTTTTCGACGAGGTCCCACTTGTTGACGACGATGATGCAGCCCTTGCCGGCTTCATGGACGTAACCGGCGATCTTCGTATCCTGTTCGGTCACGCCTTCTGTGGCATCGATGACCAGGACGGCGATATCCGAACGGTCGACGGCGCGCAGGGCCCGGACGACGCTATAGCGTTCGACAGGCATGTCGATCTTGGCCTTGCGGCGCATACCGGCCGTATCGATGAGGACGAAATCCGTCCCTTCATAGGACCAGTGGGTATCGATGGAATCGCGCGTCGTCCCCGGCACGTTGCTGACGATGACCCGTTCCTGCCCCAGGAGGGCATTGGTCAGGGATGACTTGCCGACATTCGGCCGGCCGACGAGGGCGATGTGGATGGCTTCGTCGTCATCGTCCATGGCCGGGACTTTCTTGATGTACTTCAGGACTTCGTCGAGGAGGTCGCCGAGGTTCATCAGGTTGACAGCCGAGACGCCGATGGGGTCGCCCAGGCCGAGGCTGTAAAATTCGTAGATATTCATTTCTTGTTCGACGCTGTCGATCTTGTTGACGACCAGGATGACCGGCTTGCCGCATGAGCGGAGGAGGTGGGCGATTTCTTCATCCTGAGGCTGGACGCCGACTTTGCCGTCGACGACATAGAGGATGACGTCGGCTTCGCGGATGGCCAGTTCAGCCTGATAACGCATACTGGTAAAGATATGGTTATCTGAATCGACGAATTCGATGCCGCCCGTATCGATCATGGTGAATTCCTGGCCGAGCCATTCGGCGTCGAAATAAATGCGGTCGCGCGTCACGCCGGGAATGTCTTCGACGATGGAAATGCGCTTCTTGACAATGGCATTGAAGAGCGTCGATTTGCCGACGTTCGGACGCCCGACGACAGCGACTAAGGGTTTGTACATGGCAGAATCCTTTCTATAGACGAAAAAAGGATAACCGGTAGAGCCCGGCTATCCCCTTTTTGTGAAACCTTAGTTGTTTTCTTCTTCTTTATCCTGGTTATCGAGATAGTTGCGAACTTCCTGTTCTTCTTCATCTTTCTGAATGGCCAAGACGCTGAGAGAAATCTTTTTCTTATCCGTATCGATGCCGATGATCTTGACGTTCATGACATCGCCGATGTTGACCAGGTCTTTGACAGCAACGCCGCGTTTTTCCGTCAATTCGGAAATGTGGAGCAAGCCCTGCAATTCCGGATCGATGGCCAGGATAGCGCCGAAGGGCAGGAGCTTCTTGACTTCGCCTTTGACGATATCGCCGACTTCAAATTTTTCGATAGCAGCGATCCAGGGGTTCTTCTGGAGTGCTTTCAAGGACAAGGAAATACGGTTCCGTTCTTTATCGAATTTCTGAACGAGGACCTGGAGTTTTTCACCCGTATGGAGAACGGCATCGACAGAGCTGATGCGTTTCCAGGAAATGTCGGAAATGTGGAGCAGGCCTTCTACGCCGCCGAGATCGATGAATGCACCATAGGGCATGATCTTGACGACCGTGCCTTCGAGGACAGCGCCTTCTTCAATGTGTTTGAGGGCTTCTTCGCGTTTTGCTTCGCGTTCTGCTTCGAGGACGGCTTTGCGGGAAAGGACGAGGCGGTTCTTGTGTTCGTCGATGTCGATGACTTTGACCTGGAAGGTCTGGCCTACGAGATAGTCCAAAGATTTAACGAATTTGATATCGCCCTGGGAAAGGGGAATGAAACCACGCAGGGATTTGATGGAAACGACAAGGCCAGCCTTGTTCGTTTCTTTACCTGTACATTCGACGAGCTGGTCGTTTTCAAAAGCATCGCGGACTTCTTTCCAGTCTTCGACTTTTTTCATCTTGACGAGGGAAACGACGATAGCTCCTTCTTCTTTGATGTTGTTGGCGATTTCAACAGTCAGTTCGTCGCCGACTTTGACAAAGTCACTTGCTTTTTCCGGAGCGGGAACAGCCATTTCCTTTTTCGGCAGGATTGCTTCTGCTTTCGTACCGATGGAAACATAGGCAGCATCATCATTCACAGAAATAACCGTGCCTTTGACCACGTCACCTTTCTTTGGATTTTCTTCATAGTCATACTTGTCCAACAATTCTTCACTCATTACTTCTGTGCCTTCAGCTTGCAAATTTTCCATAATCTTAACAACCTCCTGTATTATCCAATCCGGCGTGGAAGCGCCGGCTGTAATGCCTATATGATTCATACCACGGAACCAGGCCGTATCCAATTCGGTTGCTGTTTCGATGTGGTATGTCGGGCAATCCTGTTCACGGCATACCTGCGCGAGGCGACCTGTGTTGGCGCTGTTCTTGCCGCCAATGACGATCATGGCGTCCACATGGCCTGCCAGTTCTATCGCTGCCTGCTGACGCTGCTGCGTCGCCGTGCATATGGTCATATGCACATCGAGATGATTGGTCTTTCGTTGCAGGATAGCGGCGATACGCTTGAATTGCTCTTGAGAGAACGTCGTCTGGACGACGACTCCCATAGAATCGCAAAAGGGAATTTTTTCAGCTTCTTCTTCCCCATCTATTATAATAGCATGATTTGCCCCCCATTGTGAAATGCTAATTACTTCAGGATGGGATTTTTCTCCTACTATTATGAGTTTTTCGCCCTTTTCGACGATGTTTTTAGCGTCTTGTTGGGCCTTTTTGACGTGTGGACACGTCGCATCTATGACTTTTAGTTCTTTTTGGTCAGCCTGTTCATAGACATCCGGGCCGACTCCGTGAGAGCGTATCAGGACGACAGCCCCCTTGTCGACATCGTCCAGCGAGTCGACCGGCGATACGCCATGAGCGGCTAAACGCCCGACAACTTGCGGATTGTGGATGATGGGCCCCAGGGTATGCGTCCCCTTTTCGGCCTGCCCCGCAAGCTCGACAGCCCGGCGCACACCATAGCAAAAGCCACAGGCCGCGGCGAGAGTTACTTTCATTTTGCGTCCCCTTTATACTGATTTTGCATAGCTATGATAATATCGCGGATTTCGTCGGAAAAACCTTTGACCAAGTCGCGATCCGATGCCTTTCCCTGCGGTGCCGGGACGGGTTTGCCAAAGATGACCCGGACGGGACCGGTCTTTTTCGGCAGGAATTCGGAATTGACGATAGCTGCCGGCAGGACCGGCACCTTGGCCTTGATGGCGATTCCGGCAAAGCCTTCATGGAAAGGCCCGACTTTGCCGCCCCGCGTCCGCTTCCCTTCAGGGAAAATCCCCAGGACCTCGCCGCTCTTCAAGACCCGAAAGGACTCGATGACGGCTTTGCGGTCGATGTGGCCGCGGTGGACCGGGAAGGTGTGGACATAGCGCAGGAACCAGCCCATGAGGGGATTGCGGAACAATTCCTCTTTAGCCATGAAATGGATCAGATGGTGGCGCATGGCCGTCCCCAGCAGGAGCGGATCGAAATTGCTGGCATGATTGCAGACAACCAGGAACGGCCCCTTTTCGGGGATGTTCTCTTCACCGATGACTTCCATGCCCAGGACGCCGTAGGTAGCGACATTGAAAATCTTGCAGATCACGCCATATGTAAAGGTATGCATCAGCCTCGCTCCTTCATCAGGCCCAGGATGACGTCGGCCGTCTGCTCTAAATCGAGATCGCTGTTGTCGACGACGATGGCATCGTCGGCCTTCTTCAGCGGCGAAACGGTGCGGTGCGAATCCATATCGTCGCGGGCGGCGATACTGGCAGCGATTTCTTCATACGTCTCGCTGCCACCTTTGGCCTGGACTTCCAAATAACGGCGGCGGGCCCGGGAATCGACAGACGCCGTCAGGAAGATCTTGAGGTCTGCCTGGGGCAGGACGACAGTCCCGATATCGCGGCCGTCGAGGATGACGCCGCCTTCTTTGGCCATGGCCTGTTGTAATTTTACCAGTTTTTCCCGTACGACTGCAAGAGCCGCGACGGCAGAAACATGGGAAGATACGCGCTGGGTCCGGATGGCTTCGGTCACTTCCGTCGGTCCGACGTAGACGCGGCACAGGTCTGCCTGCGGTTCCAGGCGGATATCAATGGTATCGACGAGGTCACGGACCGCTTTTTCATCAGAAAGGTCGATGCCTTTTTCCAGGACGGCCCAGGTAAAGGCCCGGTACATGGCACCCGTATCGATATACAAGTAATGGACCCGGTTGGCCAGGACCTTGGCGACACTGCTCTTGCCCGCTCCGGCCGGCCCATCAATGGCAACCGTCAATTTTCGCATGGTATGCACTCCTTTGTAGCGGCCGCCGTTCCGGCGACGAAGCCCGTCGAAAAGGCTGCCTGCAGATTATAGCCGCCTGTAAAGGCGTCGATGTCGATGACTTCTCCGGCAAAATAGAGATTGGGGACAAGTTTCGACTCCATCATCTTGGGATTGATTTCCTTGACGGCAATGCCGCCAGCCGTGACGATGGCTTCTTCAATGGGACGCGTCCCGGTCACGGTCAGGCTCAGGGCCTTGAGGGTATCGACCAGGTCCTGCCGCTGTTCCCGGGAAATCTGGTTGACCGGACAGGCAGCGGCGATGCCGGCCTGGTCGAGGACGATGGGGATGAGCCGCTGCGGCAGGAGGTCCTTCAGCCCATTGGCGGCTTCTTTGCGGATGTATTTCTCGAAATCCCGCCGCAGCCGGGCGTCGAGCTTTTCCTTGGACAAAGCCGGTTTGAGGTCGATGCGCAGCTGCATGGGAAAAACGCAGGACTTCTTATGGGCCGCCTCGGTACTGAGCATGAGGATGATCGGCCCGGACACGCCGAAATGAGTGAAGAGCATCTCGCCGAAATGAGAGGCAGCTTTCTTGCCCCGCTTCCACAGCGACGCTTCGACATTGCGCAGGGACAGGCCCGACAGGGTGTGAGGCCAGGTTTCTTCCGTCGTAAAGGGAATGAGCGACGGTTTCAGCTCCGTCACGCTGTGTCCCAGGCTGCGGGCAAAGCCGTAGCCGTCGCCTGTCGAACCGGTCACGGGATAGGACATGCCGCCCGTCGTGATGATACAGGCGTCGCCTTCGTAATTCCCCGACGCCGCACTGACGACCATGCGGCTGCCCCAGGCCTTGACGGCGTGGACGGCGTTGCTCAGATGGAGGTCGACGCCCTTCTGGCAGAGCTTGCGATAGAAGAGCTTGCGCACTTCGATGGCACTGTCCGACTGGGGGAAGATGCGGCCGCCCCGTTCCTCCTTGGTAGCCAGGCCCCAGGTATGCAATTTATCCAGCAGATCCTGATTGGTAAATTGTTCATACGCACTGTAGAGGAATTTGCCGTGGCCCGGCGTATGGGCGATGAAATCGGCCATGCTGCACGAATTGGTCAGATTGCAGCGGCCCTTGCCGGTAATGCCCATCTTCTTGCCGACGATATCATTTTTTTCAAATAAGTGTACCCTGGCCCCGGCTTCTGCCGCGGCCAGCGCAGCCATAATGCCGGCCGCACCGGCACCGATGACGAGTATTTCCTTCATAAGCACTCCTGTTTATTTATATTTGTAGAGTTCCGCCACTTCTTCGCGGGTCAGCTTGCGATAGGCCCCGCGCTTGACGCCGCTCAGGGTCAGGAAGGCGTACTGGACGCGGCGCAGGTTGTGGACCTGGTAGCCGAAGAACTCGAACATGCGGCGGACCTGGCGGTTGCGTCCTTCGTGGATGGTGATTTCCACACTGGTCAGGTTCGTCTTCGGGTCATAGCCAATATAGTAGACATCGGCCGGGGCCGTCATGCCGTCCTTCAGCTCGACGCCGTCTGCCAGGTGCTGCAGGACCGAATCGGCAATGCGCCCTTTGACCTTGACTTCATAAGTCTTGTCGACGAGGCGGCTGGGATGCATGAGGATGTTGGCCAGTTCACCGTCATTGGTCATGATCAGCAGGCCTTCCGTATTCTGGTCCAGGCGGCCGACGGCGTAGATGCGGTCCTTTTCCTTCCTGAAATAGTCCATGACCGTCGCCCGGCCCTGGTCATCGCTCGACGTGGTGATGACGCCCTTGGGCTTGTTGAACAGATAATAATGCTTCGGCTGCGCTTCCAGGGTCTTGCCGTCGACGGCAATGCGGTCCTTGTCGGGGTCGACTTTCGTCCCCAGTTCGCGGACGATGACGCCGTTGACGCGGACGCGCCCTTCTAATATCATCTTTTCCGAAGCGCGCCGCGAAGCGACACCGCAGTTACTCATCACTTTCTGTAACCGTTCTTCCATCAGTTGCATCCTCCGTAATATCTGCCGGCATGCGGCCGGCTAAATCGGCCAGGGAATCCATGCCGATACATTCTAAAAAATAAGCAGACGTGCCGTATAAAATCGGCCGCCCTGGGCTGTCCTTGCGCCCCAGTTCGACGACGAGGCCCTGCTGGACCAGCGACGTCAGGACCCGTTCTGACGAGACACCGCGCAGCTTTTCGATTTCAGCCCGCGTAATGGGCTGTTTGAAGGCGACGATGGCCAATACTTCCAGTGCCATAGAGGACAACTCCGTCGTCCCCGTCCGGACCCATTGCAGGGCATCGTGGAGGTCCGGCCGCGTGACCAGCTGAAAGCCGCCGGCGACGCGGATGAGGACGATACCCCGCCGCTGGCTGCTGAGCAGGTGCTGCAGGCGGTCTGCCGTCGCTTCCGTTTCGGCCTGGGTCCAGCCCGTATGGGCGCAGATGGCCGTCACCGTCATGGGGTCGCCGCTCAGAAAGAGCAGAGCTTCCAGCAGAGCCGTAGGCTCGATGGTATCAGTTTGGCGTGTATCGTAAGGCAATGGTATTCCCATCCTCTCCTTCAGCAACAGTAGCGCACTGGCCAACTTTCAGCAGTTCCAGGACGGCCAGGAAGGTGACGACCAGTTCGACCCGGGACCGGCAGGTCCGGAATATGGCGTCGACGGCCATCGTCCCCTGGGCACGGCGCAGGGCGTACGTGACGCGGCGCATGCACTCTTCGACGCTGTAGATTTCCTTCTGTATGCGGATTTCTACGGCTGTCGGCTCGGGAAGGGCCTGGCAGACCTTGTGGAACGCCTGGTAGAGGGCCTCTGTGTCGATGTGGCCGGCAAAGCGGGCCTCATAGGGCATGGCCGTCGGCAGGCGCCCCAGCATGAGGCTGCGGGCATCCCACAACTGTCCCATAGCCTGGGACAGGGCTTTCATCTTTTTATATTCGACGAGCTGGCGGACCAGCGCTTCCTGCGGGTCTTCTTCCTCCTCTTCAGCCAGTTTCGGCTGCTTAGGCAGCAGCAGGCGCGATTTGATCTGCAACAGCGTCGCTGCCATGACGAAGAACTTGCTGGCATAATCGACATCGAATGTGTCGATGTCCGCTACGTAGGCGTTGAACTGGTCTGTAATCTCGACGATAGGTATGTTATAAATATCGACTTTGTTCTTTTCGATGAGATAGAGCAGCAGGTCCAGGGGACCTTCAAAATCCGATACTTTATACTTGTATTCTGTCATGATTCATTATAACTCATTTTCCCATGAATGTGAATTTCACTGGACTGCGAAAAGGAGCTGTCCTAAGACAGCTCCTTTCTTTTGCAAGGGACTCGTCGGCCACGGCCAACGCCGCTCACACGCTCGTTGTTTTTTTGGTGCCGGGGACCGGAATCGAACCGGTACGGATATCTCTATCCGACGGATTTTAAGTCCGTTGCGTCTGCCAGTTCCGCCACCTCGGCATGACGAAAGATGAAAATATGGAGGCGGCACCCAGAATCGAACTGGGGATGAAGGTTTTGCAGACCTCTGCCTTACCGCTTGGCTATGCCGCCATATATGGAGCGGAAAACGAGACTCGAACTCGCGACCCCCACCTTGGCAAGGTGATGCTCTACCACTGAGCTACTTCCGCATTTGTGGTGCTCAGGGACGGAATTGAACCGCCGACACGGGGATTTTCAGTCCCCTGCTCTACCGACTGAGCTACCTGAGCAATTGGCGACCCCGATCAGATTTGAACTGACGATCTTCGCCGTGACAGGGCGACATGTTAAACCGCTACACCACGGGGCCACTTTCTTTCGTTCTTTCGAGGTTGTTTCGGTATTTCTTAGTGCCTCGAACAAAAACTATTCTACTACAAGAAGGATGTTTTGGCAAGTACTTTTTTTATTTTTTTCAAACTTTTTTTGTAGGAATGAAAAAGACGCCCGTCATGGCCGAAGCCATCACCGGGCGTCCTGATGAATTCAAAAAAGGTTATTTTGCATAATCCACCATCCGCGTTTCGCGGATGACGACGACTTTGATCTGACCTGGGTATTCCAGTTCCGCTTCGATGCGTTTGACGATGTCGTGGACCAGCAGGACACAGTCCGATTCATCCAGCTTGTCCGGCTTGACCATGACGCGGATTTCGCGGCCGGCCTGGATGGCGAAGCAGTCTTCGACGCCATCGAAAGATTCGGCGATTTCTTCGAGTTTCGTCAGGCGTTTCAGATAGTTTTCCAGCGTTTCCCGGCGGGCACCCGGACGGGCAGCCGATACGGCATCTGCCGCCGACACCAGGACGGCTTCGACGCTGTGCGCTTCTTCATCGCCGTGATGGGCAGCGATGCAGTTGACGACCAGCTTGGATTCGCCGTATTTCTTGGCGATTTCCGTACCGATCGAAACGTGAGTCCCTTCCAGTTCGTGGTCCAGGGCCTTGCCGATATCGTGGATGAGCCCGGCCCGTTTGGCCAGGTTTTCATCGACGCCCAGTTCAGCGGCCATGATGCCGGCCAGCTGAGAGACTTCGATGGAATGGCGCAGGACATTCTGGCCATAACTGGTACGATAACGCAGGCGGCCGAGGATTTTGATGAGTTCAGGATGCAGACCGTGAACGCCCGTTTCATACGTCGCCTGTTCGCCAGCTTCGCGGATCTTCTGATTGACTTCTTTGCGGGCCTTTTCGACCATTTCTTCAATGCGTGCCGGATGGATACGGCCATCGGCAATCAGTTTTTCCAGAGCAATGCGGGCGATTTCACGGCGTATGGGATCAAAGCACGACAAGATGACCGCTTCCGGCGTATCGTCGATGATGAGATCGACGCCGGTCAGCGTTTCAATAGCCCGGATATTGCGTCCTTCACGGCCGATGATGCGGCCTTTCATTTCATCGTTCGGCAGGGAAACGACAGATACTGTCGTTTCGGCGACGTGGTCAGCAGCACAGCGCTGGATGGCCATGGAAATAATTTCCCGGGCCTTGCCTTCGGCTTCTTCCTTGGCCTGGTCTTCCAGGTTCTTGATCATCTGCGCCGTTTCGTGCTTCACTTCGGTCTGGACGTTGTTCAGGAGCAATTCCTTGGCATCTTCATATGTCAAGCCGGAAATCCGTTCCAGTTCAGCCATCTTCTGTTCATGAAGGGCTTCGATTTTTTCCTGCATCCGCGTCACTTCATCTTCCTTACGCTGCAGGGCATCTTCCTTCTTTTCCATGGAATCAGATTTCTTGTCCAAATGTTCTTCTTTCTGCAACAGGCGCCGTTCAAAACGCTGCAATTCATTGCGGCGTTCCTTGTGTTCCTGTTCCGCGTCGTTGCGCATCTTGTGGACTTCTTCCTTCCCTTCCAGGACGAGTTCCTTCTTACGGGCTTCTGCGTTCTGCTGGGCCGTGGCAATGATGCGCTGTGCTTCGACTTCGGCCTGGCCGATCTTGCCTTCGGCGATCTTCTTACGGTAAATATAGCCCGTGCCGCCGCCGATGAGACCGCAGGCGACTGCTGCAGCAATAATCGTTAGCATAGTAATGGATTCACCTCCCCTTTCACAAAAAAAAGCCGAACTCGCAGTCCGGCTTTTTTTATGAGTATGTAAAATTTACTTCATGTTCAAAAAACCTACAATTATGCAAAATATAGACCAGTGTATCAAACCGGCTCTCTTAATTGTAAATTTTTTTTATATCAATGTCAAGATAGACTTAGTCAAGATTAACGTATCAATGGACCGTAAAATCTTCCAGGACGTCCCGTATGACTGAGGGCGAAAAGCCGCGGTACTGTAAAAAACGGGCCGCCTTGCGGGCTTCATCGGCACGATAAGAGAACTTGCGCTTCACCAGGTTCCCGGCCAGGGCGTATTCATCGGGCCGCTCGACGTCTTCCGGTACGGGCAGGCAGCGGCGGCGCAGGCGGTTGACGATATACAAGTGGCCGTACTGCCCTTTGCGGGCATAATAGCGGTACACGTCACGGGCCAGGCGCTGGTCGTCGAGGAAGTGTTCCCCTTCCAGAGCAGCCACGACGTCCTTGAGGACGTCGTCGTCAACACCGCGGCGGCGCAGCTTGGCCTTCAGCTCCCCTTCGCTGAGAAAGCGGACGTTGAGGAGCTGCAAGGCTTTTTCATAAGCTTCGCGATAATCCATTTAGGCTTCGTCGCTGTTTTCAGCAGTTGTATCCGCCGCATCCAGGGACGCCGTATCTTCTTCTTCCATGGCTTCGTCGAATTTTTCCGGTTCTGCTGCCAGGGTATCGCGGATGATCTTTTCCACTTCGTCCGTGATTTCCGGATGTTCCTTCATGAAAATCTTGACGTTTTCCTTCCCCTGGCCCAGGCGTTCACCCTTATAGGAATACCAGGTGCCGCTCTTTTCGATGATATCCATAGATGTACCCAGGTCGAGGACCGTGCCTTCGCGGGAAATGCCCGTGCCGTACATGATGTCGAATTCGCAGTGCTTGAAAGGTGGAGCCACTTTATTCTTGACGACTTTGACCCGCGCCCGGTTGCCGATGACATCGCCGCCGGACTTGATGGCTTCGCCCTTGCGGATTTCCATGCGGATTGAAGCGTAGAATTTCAGGGCCCGGCCGCCAGTCGTCGTTTCCGGGTTGCCGAACATGACGCCGACTTTTTCGCGGAGCTGGTTGATGAAGATGACGATGGTTTTGGACTTGGAAATGATGCCCGTCAGTTTGCGCAGGGCCTGGCTCATGAGGCGGGCCTGGAGACCGACGTGGGAATCGCCCATTTCCCCTTCGATTTCCGCTTTCGGGACCAGGGCGGCTACGGAGTCGACGACGATGATGTCGACGGCGCCGCTGCGGACGAGTTCTTCCGTGATTTCCAAGGCCTGTTCGCCATTATCGGGCTGGGAAATGAGCAGTTCATTCGTGTCGACGCCGAGGTGGCGGGCATAGACCGGATCCAGGGCGTGTTCGGCATCGATGAAAGCGGCAATGCCGCCGCTCTTCTGGGCCGAGGCGATGGCATGCAGGGCCAGGGTCGTCTTGCCTGACGATTCAGGACCGTAGATTTCGATGACGCGGCCGCGGGGATAACCGCCGACGCCGACGGCCAGGTCGACGGCCAGGGAACCCGATGAGATGACTTCCAGGTTCATCTTGTCGGCGACGTCGCCGAGGCGCATGATGGCGCCTTTGCCGAAATCCTTTTCAATCTTGCGCATTGCATTTTCAAGTGCTGTCTGTTTTGCGTCCAAATTGTCTCCTCCTAACTATGCTTTCTTTGTATGTGTCACTATATAGTGGACTAAGTAATAGACGGCCCGCAGGGCAGCCCGCTGTTTGACTTCGACCCGGCCGCCGTGATAGACGTTGCGGTGGGTCACGGTCCCCCAGGGACCGCTGATACCCGTATAGACCAGGCCGACGGGCTGGTCCGGCGTGCCGCCGCCGGGGCCGGCAATGCCCGTCGTACTGACGGCCAGGTCCGTCCCGTACAGGCGGCGGCTGCCTTCGGCCATTTCAGCAGCCGTCTGTACGCTGACGGCCGTATAGCGTTCCAGCGTATCGTGAGAAACGCCGAGTATCTTTTCTTTCATTTCATTGCAGTACGTCCCGGCCGAGCCGCGGAAGTAATCGGAGGCGCCCGGCACATCGGTGATGAGTGAGCCCACCAGGCCGCCGGTACACGATTCGGCAGCGCTGACGGAATAGCCGCTGTCGCGAACGAGCTGACCCAGGACATGGGCCATGGTATCGTCGTCGAAGCTGACAATCTGGCCAGCCAGCCGGCGGCGGACTTCCCCTTCCAGGGGAGCCAGCAGGGACCGCGCCTGATCTTCCCGGTCAGCCCGGGCCGTCAGGCGGACTTCGACGAAGCCTGGCCGGGCATACATGGCCAGGGTCGGATTCGATTGCTCCTTGACCAGGTCCATGAGTTTCTCTTCGATGAAGGCTTCGCCCATGTCATAGATTTTGATATAGCGCGAAGCGATGCAGCCCTGGCTGCCAAAAGTCTGGAGCAGCCACGGTTTCAGGCGGTTTTCATACATCCAGCGCATTTCCGTTGGCGGTCCCGGCAGGTGGACCAGGGTCTTGCCGCCTTGCTGCATGGCCACACCCGGTGCCGTACCGGCGCCGTTATCGAAGAGGACGGTGCCCTGTGGGACCATGGCCTGGCGCTTCTGGTTTTCCGTCATGGCCGTGCTGCCGTGATGGACGAGGACCCATTGGCGGACCGATTCGGCGATGGTTTCATTATAAACGAGAGGCATTCCCATGAGGCGGGCGCCGATGATCTTGGTCATATCGCCCTGGGTCGGCCCGAGGCCGCCTGTGGTGATGACCATGTCGACGCGGGACAGGGCCGTCTTCAGGGCTTCTTCCATGCGCCGCGGGTTGTCGCCGACCGTCGTATGATAGATGACAGAATAGCCGATTTCATTGAGTTTCCTCGACAAGTAAGCTGAGTTATAATTGGTAATTTCACCTAACAGTAATTCGGAACCTGTCGTAACCAGTTCCACGAACATAAGCGATCACCTCGGTTAATCCATCCGTTCCGCTACGAGGTCATAGGCAAAGCCCTGGGCGATGCGGACGGGAATCATATCGCCAGGCTGTACATCCTGGGCGTCTTCCAGATAGGTCAGGCCATCGACGTCGGGAGCCTGGATTTCAATGCGCCCGACAGCCTGGCGGATACCCTTTTCTTCTTCTACTCTTTCGACGAGCATCGTATGGACAGAGCCTTCCAGTTCCTGATTGCGGATTTCCGATACCTTGGCCTGGATGGCCATGAGCTGATGATACCGTTCTTCCTTGACTTCTTCCGGAATCTGGCCGTCCATGAGGGCTGCCGGCGTGCCGTCTTCGCGGGAATAGGTGAAGACGCCGACATCGTCGAATTCCGTTTCCTTGACGAAATCACAGAGTTCCTGGAATTCTTCTTCCGTTTCGCCAGGGAAGCCGACGATGAACGTCGAGCGCAGGGTCAGCTTGCGGCCGTGACTGCAGAGCTTCTTCATGAGGCTGCGCACATCGGCTTCGGAATCGCGGCGGTTCATGCGCTGCAAGACGGACTGGGAAATGTGCTGGAGCGGCAAGTCGACGTAGGGACAGATTTTTTCTTCCTTGACGATGAGGTCCATCAATTCATCCGTAAAGTAGTGGGGATAGAGATAGAACAGGCGGATCCAGCGGATGCCGTCGATCTTCACCAGCTGGCGCAGCAGTTCCGGCAACAGGGAATGACCGGCCAGGTCGACGCCATAGCTCGTCGTGTCCTGGGCGATGAGGTTGACTTCCTTGACGCCGTCGGCTGCCAGCTGCTGTACTTCGGCGACGACGGAATCGACGGGCCGGCTGTACAGCTTGCCCCGTACATGGGGAATGATGCAGAACGAGCAGCCGTTGTTGCAGCCTTCGCCGATTTTCACATAGGCACTGTACTTCGGCGTCGTCCGCAGGCGGCTCGTATTCTGGTTGTAGAGATGGCTGACATCGTCCATGAAGCAGGCTTTGCGCCCTTTCTTGACCGTATCGATGGCTTCCCAGATGCGGTCCCACGAACCGGTTCCCAAGAGGGCGTCGATTTCCGGCATTTCCTTCATCAAATCTTCTTTATACTGCTGGCTCAGGCAGCCCGTGACGATGAGTATCTTGCATTTCCCCTCCGTCTTGTAGCGGGCAGCCTGCAATATCGTATCAATGGATTCCTGCTTGGCTTTTTCAATGAACGTACACGTATTGACGATAATGATATCCGCCTGGGGCAGGTCCTCTGTGATCTCCATATGGCGGTCGCGGAGGATGCCCAGCATGACTTCCGTATCAATAAGGTTTTTGGAGCAGCCTAAGCTGACAAATCCGATTTTTTCCATGTATCTTTACTTTTCCTTTCCGAAGCGAATTGATTTGATCCACCAGGCCTGCAAATCGCGGCGGCCCTGATCAGAATACTGTTTTTTTACGGGGAATAAGACGAGCTCCCGGCCTTTGGCATCGACTTCCGGGTTGGCCGGCGGCAGGGCTTCGCTCAAAAAAATGTGTCTCTGCCGCAAGACGTCAATAGCATCGGGCGAATAGAGCCAGTCGATGAAGGCGTTGGTCAATTCTCCATCTTCACACCAGTTGGTGACAGCCGCACCGGTCAGCCAGTACGACGTGCCGTCTTGAGGATAGAGGATGAAGATCGGCGCCCCGTCTTTGTAATACTGCCGGGCGACGGACGCGTCGGCGACGCCCATATCGGCTTCGCCGCTGGCTACGCGGCGGACATTGACCGACATGGACTTAGAATAGGCCGCTACATGGCTCTGGAGCGAGCTCAGATAGCGTTCACTGTCTTCCATGCCTCTCATTTCCACAAAAGAACAGAGGAACTCGCCGGCCATATCCATGGATGCCAGGTCCGGGAAAGCCAGGACCATACCCGGGTCGGTCAACAGGTCGTCCCAGGACTGGATCTGCATGCCCCGCCGTTCGTAATAGGCCTGGCTGAGGACGAAGACCATAGGGTTATACCAGAGGCCATTCCAGAGCTGTTCCGGGTCCTTCATGGACGGCGGCACTTTATCCGTGACCGGTGAGGCGTAGGGCTGCAAGATGCCGTTTTTCTTCTGAGCCTGCAAGTCGTCTTCCGAGGCGATGAGGATATCGGGCTTGACGCCGCCGTCGTCCTTCAGGGACTGGCGGATCTCGCTGTCGCTCTTGGAATAGATCTGGACGCGCAGATGTTTCTGTTCGTAAAAGCGCTGGGCCAGGCCGTCGTTGACATCCTGAGGCAAGTCGGAAAAGACGACGAGATGGCGTTCGGCTTCATACGCCCGCTGTGCTTCTTCCTGCTGGCGCTGTACCAGGATGGGCCCGCACAGGCTCAGGAGCAGGATGACGAAGAGGCTGAGCACGATAAAGGGCACGAATTTCTTCATTAGCTTCACCTGAATTTTCTAGTCTTAGCCGGTCCCCTCCCCTGCCTGCGGGGCGGAGCGGCATGCCGGCCGGCCTTATCGGGCCGTCTCCCTGCCTGATGGCGCCGCGGCGCGATGAGGCATTTGGGACCGTATCCGATGAGGTCCCGTCGGCCGGCCAGGCACAGGGCCTTATAGACAATATCATAATTGGCCGGGTTCTTATACTGCATCAGGGCCCGCTGCATCTGTTTCTCTTCCGGCCGGCGGGCGACGTAGACTTTTTCACCCGTCAAGGGATTGAGGCCTGTATAGTACATGGCCGTCGACAGGCTTCCAGGCGTCGGGATGAAGTCCTGTACCTGTTCCGGCTGCATATGCATATCCCGAAGGAATTCGGCCAGGGCGACGGCATCTTTCAGGGTACAGCCGGGATGGCTGGACATGAAATACGGGACGAGGTACTGTTTCTTCCCCAGTTCCCGGTTGGCTTCATCGAACCAGTCCTTGAACTTCAGGAAGGCATGGACGTCGGCCTTGCCCATGAGGTCCGTCACGTGCTTGACGACGTGTTCCGGCGCCACTTTCAGCTGGCCGCTGACGTGGTACTGACAAAGTTCCTTGACGAAAGCCTTGTTGTGGTCGGCCAGGACGTAGTCATAGCGCAGGCCTGAGCGGACGAAGACCTTCTTGACGCCTTTGACGCTGCGTATTTCCCGCAGCAGCTTCAGATAATCGTCGTGGGACGTATTGAGGTTCGGACACGTTTCGCTGCCGATGCAGTGGCGGTTGCGGCAGGCCCCGTCGGTGAGCTGCTTGGCACAGGCGACGTGGCGGAAGTTCGCCGTCGGGCCGCCGACATCGTGGATGTAGCCTTTGAAACCGGGCAGATGGGTCATGCGCTCCGTTTCCCTGACCAGTGATTCATGGCTGCGATGCTGGATGATGCGGCCCTGATGGCTGGCAATGGCGCAGAAATGGCAGTGGCCGAAACAGCCGCGCTGGCTGGTCAGGCTGAACTGGACCTCATGCAGGGCCGGAACGCCGCCGGCTGCGTCGTAATCAGGATGCCAGCGCCGCTGGAAGGGCAGTTCGTAGATAGCATCCATCTCGGCTGTCGTCAGCGGCAGGGCTGGCGGCGTCTGGACGACGAAGCGGTTCTCTGACGGCTGGATGATAGTCTTGCCGTAAAAGGGATCCTGTTCTTCGTACTGCATCTTGAAAGCCTTGGCAAAGGTCAATTTATCCTTCTTGACGTCTTCATAAGACGGACAGACGACGGTCTTATCTGAAATGGGCGGCCGGCTGGTGACGTAGCAGATGCCGCGGATGTCGTACATTTCGGCGACGGTCTTGCCTTCGGCCAGAGCGTCGGCGATTTCGACGACGGAATGTTCCCCCATGCCGTAGCTGAGGATGTCGGCCTTGCTGTCCAGGAGGATGGAATGGCGCACTTTATTGGACCAGTAATCATAGTGGGCAAAGCGGCGCAGGCTGGCTTCGATGCCGCCGATGATGATGGGCACATCCTTATAGGCTTCCCGCATGCGGTTGGCATAGACGATGGTCGCCCGTTCCGGCCGGTGGCCGGCTTCGCCGCCTGGCGAATAGCTGTCGCGGCTGCGGAATTTCTTGGCTGCCGTCTTTTCATTGAGCATGGAATCGAGATTGCCGGCTGTAATCAAAGCGGCCAGCCGCGGCCGTCCCAATTTCTTGAACGGTTCGGCACTATGCCAGTCGGGCTGGGAAATGATACCGACACGATAGCCCCGGCTTTCCAATACGCGGCCGATGAGGGCTGCGGCAAAACCGGGGTGATCGACATAGGCGTCGCCATTGATGTAGACAAAATCGAGCTGATCCCAGCCGCGGCGTTCCATGTCCTCCCGGCTGGTTACTAAGAATTTCTCGCGCATATGGCTCCTTATTTAAATTAAAATCCAAATGATGAGCAGCAGGAAAATGATGATGCCGGCAATGATAGTGATTTCCGGCCATTTTCCCTGACGCTGCTTCTTCTTTTTATTGCTGTCCTTGCGGACTTTCTTCTTTTTGACGGGCATGATGGTCCGCACTTCCGGCTGCGGCGTCCGTTCTTCGACGTTTTCCTTGTATTCCCGGGCCAGGGCGATGCCGTCCAGTTCCAGGAAAATGCCGTAATTGCGAAGAAAGCCCTTGACGAAGACGGCGCCGGGAATGGCATCGTATTCGTCCTTTTCCAGGGCTTCCAGGTATTCCCGCTTTATATTGAGGGCATCGGACACGTCTTGTAGTGTCAGCCCTTGTTGTTCTCTTGCCAGTCGCAGCACTTCTCCGATCGACGATTCGTTCACTGTTGTTCCTCTCCCCATTCTCTATAATCGTACCTTTTATTATATAACAGATACGGCCAGGGGTACAGGGGTTCAGCTCAAATACTTCTGCTGGACTTCGTCGGCCGTCATGAGGATTTCCCTGGGCTTGCTGCCGTTATTGGGGCCGACGATGTGCATGGCTTCCATCATGTCGATCATGCGGGCTGCCCGCGTATAGCCGACGCGGAAGCGGCGCTGGAGCATGGACGTCGAAGCCTGGCCCGTTTCCAGGACCATGTCGATGGCCTGGCGCATGAGGTCGTCTTCAAAGAAATCGACGCTGTCTTCGGGATTTTCCGACTGGGCCTTCTGGACGGCTTCATCGTAATTGGGACCGCCCTGGGCCTTGATGAATTCGACCATTTCGTCGATTTCCGAATCGGAAATGAAAGCGCCCTGGACGCGGAGAGGCTTGGAAGCACCGAGAGGATAGAAGAGCATGTCGCCCTTGCCAATCAGTTTTTCTGCACCGGCCATGTCGAGGATAGTCCGTGAATCGACCTGGCTGGAAACGGCGAAGGCAATGCGGCTCGGGACATTGGCCTTGATGAGACCCGTCAGGACATCGACAGACGGCCGCTGTGTCGCCAGGACGAGGTGCATGCCGCAGGCACGGGCTTTCTGGCCCAGGCGGATGATGGACTTTTCCACGTCGTCTGAGGCCATCATCATGAGGTCGGCCAATTCGTCGATGATGATGACGATGAAAGGCATCGTGTCTTCCGGATGGAGTTCATTATAGCGGGAAATATCCCGCGTATGGGTGATGGCGAAGCGCTTATAGCGGTCGTCCATTTCCCGGACAGCCCAGCGCAGGACGCTGGCGGCCTTCTTCGGGTCCGTGACGACTGGCGTCAGCAAGTGCGGGATGCCGTTGTAATTGGATAATTCGACGACCTTCGGGTCGATGAGGATGAGCTTGACGTCTTCCGGCCGCTGCTTGAAGAGGATGCTGGCAATGAAGGTGTTGATGCAGACACTCTTGCCGGACCCGGTCGAGCCGGCTACCAGGAGATGAGGCATCTTGGTCAGGTCGGCGACGATGGGGTTGCCGGCAATGTCTTTGCCCAGGCAGACCGGGACGCCGCCGGCGGCCTTGCGGAACGTATCCGTGTCGATGACATCGCGCAGATTGACACCGGTCAGCTTTTTATTCGGCACTTCGATGCCGACGGCCGCTTTGCCGGGAATCGGCGCTTCGATGCGGATATCCGTGGCGGCCAGTTTCAAGGCGATATCATCGGCTAAGTGGACGATTTTGCTGACTTTGACGCCCGCTGCCGGTTCCAGCTCGTAACGGGTGATAGACGGCCCCTGGCTGGCATTGAGTATCTTGGCATCGATGTTGAAGCTCTGCAGCGTTTCCTGGAGGATGCGGGCATTTTCCCGGACTTCATCGCTCAGGCCGATGATATGCTGCGGCCCCGGTTTGAGCATGCTCACCGGCGGCAGGCGGTACGTCTTTTCGCCAGCCGCTTTGGGAACGGCACTGCTCCCTTCTTCGCTGGTTTCGACAGCGACGCTGCTCTTTTCGACTTCAATGGGCTTGACGTCGCCCATATCATGGCCAAGGACATCCGTTTCTCCGGCCAGTGAAGCCGCCGGCGCTGCCGGGCCGGGCTGTACGTCATGGGCCGTCGGCACTGTATCGCCGACGACGGTTTCATGTATCTGACTGTAAGGCCGGGCGTCTTCCGGCATTTCCTCCGGCGTTTCCGGAACTTCTTCATACGAATCGTCGCTGGCCCAATCGTAAGGCACGTCTTCTTCGATAGGGCTGGCATCGAAGCGGACTTCTTCGACGCCGTTGCCCAAGTCGCAGGCATCGGCAATGGTTGAGGCCGGGCGTTCCATATCAGCGGGATAATCATCGGGATTCCCACAAGCGGGACGCCCTAACGGGTCGTCCCCTACAACCGCCTGCAAATCGAAGATGCGGCGGCGTTCATGCCACTGTTTCAGGGACTGGGATGCGTCCTGAAGGCCTTCGACGGCCTTACCCGACACTTTGGCCGCTTCCTGGCCGGCCTTGTCGGCTACGACAGCCACAGGCTTAGAAATAGACCAATTCTTCCAGACCAGGAAGGTGACGATGCAGGCACCGGTAATAGCCATGACAGCTCCAAAAAATCCAAGAAACCGCCGCAGGACCAAGGCCATGACGGCCCCGACGATTCCCCCGCCGACAGATAAGCTGTGCGGCAGGAATTCCGTCCCTTCCGGGATGACCAGCAAATGGACCAGCCCCAGGAGGAGGATATAGATCCACGTCCCGACGGCCCACGATTTCGACACTGGGCAGGCCTTGCGGATGACGATGTATTTCAGGCCCAGGACGATGAGGGACAGGCTGACGACGATCCGGCCCAGGCCGAAGATATACGATAAGATATCGTCGACGCTGTGGCCGATGCGGCCTGTATCGACGCCGATGAAGCCGGCCGTCGCAAAGACGCCTGCGAGGATACAACAAATACCTATGATTTCATATTTCAAAAGTGGCGACGTCCCTGCCTTCCTGGCAGTCTTCGCCTTCTGACGCGTGCCAGTCGTCCGCTTGGTGCGGCTGGTTTTACGGGTCTTTCCTTTTGTCAAAACAGTTCACCTTCTACTAATAGATTACTTGCCGCCACGGCGCTTATGCCAGGCAGCTGCCATGCTCCCTTCCTGTCCATAGGGCCGTTCCCGGTAATAGGACGCTCCTTTCAAAGCATCGGGCAGATACTGCTGGGCCACCCAGCCCCCATCGAAATCGTGAGGGTACTGGTAGGTCAGGCCATGGCCCAGAGCGGCGGCGCCGCTGTAATGGCTGTCGCGTAGATAATCGGGCACATCGCCACAGTCCTTATGGCGGACGTCGGCCAGAGCCGCATCGATAGCCATGTAGGCGCTGTTGCTCTTCGGCGCACAGGCCACGTAGATGACGGCTTCGGACAGGATGATGCGCCCTTCCGGCCAGCCGACGAACTGGACGGCCTGGGCAGCGGCATTGGCGATGACCAGAGCCTGGGGATCGGCCAGTCCTACGTCTTCAGCCGCACAGATGACCAGGCGGCGGGCGATGAAGGACGGCTGTTCTCCGGCGTCGATCATACGGGCCATATAGTGCAGGGCCGCATCGGGGTCGGACCCACGCATACTCTTGATGAAAGCCGATACCGTATCGTAATGGGCATCGCCTTTCTTGTCATACGTATAGACCTTATGACCGGCTACTTTTTCGATAGCGTCGTGTGTGATATGGCCGCCAGCCGGGACGACCATGCAGACCTGTTCCAGCAGGTTGAGGCCGACGCGGGCATCGCGGTCGGCCAGCCGCGCCAGGGTTCCCAGCATCTCATCGCTGGCCGTGATGCCCAGCGAGCCCAGGCCTTTTTCTTTATCCGTCAGAGCCCGCCGCAGGACGGCCATGACGGCCTGTTCCGGCAGGGGCTTCAGCTGGATGACGCGCAGGCGCGACAATAAGGGGCGGTTGACTTCAAAATAAGGATTTTCCGTCGTCGCCCCGATGAGGATGACCGTCCCGTCTTCGACATACGGCAACAGGACGTCTTGCTGGCTTTTATTGAAGCGGTGGATTTCGTCGATGAAGAGGATCGTCCGCTTTTGATATAAATGGATGGCATCCTGCGCCGCCGCGATGACTTTGCGCAGTTCCGCCGTCCCGGCCGTGACGGCGTTGAGGGTTACGAAACGGCTGTCCGTCTCATTGGCAATGACATGGGCCAGCGTCGTCTTGCCGACGCCAGAGGGACCGTAAAACAAAAGGGACGGGATCGTGTCCTTCTCGATGAGGGTCCGCAGAAAACTGCCCGGGCCGATGAGGTCGTCCTGTCCATAGATGTCATCCAAAGATTCCGGCCGCATGCGGACGGCCAGCGGCGCATAGTCCCGGCCGCTCCGTTCATCAGCCATAGAAAATAAATCGTCTCCGCTCATTTGTTTGCTCTCCAGACTAAATAGAACGCCGCCAAGTCTCCTCAGCGGCGGACGAAATAACTAAATTCTCGAATAAGAAAAGAGCCCCACCATGCCGTTTATAAACCGAGTTTTGAGCCTGCCTAAGCAGGTGGGTGTTCTCCTATAAGGGTCGACAGTCCAGTGAAGGCATTGCCTAACGATATAGAGCCCGAACTCCCAATGTAAAAAGTGTTGGTTCAAAACATCGAGACCATTTACGTACACAGTAGGGTTTCTTCTTGTATCTAGTATAATAAAATATAGAAGAAAAATCAAGCCTTGACAAATGAAAAAGGCGCTGTCGCATGAAGACAGCGCCTTTTAAGTGGTTAGGGGCTAGGGGTTAGTGGCTAGTAGGGGCGCCACGTGGGGCGCCCGTTTCCGTATATGTGAGAATCCCGCAAAGACGCGGCGGGCCGCCCTTTGGGACGGCCCCTACGAACGGCTAACTGCGACCTGCGGTCTGCGGGACGCCTTTGGACGTTCCCTACGAGCCACGAACCACGATTATTTTACGACTTTCTTTACGGCGGCTACGACGTTTTCTGTCGTGAAGCCAAATTTCTTGAACAAGACGCCGGCCGGAGCGGAGGCACCGAAGGATTTCATGGAAACCGTCGTCCCGTCGAGGCCGACGTATTTACCCCAGCCGAAGTCCGAAGCGGCTTCGACAGCGACGCGGGCGCGGACAGCTTTCGGGAGTACCTGTTCTTTATAGGCTTCGTCCTGCTGTTCAAAGAGTTCCATGCAAGGCATGCTGACGACGCGGACGTCGACACCTTCTTTAGCCAGTTCGTCTTTAGCGCTGACAGCCAGTTCGACTTCCGAACCGCTGGCCATGATGATGGCATCGGGAACGGCCTTGTTGGCATCGGCGATGACGTAAGCGCCTTTCAGGGCTTCTTTGCTGCTGCCGGCGAGCTGCGGCAGGTTCTGGCGGGTCAGGACGAGGGCCGTCGGCGTCTTCTGGCTGGTCGCAGCCAGGTACCAGCCGGCAGCCGTTTCCGTAGCGTCAGCCGGACGGAAGACGTTGACGTTAGGAAGGGAGCGGAGCATGGCCAGCTGTTCAATCGGTTCGTGAGTCGGGCCGTCTTCGCCGACACCGATGCTGTCGTGCGTGAGGACGTACGTCGTCGGCAGGCTCATGAGGGCAGCCAGGCGGATCATGGGTTTCATGTAATCGCTGAAGACGAAGAACGTGCCGGCATACGGACGGATACCGCCGTGAAGGGCCAGGCCATTGGTGATGGCGCCCATAGCCAGTTCACGGACGCCGAAGTGGACGTTGCGGCCGCTGTAATCGGTCTTGCTGAAGAAGCCTTCGCCTTTCATTTCCGTCTTGTTCGACGGAGCCAGGTCGGCGCTGCCGCCAAAGAGCTGAGGCATGATGTCTTTCAGGCGGTTGATCATCGTGCCGGACAAGCTGCGCGTAGCCTGCGGTTTATCTTCATAAGCCCAGAAATCTTCGTCATTCAAGAGGGCCTGTGCATCGACATCGCTGTGGAAAGCATCCCATTTAGCTTTCATATCCGGGAATTTGGCAGCGTAGTCGGCAAAGAGTTTCTGCCAATCCGCTTCAGCTGCGCCGGCTTTCTGGCTCAATTCAGCATAATGAGCATAGACTTCGTCCGGGATGTAGAAGGTTTCCTGCGGTTTCGGCCAGCCCAGGTTTTCTTTCATGGCGACGATGTTTTCTTCACCCAGCGGCGAGCCATGAGCGGCAGCCGAGCCCTGTTTGGCCGGGCAGCCATAGCCGATCTGGGTCTTGATGGTAATGAACGACGGATGTTCCTTGTCGGCTTTGGCTTCTTCGATGGCTTTGCCGATGGCATCGAGGTCCGTGCCGTCTTCGACGGTAATCGTCTGGAAACCGAAGGCAGCCATGCGGGCCTGGACATTTTCCGTAAAGGCGATGTCCGTATTGCCTTCGATAGAGATGTTGTTGCTATCGTAGAGGACGATGAGTTTGGAAAGGCCGAGTGTCCCTGCCAGGGAGAAGGCTTCCGACGAGATGCCTTCCATCAGGCAGCCGTCGCCGCAGAGGGCGAAGGTGTAGTGGTCGACGACGGGATAACCCGGTTTATTGAAAATAGCTGCCAAGTGAGCTTCTGCCATGGCCATGCCGACAGCCATGCCCAGGCCGGCGCCGAGGGGGCCTGTCGTCGCTTCGACGCCCGTCGTGTGGCCGTATTCCGGATGACCCGGTGTCAAGGAGCCATCTTGACGGAACTGTTTAATGTCGTCCATGGTCAGGCCGTAGCCGTAGAAATGGAGCAGCGAATACAACAGCATCGAGCCGTGGCCAGCCGAGAGGATAAAGCGGTCGCGGTTCGCCCATTTCGGGTCCTTTGCGTTATGGTTCATGTGATTTGCCCAGAGTTCGTATGCAATGGGGGCTGCGCCGAGGGGCAGGCCGGGATGGCCGGAGTTGGCCTTCTGGATGGCGTCAGCCGACAATACACGAATGGCATTTACACAAGTCGTATCAATGGTGCTCATTAGTCAAATCGCTCCTTTTTATGTGATCGAAAATAAATAGACATTCACTTTATTATGTAAAAAAAGGACCCCTTCTGTCAATGGCAAAAGGGGATTTTGGGAGAAATTTATATATGCTATAATAAAGAAGTTTCTTAATTTTCCGAGAAAGGATAGACTCATGACGAAAAAATACTTTTTCTTTGATATCGACGGGACCCTGGGCCTGGGGATCTCCAGCATCATCCCGGCAGACACGCTGTACTGCCTGCGCCGCCTCGTCCAGAAAGGCCATTTCATCGCCATCGCATCGGGCCGCCTGCAGCACGATACACAGACCTTTGCCGACCGCTACGGCATACCGGCCGTCGTCGCCGATGGCGGCAACAGCCTGTCCCTGGACGGGAAAATCCTGAAAATGACCGGCCTGCCCCTGGAGAACTGCAAAGCCCTGCTGCGCGACCTGACGGACCGCCACTATCCCTGGGCCGTCGTCACGGACAATACCATCAACCGCTATACACCGTATGCTGATTTCCCCCACGACGACCCGCGCAATTACATGGAAACCGTCATCCGCCCGGTCCCCATCGAAAATCTGACGGCCGTCTATAAAATCATGTACGCCCGGCCCCAGCGCCTCGAAGACGAACCGCCGACATACGGCCTGCCCCACCTGGAATACATCGACCACACGTACCTCATCGAACCGACCGACAAGAGCCGCGGCATCCTGCGTATGCTGGACCTCGTCGGCGGCCGCCCGGAAGATGCTGTCGTCTTCGGCGACGGCATGAACGACATTTCCATGTTCCGCAAGCCCTTCTTCTCCATCGCCATGGGCAACGGCCGGGATGAGCTGAAAGCCCATGCCGACTACGTCACGGGCGACAACGATAAGGGCGGCATCCTGGAAGCCTGCAAAAAATTCGGCTGGCTCTAAGGGATAGTCCGTAGTTTGTAGTCTGTAGTTTGCAGTTTCTAGTTGTGGCCGGCGCCTTTTAACAGGGCTTCCCGCAGGCGGTCTTCGATCTGGACCAGTTCGGCTTCGGCGGCCTGCCGCTTCTGCCGTCCTTCCTGCTGGATGCGCAGCGTATCTTCGATGGTGCTGATCAAATCTTCATTGACCTGCTTGACCGTTTCGATATCGACGATGGCCCGTTCATTTTCGACGGCCGTATCGTGGGAATTCTGCTTGAGCATGGCGGCGTTGCGCTTGAGCAGTTCATTGGTCGTATTAGACACAGCCTGCTGCATTTCCAGGGCTTCTTTCTGCCGCCCCAGCCCCAGGGCCAGGACCATCTGGTTCTTCCACAAGGGGATGGTGTTGTAAATGGCACTCTGGATGCGGTCGACGAGGATCTTGTCGTTGTTCTGGATGATGCGGATCTGCGGTGCCGTCTGGATGGCAATGGTCTTGCTGATTTTCAGGTCGTGGACCTTCTTTTCAAAGCGGCTGACGGAATTCTTGAAATCCTGGACGACCTGGACGGCCATGGGATTATCTGAAACCTGAGCCTGGGCTTCCAGTTTGGGAATCGTCGTCAAGTTCAGTTCCTGTATCTTTTCTTCGCCAGCCTGGATGTAGAGCTGGAGCTGTTTGAAGTATTCCAGGTTCTTATCGTAGAGGCCGTCGAACATGGCAATGTCCTTCATGAGGGTCATTTTCTGGCTGTCCAGGCCGGCCTGTATCTTGTCGATCTGGGCGGCCAGCGTCGTATAGGACTGGGTCAGGGCTTCTTTTTTCTTGAACAGCGAGCCGACGACGGGCAGGCTGGCCAGGAAGCCCTGGTCCTCGTCGTTTTCGTCTTCAAAGGACTTGACCCGCTTGACCAGGTCGTTGAGCAGGTCACCGGCTGCGGCCGGGTCCGTACTCTTGACCGTCGACAAGACGCTGTCCGAAAAGGTGGCGATATTTTTCTGGGCGGCGCTGCCGTACTGGACGATGGCGTTGGAATTGACCAGGTCGATGGCATCCTTGATGGTGTCGACCTGCTGCCGTTCTTCCGGCGTCAGGCTTTCGACCTGGGCATTGAAATGAGCTACTTCGTGCTTTTCATCGACGGCTGGCAGGGCTTTCTGGCTGTCGGCCTGCTTTTTCTCTAAAAGGTCATTCAAATTGATATCGGCCATAGTATCTACCTACTTTCTTTTTGTATTCAAGAACTGGTCGGCTAAATCGATGATCGTCCCGACCAGGTCATCACTGCGCTTGGCCTGCGGTTCCACCTTGGGCGGTTCCGTCTGGATGCCGTCAGCGGCCATGTTCTGCTTCATGACCTTCATTTCGGCGTCGAGGTCCATGAGCTGGGCATTGAGGACCTTGGAGAACTGGTCTTCATAGGCTTCGTCGAACTTATCCAGGAGCTGCTTGATCTCCCATTTCGACTGCTGCACTTCCTGCGCTTCAAGGCCCGTCTTTTCCAGCTCCTGGTACTTGCGGACCAGGAGCAGGGCCCGGTCCTGGTAATAATCGACGAAGCGCCGGGCCAGGCTCATCCGTTCCGGATGCTGCTGCAAGTAGGTCAGGAAATTCTTGGCAATGCCCTGCATCTTGCGCAGCTGTTTCCGCAGTTCGTCGTCATCGACGTGCTTCATTTCTTTTTCAATGGCGTTGAAATCATCGACGGCTTTGCTGAAGAGCTCGTCGTTCAGCTTGTCCACTTCTTCGTTGCCGCTGGAAAATTCCAGTTCCGGCTTGAACTTCTTCTTATTGCGGCGGTGAATCCAGTAGAGGATGAAGACGCCGAAGACGAGACTGAACGTCCCGGACAGATGACCCGTAGCGAACCAGTTATAACTGGGAACGGCAAAACAGATGATAGCGATGAGATATAAGAAAATATTCACGATCGTCCCTCCTAAGTGAAGAATGTCTTTCCTTAATCATAGCATTTTTCGCCCCATTTGTCGTGGATTGTAAGGCAAAAAAGAGGCTGTCCCTGAAGACAGCCTCTTTTTGAGTATTAAGTTTGCAGTTTGTAGTTTTTAGTGAATGGTTTTAAATTTAGAGCCATTTTCTACAAACTGCAAACTCCGAACTACAAACTACGAAGTAATAGTGACTACGCATGATGGCATAAGCCTTCATACGCCAGCCCCCTTTTCAGCTTGTTTTATTTTATACCGTTTAGTCCATTTCCAGCGATTGTGCAGCCAGAACCAGTCTTCTGGATACTTGCGGATATGGGCTTCCAGGCGGTCGTTGAGTTCCTGTGTCGTTTCGTACATGATGCGGTTCTTTTCCTCTTTCGAGAGCTTGTGGTCCGCTGTGTACGGCTTGATGGGCGGCAGGACTTCGACGACGTGGTGGTACGGCCGGTCTTCGTGGATGAAGGTCGACACGATGGGGTAATTGGCGATGCCGGCCATCTTGGCCGGTCCGTCAGCCGTCAGGGTGTCCATGCCAAAGAGTTTGACCATGATGCCGGTATAGCCCGGGTCCTGGTCCATGAGCAGGCCGATGTAGTGGCCGTCGCGGAGGAAGCGGACCATGTCGCGGATGCCCGTCTTGTAAGTGACGTGCTGCTTCATCATGGCCCGGTACTCGTTGATGAAGGTATCGGCGCTCTTGCTGTTCTGTTCCTGAGCAACGGAGATGAGGGGATAGCCATTCATGGCCAGGACAGCTCCCAGGAGTTCCCAGTTGCCGGCATGGGATGCCATGAAGACGGCCCCTTCGCCGCTGGCTTTGAGTTCGTCCAGGTATTCCTTGCCGTGCCAGGTAATCTTTTCGTCGAGCATCTCCTTCGTATAGCGCGGATACGACAGGACTTCGATGATCATGGGCCCGAACCGGACCGTACTGGCCTTGGCGATGGCCATGGCCTTTTCCGGATCATCGGTCAGACCGCAGTCCAAAATCTGCTGCTGGGCCAGGACCTTGCGCTTCTTGGGAACGAAAGTCCAGAAAAAGGCACCTAAAAAGGTGCCTAGGGCCCGGCGACAGCCTTCTGGAATGTGGCAGATGATCCAGCTCAGACATTTCATAAAGGTGTACATAGGCAAATCCTCTTACTGTTGTTCTAATTTCTTTTCCAGTTCAGCGATTTTTTTCTGCAAGGCTTTGACGGTCTTGGCCATTTCCGGCAGGTGTTTCAGGTAGACCTGGGTACGGCTCCATTCCATGTGAGGCCGGATGGGGAACCCGGCATAGACCTGGTTGCCCTTGACATTGCCCGTAATGCCCGATTTGCCGGCAAAGACGGCATTGTCGCCAATGGTGATGTGGCCAGTGCAGCCGGTCTGACCGGCAAAGATGACGTGATTGCCGGCTTTGGTGCTGCCAGCGATGCCCGTCTGGGCGATGAGGAAACAGTCTTCACCGATTTCGACGTTGTGGCCGAGATGGACGAGGTTGTCGATTTTCGTCCCCCTGCCGACTTTCGTCGAACCCAGGGTTGCATTATCGAGACACGTGCAGGCGCCGATTTCGACATCGTCGCCGAGGGTGACGTTGCCGATCTGCGGGATCCGCGTATGCTTGCCCTTTTCCGTAGCAAAGCCGAAGCCTTCGCCGCCGATGACGGCGTGAGCCCGGATGACGGCGTTCTTTCCGAGGACGCAGTTTTCGTGGATGACGGCACCGGGATAGAGGACCGAACCTTCGCCGATCTTGACATTATCGCCTAAAAAGACGTAGGGATAAATCGTCGAGCCCTTGCCGATTTCGACGTTCTTGCCGATGACGGCATAAGGCATGATGGCTACGTCTTCGCCGATAGAGGCGCTGCCGTCGATGATGGCTGTCGGATGGATGCCCGGCGTGACCGACTGGCGGGGATGAAACAGCACGAGGAGCTGGGAAAAAGCCAGGCGGGGATTTTCTACGACGACGAGCGTATTATCTCCGGCAGGAACTTCTTTTTCGACAATGACGGCACCGGCATGGACCTGCGGCAAATATTCCGTATACGGATCGACGGCAAAGGTAATGTCCTGCAGACCGGCTTCGGCCAGGCCTTTCACGTCTTCAATGACGGCGTCACCCTTGCCGATGACCGTGCCGCCCAGCAATACTGCTAATTCCTGTACTGTTTTCTTCACGATATACAACCCCTTTTTTTACTGCAATTTGGCAATTAAATCGTCGGTTACGTCGATGCCGCCGGAAGGAACGGCTTCTTTGACGACGATGATGCCGACATTTTTATCCTTGGCGATGTCGCCTAACTTGCTCTGGATGTCCGACATGAACTGACGCTGCATGCTGGCGCCGAAAATATTGAGTTCCTGCTGGGCCTGCTGCTGTTTCTTCTGGAAATCTTCAGCCGACATGGACTGCTGTGCGTCCTGCAATTCCTTTTCGATGGATTTCTGTTTATCTTCGGTCTTCTGTTTATACTGCTGGACCAGGGGCGCTTCTTTCTGTACGCGCGACATGTCGACGACGCCTACATTATCTTTTCCGCCACAGCCGGCGAGCATACCCGTCAGGGCCAGCATTGCGGCGACGATTCCTAAGCGCTTCCAAACTTTTTTCATTGCTAAAAGCCTCCTGTTATGCCAACTTGGCAATAATATCATCGGTAACATCCGTAGCCGTGCCGATGCCTTCGTAGTTGGCGAAGATCATCTCAAAGCCCTGTTCCTGGGCGACATCGGCGGCTTTATCGCGGATATCTGCCATAATGGCGTCTTTCACATCTTTCATTTCTTTTTCTTTTGCATCGAGTTTATCTTTCCATTCCTTGTTCCACACAGCCGGTTCCGGCCGGTCCTGCAAGACGCCCAGCTGCTGCTGGAAGACCTGCTGGTTGTCTGCCTTGCGTCCTTCCAGGTCTTTCTTGACCTGCTGGGCGTAGTCATCGAGCTCTTTCTTGGCCTGGGCCTTATCCGGTGCCATGAGGGCCGCGATTTCATCGGCTGTCCGGTTGGTCACCTGGACGTCAGCCTGGCTGCCTTTGAGCAAGGTTTGGAGCTGTTCCTCTGTCGCTGCCCGTTCTTCTTTAGACAGGGACAGGGTCTTCAGCTTCAACTGGAGATTGACGATTTTCAACGTGTCGGCCTGGGAAATGACAGGCGTCGTCTTCTTCTTTTCCTGGACGAGCGAATCATACCGCTGTTTCAGCCGGTTGTTGAGCTCGTTCTCCTTGAGGGCGACTTTGGCCTGCAGTTCCTGGTCGAGGGCTGCCGTACCTGCGGCGTCGGCAGCGGCAAAATTCTGGACCGACGTCCCTTCGGCAGCAGCTTTCTGGGAATAGTTCCACTGTTCAAACTGATATTGGGCAACCATAGCGTTGTATTCCAGTTCTAAATGGTGATACTCGCTATAACGCGGGTGGCTCATGACGACGTGTTCCAGGTCTGCATAGGCATAGACCGGCGTCGCAGCTGTCGACGGGGCCGGCTGGCTGCGGTGGCTGAAGAACCACCAGCCGGCGAGGAGACAGACCATGAGGACCGCGGCACCGGCTGCCGCATATATCCGTTTCATAAAGACTCCTTACTGGTTACTGCTGCTGGAGCTGTCCGAACTGCTGGAGCTGTTGGCGCTGCTGTCGGAGCTGCTGGAACCAGAGTTCTTGTTCAGTTCTTTAGCGACCTGGTCGGTAATATCCGTACCGCCATAGAGGACGACGCTCTTGTCGACGACGAGGCTGAGGCCTTTGGTCTTGGCAACATCGCTGACAGCCGTGTCGACTTTATCTTTGATGCCTTTGAAGATTTCCTGGCGTTTCGTAGCCAGTTCGCCCTGCATCTTCTGGAAGAGCTGCTGTTTCTGCTGGTCGTCCATGCCGGCCGACTGCTGTTCAAACTGTTTCTGCATGTCTTCGCCAGCCTGCTGGAGCTGTTTCTGTGCCGCAACGGCGTCCTGATTATCAGGAGTGATGATCTTGCTCGTATCGACGACGCCGATGTTGCTCGACGGAGCCGCATTGACAGGGTTGCCCGTCTGCATGATAGCCAGGCCGGCGACACTGAAGACGAAGATAGCTGCGATAACAGCCGAAAAAATCTTGATATTGCGTTTCTTACCTATTTCAGACATCATAATAAAACTTCTCCTTTTGTATTACAAATAACCGATAATCCGGAGCCAAGCATCGTGGTCGGACACGATATATTCCAAACCGACATAATCATCGACGCGATAGTGCAGGCCGACTTCGGAATCGTCATGCGTCAGGTCCCGGTCGTAGCGCAAGGTCCACCGCCCGCCTAAGGGCTGGCGCAGCCACAGGTGCTGGCTGTCGTCGAGGCTCTCGAACTGGTATCCCGCCTGTGTTCTGCCGGCAAAGCGGTAAAAGTAGCCGGGAATGAAATTCCAGTCCAGCGAAGACGGCATGAACTTGACGGCGCCGTAGATTTCGTGATGACTGCCGATCTTGCGGCCCAGATGGGCCATGAGGACCGTATCTTCGTCGCTGCTGTGGTCACGGGCGGCGTCGATATAGGCTCCGCCGCGGATGTCATAAAAAGCCGTCTTCGACGTAAGGTCGATGGTCGTATCCTCACCGAGCGACAAGGACGGCGTCACGTGAAGGCCGTAGTTCTTGACGACCCACTGACGCTGGACGTCTTCCTGCAAGGCTGCGGCGATGTCCCGCTCATGGCGCTTAACGAAGGCGACAGGCAGGCCGTCCAGTCCGGCGTAGTCCCGTTCCAGATGGTTGCGGGCGCTGAGGAAGATGACCTTGGGCACATCATCGCCCTTGATGGCGACGCGGACGTTGCGCACGACAGGCAGCTTGGGCAGCATATAGACCGTGACGTCTGTCTCGGGCCCGCCGTGGATGACGATGTGCGGATAGAATTCCGGCACCCGGTCTTCCAGTTCATTCTCCAGGACCGACTTGACGGCGCCGTTAGCCCAATCCAGGGCATCGACGGGCAGTCCCGTGAGCAGGCTCTCAGCCATATCCCCGGCGTGTTCCAGGTCCTTATCGACCAGGGCCTGGCCCATCGCCGGCAGAGCGCCGTAGTCGATAACAAAGTGGACTTTGCGGATCGTATCGCCCCAGGGGCGGATGCGCACATCCAGGTCCGTCCGGCTGCCGGGATGGATGGCAAGGGATTCCACCGTATAGCCTATGAGGACGCGGTTGATGATATCGTTGACGGTTCGCTCGTATTCTTCATGACGGCTGACGATTTCCCCGCTGTCGTGGTTGAGGAATATGTGGTTCCCTACAGTTTGGATGCTGGCAGCAATGCGTTTCTCGACTAATGGCGGAATCGCCTCCTCTACGGAGGCGACATGGACCGTCACTTGGTCTACCGATGCTGCTGTAGCACTACTAAGACTAGCACAGACGGCAAAGACAGTCAATAAATAAGTGCGGATCTTCATCATCCACGACCTTTCATCGTCTTAGAACTTACCGCCAAAGCTGAAGTGGAACTTGCCGCCATCCTGGCCTACGCCGTAATCCAGGCGGATAGGCCCGATCGGCGTGGTGATGCGGAAGCCGATACCACCGGAATAATGGAGTTTATTGTTTTCATGGTACCAGGGGATGTTTTCTACGCCACCCCAGGCATTGCCCACGTCGGTAAAGACGACGCCCTGGATCTTCTTGGCAATGGGATAGCGGTATTCGACGGTCGCTTCGTACATCTTGTTGCCGCGGAATTCATCGTCTTCATAGCCGCGCAGGTTGTCGGCACCGCCGAGGGTGAACAGGTCGTTGTAGGGCATATCACCGGTGGCGATACCGCCCATGAGGCGGACGGCGATGACGTGGGCCCGGCCAACTTTATAGTACAGGCGGTTTTCGGCGATGAATTTGAAGTAGTCGAAGTCGCCGCCCATGCCGTGGCCAGCCCAGGTGCCCGTAAAGGACAGGCGCTTGCCTTTCGTCGGGTCGTAGACGTTGTCGCGGTTATCGAAGACGTGGGACCAGGTCAGGCTATTGGTGCGGCCGAAGTTCTTACCCAAGTAATCCATTCCCGCAAAATCATATCCTTTATTGTCAGGGTCTTTTGCATCGTTTCTATAGTTAAACCCGCTATCGTGATCGGTGTATTTCGTCCGCTTTGTTTCCAAAGTGACGTAGTCGCTGACGTATTCGCTGCGGACACGGCCGTACGTGACGTTGAAGCCATTGGTCCGGCGGTCATATTCAGCGACGGAATTGCCCTTTTCATCATAATCGTCGTATTCCGATTCGCGGTCGAAGATGCTGAAGCCGATGGAGTCGCCGGCATCGTTGAGGTACGGATGGGTATACGAGAAGATGTAGTTCTTGTTGCTATCCGTGTTGCCGCCGAATTCCCAGCTGATATTGGCCTTATCGCCTGTACCACGCAGGTTCGTTTCAGCCAGGCCGAGGATGCCGACCAGGCCGTCGGAGTCAGAGTAACCGGCACCGATGGTGACCGAACCGGTCTTCTGTTCGGTGACGTCGATTTCAACGATGACGTCTTTGGGATTGCGCTGGCCCGGCAGGAGGCGGACGTTGACGTCTTCAAAATAGCCCGTGTTGTAAACACGTTGGATACTGCGGCTGGCAGCGTTCTTGTTGAAGATATCGCCCTTCTTCATGCGCAGTTCACGCATGATGACCTTATTCTTGGTCTTGGTATTGCCGCGGAGATTGATATTTTCGATGCGCGGTTCAGAAATGGCAATGTGCAAAACGCCTTCGTCGTCGAGGCGGACATCGGAGACGCGGCTCATCATATAACCGGCATTGGCAAAGGCCGTGTTGATATTGGCTACGTCGTGGCTGACGACGGCGGTGTTGAGCGTCGTGCCCGGCGTCGTGGCGACGAGTTTCATCAAATCACCTGTACTGAGGGATTCGTTGCCGACGATGTCGATTTTCTTGACGACCGGATTCATCTGGACCGTATAGTTCAGGGAAACGCCTTCCGGTACAGTCGTAAAGGACGGCTTGACCGTCGAGAACAGGCCCGTCGCCCCGATGACGTTGAGGTCGTGACGGATGTAGTCCATGTTGACGGCATCGCCGACGCGCATGGCCAGCTGCGGTAGGAGTTTCTGTTCAATCTGGGCTTCCGGTACGGGGCCGACCGTAACGGAAGTGGCTACCTTGTCGACATAGGGTTTCAAGTCGGCATCGGTAACGGCTTCCCCATAAGGCAGGGCCACGTCCTGGCCGGCCTGGATGACGGCCAGGGGATAGCCGGGGATGGACGTATCAAACTGCATGTCGCTGGTACCGCTCATGTAGCTGACTTTGTCGCCCGTAATCTGCGGCGTCGTATCGACAGGAGCCGGGTTGAGGATTTCATTTTCCTTGTGGACGGCTTCTGCTGTTTCCTGCTGAACTGCAGCCGGACTCTTACCAGCCGCAATGGCGGCCAGTTCTTCTGCCGTTTCATAGCCCGTCAGGCCCGATTTAGCCGCTTTCATGGCATCGGCTGTCGTTTCATCATTGGGCGAGGTTACGACCGTATTGACAGCTGTTTTCTGGTCATCCGCCGGAGCAGCTGCCGAGCCAGATGTAACCGTCTGGCTGCCCGACGACTCATAACCTGTTGCCGCTGTCGTATCATCAGCCCAAACAGGGCACGTCATCATCGCACTGGTTACCATCAGGGCGAGAAGTTTTTTCTTCCGCATATTCATAAAAATCCTCCATTATCTATTTCGTAATACCTGTACCGCGCAAGGTATGACGTGCTTCTTGTACAGTAGCTTGTATCTGGCGGTCCGACAAGACTGCCTTCCTTGCCACCCGTACCGGAGCCGCTGCTGGCGGTTCCGGTAGGGCTGCAGCCGTCGCGGCTGGCTGCACAGGCGGTTCGTCTCCGGCAGGAGCTGCTGGCGGCGCAGATGCTGCCACCGGTGCTGGTCCTTCCTGGACAGGGGGCTGCACGCTGCCTGCCGGGACCGGCTCGGCCACAGGCGCAGCCGTATCCACCGGGTCCCGGTCCGCTTCATTCCCTGCCGCCGTCTCCTGGACGACGGCCTCGACGGCCGGCGGCCGTTCTTCCGGCCCGGTCAGGCGGAAGGCATACCAGCCGCCCAGCGCCAGGAAGAAGGACGTGACCATGGCACCGGCCCGCAGCCAGTTCCTGCTGACTGGATGGTGTTTGCGCAAATTCTTCATTTCCGCTTCGGCCAGCATCAGATTGAGTTCGCCCTTGATATCGGACTCTTCATCAAACGAGGCTTCGGCCTTTTCCAGCCAGGACCGGACGGCCCGGACCCGGTGAACTGTATCGCGTTGGGAATGTTTCATACAGCCTTCTCCTTTCTGCCTAGACGAATACTCTTATAAAATCGGCAAAGGCCGTATGAATTTATACCGGCAAAAAGGCGCAAAAACATGCCATAATCTATATTTTACAGCATTTTTCGATTATTTTCACCTAAAAACGGGTCAATTTTAAGAAAATGTAAAAAAATTTTAGTGGCGGCTCTCATGGATGAACCGGCTGAGCATGCCGCGCACGCGGCGGATGCCCCGTTTCTGCAGGCGGTAGACGTAAGGCAGGCTGACGTCCAGGCTCTTGGCCAGGTGCTTCTGCTCCACGTCGTTCAGGTACACGCCTTCGACGACGGCCTGTTCCTTTTCGGGCAGCCTTTTCAAGACGTGGCCGACCTTTTCCAGCAACAGCTGGCGGCTCGTGGCTTCGACAGGGTCCTGGCGCTCATCGCAGAGCGTATCCTGCAACGTCACGCCCCGTTCATCCGGTTCGTCAAGGGATACGGCGCTGACGGCGCCTTCGCGCTTCAGATAGTCCAGGATGGCCCCGCGGATGCGGTGGACGGCAAAGAGCGGGAAGGCCACGCCACGGCGGTAATCATAGCGTTCCACGGCTTCGATGAGGCCCAGTGTCCCTTCCTGCAGGGCGTCGGACAGGATGTCGCGATGGATGTGCCAGCGCATGGCCTCTTTGAAGACCAAGGGCTGGTACTGCTCGATGAGGCGGCTGCGGGCCTCCAGATTCCCCTCGTCCTTATAGGCCTGCCACAGGGCCCGTTCTTCGTCGGGCTGGAGCAGGGTGATGTGCTGTAGTTCTTTCAGATAATCGTCTAACATGGCCTTTCACCACCTTTTCATTCAAATGGAATTCACACATATATAGGGACGGGCGCCCCACGTGGGCGCCCCTACAAAGGCAATGGCGTATCCACACATATACAGGGATGGGCCTGTGTCCCATCTGTAGGGGCTTGCACGTGGCAAGCCCGCTTCAGGACATGTTTCCTTCCCGTTATTCCTGTATGTATGGCGTCCTGCCATCAATCCCCGGATGCAACGGCATGACCCCATATACGGAATCAAAACGAATACTTATAGACACCGCCGATGAAACTGTCGTCGTCGGACGTCCAGGCGTTGACGCTGAACTTGCTGCCCAGGTCATACATGAAGCCGAAGCGGTCGTCGCCGTGGTTGATGCCGAAGGCCGCCGTGACCATGAAGTCGTTGAACAGGTATTTCCCCATTTCAATGTTGTAATAGTTGCGGCCCACATCGGTATTCTTATCATTGAGGTTCAGCGAGCCGTTGGTGACGGTGAGCATATCCAGAGACAAGGCCTTTTCCAGGCTCTGTGTAAGGCCCAGGCTGTTCAGGGTCATGCGGATGCCCGATCCGAGGAGGCTGTCCATATCTTCCTCGCTGAGGGAGCTCTGGGGGCGGCCGCCGCTGTTGCGCAGGGTAATGAGCGATACGATCTGCTGCTTCGTCAGGGGCGGGTCGGAGCGGAGCATGAGGTCCATGTTGTCCGCCTGACCGCGCAGGGTCAGCATGACATTGTACTGGCCGACGCGGCTGAAGCCTTCAGCGTCGACATAGGGCAGGAAGGAATCATACCGTGAGAAATCGGCCTTAGCCTTGGTCACGCGGAAATTGGTGTCCAAATAATGGACGGTCCCCCGCGTCGCTTCAAAGCGGCCCGACGGATGGGGATGATTGAGGTTGCCCTGGAAGGTGACCGATCCATTGACCATCAAGTCGTACAGAGCCGGATTGTACAGACGGACCTTGTTGCCCAGGGTCAGGGTGAAATCCAGGTCCAAATCGGGCCCTTCACTGCTGCTGGCCAGAGCCAGGGGAATGTCGACAGTCGTATTGTCGACCTGCATGAGGCCGCTCACTTTAGGCCGCCCGTCGCCAGGCGTGACGTTGACATAGCCCGTGATGGGACCGTCGTAATAGGGGCAGTTCAGATAGAGGCCGGAAAAATCAGCCGCCAGGGAATACGAATCTAAGCTGCGGCCACTCCAGGCGGCTTTGCCGTCAAGGCTGATGCTGCCGGGATTCTTCTTCCCTTTCTTATCCATAGTACCGCTGCCGCTGAGGACGGCCGAACGGCCTTTGAAGGCCAGGTCAGCATTGATGTTGGCCAGGGGATAAGCCGTGTCCTTGAACTTGATGGTGCCGTTCTTGACGGCAATATCGCCGTTGACCGTCGGTGCATCCAGGGTTCCGCCGATTTTGACGGCCCCCTGGATGGGACCGTCGGCTTCGGTGACGTAAGGCGTCAGGAAAGTCAGGACATCGAGGCCGGCGTTATCGAGCTGCAGCGAAAGGTCCATGGATTCGCCGGTCTTGCCGCCAGACAAGGCGCTGACGGGAATGGTACCGTGTGCGCTGACCTTATAGGGGTCGCGGCTGCCGCTGGCCTGCTGCAAAGTAATCAGGCCGTTGCGGATGTTGAACAGGGCATAAGCGCCCGTAAAGGAAATGCCGTTGGCCGTGCCGCTTCCCAGCTGGGCCGATACGTCGGCCTGGAGGTCATCGCCTGTACCGCTCAGGTCAGCGGCAAAGTCGATAGGCGCATCGACGACGAAGTCTTTATGTCCCAGAACGTCGGTCAGGGCCTTGGCCGGGAACTGCTTGGCAGCGACGGACAATTTCACCGGACCGTGCAGGGCATACGTCCCCTGGGCAGCCAGGACGCCGCTGCCGATGTTCAGGGCCATCTTGTTGATGGTGACGACGCCATTTTCCATCTGGACGTCGATGTCAGCCGGTTCGACGGCCTGGCCGCCGAAAGAAGTGTCACTGATGGTCCCCTTCATGGAGACCGTCGGGTTGTCACCTGTGCCGCTGATGTCGACCTGGCCATTCAGCTTGCCGGCAATATCCTGTACTGGCAGGGCCGCGACCTTGAGCAGACCGGCAATGTCGCCGTTGACGACCGTCGCCTGGCCCCGCAGGAGAGACGATTTCGTATTATACAATAAATTGCCGTCATACGTCCCGCCGAGCTGGGCGAAATGGAGGTCCGTCAGGCGCAGCATATTGTCATAATAGGCAAAATCGCCGTGGATATTGTTCAGGGCCATGTGGTTGATGACCAGATTGGCCGCCGTCAGTGAACCGGCTGCCGTCGGATTGTCCAGGCTGCCGCCGATATGGGCCTGGACGTCGAAAGATCCGCTGCGCGGCGTCTTGTTCTGCGGTACCAGGTGGGAAATATCGACGTTCTTCCCGATCAAATCGAGATTGAGCGTATCGCCGATGGAACCGGACAGGGCCAGGGATGCCGTGTAAGAAGAAATATCGCCATTCGAGAGATAGACTGTCCCATTATCCAGGCGGTAATCGGCGCTGACATTCTTATAGAGGTAGCCTGCATAGGATCCGCTGGTCAGGCGGAACGAGCCGGAAGCCGTCGGATTATCCAGGCTGCCGCTGAGGGTAATCGTATTATCGGCCCAGCCAGTGAGCGGCAGGTCTGCCTTGCCGATAGCCGGCAGGAGCTGTTCGATGCGCATATGCGCCGTCGTCAGCGATGCCTGTATCGTCCGGGCATCCAGGTCCGCCTGGCCGTGCAGGGTGTGGGTCCCATCACCGCGGCGCCAGTAGAGGGCCGGGATTTCGATGCGGCTGCCCTGTCCCCGGGCCGTCCCGTCGATGCTGTCGAAGGGGACGCCCTTGATCTGGCCGCTGCGGGCATTAAAGGCCACATCCCACTGCTGCCCGTCGATGTGGCCGGACAAATCGGCCGTCCCATCCATGGGAAGGGACACGAAAGGCGAAGCGGCGTCGAGGGGCAGGTCATGGCCGGTAAAGGACAGGTGCGGCGTCTGGCTGTCCACTTCATAAGAACCGCTGACGTCGATACTTCCTCCTGCCAGGTCAGCATGACCGCTGCGCAAGGTCATGACGCGACCGTCATAGGCCACATCGCCGGCTGCCGAGTCGACAGTCAGGCCATTATAAGACAGGTCCCCTGCCGTCACGTGGCCTGTCGCCATAATCGAGTTATCCTTACTGTTGCCGGCTGCGTGGAGCGACGCCGACAGACTCCCCATGACGGCCACAGGCACGCCGGGCACGGCCGAGAGGTCCAGTCCGTCTACGTCGGCATCGGCTTCATAGGCACCGCTCTGGATGTCATAGACGCCCTTCCCGCTCAGGGAAGCGCCATAGGCCTGGGCCGTCAGTGAATCGATATCGAGCCGGTTCTGACTGTAAATCAAATCTGCCTGGGCTTTATCGACGGTATAGCCGTTATAAGTCATATCGTGCAGAGACGCTGTACCGCGGGCATTCACGTCCTGTGCCGTCCCCCAGACCGTCCCTTTGAAACCGGCTGTCCCGCTGATAGCAACGGGCAGATAATCGGCAAAGGCCGTCACGTCGGCTCCCTGAACGTCGACGTTCAGGTTGAATACCGGCGTGTCGCCGTTGGTTACAATAGTCCCGCCGACGCGGAAGTCCTGGCCGTTGACACGGCCTTCGACGTCCGATAAGGTAATATCTTTGCTCGTCAGGGCCGCATGGCCTTTCAGGCCGTCTACCTCGAGGCCCTGGACGGTGACGTAGCCGTCAGATACGTCGGCCTGGCCGGACAGGAAAAAGCCGTTGTGGCTGTCCGCGACGCGTACTTTGACGTTTTCGACGGTCCCGCTGCGGATGACGACATCGGCCGACGACGGGATGAATGACGACGCATAAGTCCCGTTGACGGCGTCGGCGCTGACGGTGAAATCATACTGGCGGTTCGAGGCATACCTTCCGTGAGCCGTCACCTTTTGCCCATCGACGGTCATGGACGCATCGATGGCCAGCGACGGATAGTCGGCAAAGGCCACGCTGCCGTTGACATTTTCTCCGGTGACGACCGTGCTGTCCGGTAATTGGGCGTCGATAGTCCCGTTGTGAACATTGATGGCCCCGCGGAAACCGGCATCGGTCGTACTCTGATTCTTCTTGATGAGCGACGCCACATTCCACGTGCCATCGTCTTCATTCTGCCAAAGATGCAGGACGGGGTCGTCGACATCGGCCGTATCCAGGGCCTGCAGGATTTCGCCCTGCCTTAGAGCCGTCATGATCTTGCCGGGGTTGACATAAACCCGGACGGCATCGCCTTCGATGACGACCCGCCCTTGTGCATCTTTAATGACTGGCTTGGCCATGACCAGCTGGCCGTTCAGGGATATATCCAGTGAAGAAAACGACAAGGTCCCGTTCAATTTACTGTTTGCAGTTGTCGTAATCGCCTGGCCAGCCATCTGGGTCAGAGCCGGTTTTTCCATCCACAGGGCAATCCCTGCTGACAGGAAAAAGGCCGTGACGCCACAGGCAGCCATCCATTTTTTCTTCATAATCGAGCTCCGCATACAAAAAAAGAGAGAATTGCACGTTACAATTCTCTCTTTATTTTACCTATGGAGTTGAGGAAAATCAAGAAATAGATGACAAATAGGATATTTCCCTTGTAAATTGTTAAAAACCTGTCATCATCTCTTTAAGCCCTGTTTATCCCCGATATGTCGTCGCCGTCAAAGACGGATGGATGACACCCGATTCGACATCGACGCCCATGACCTGTTCCAGTTTGGCAATGCCGACGTTGTAGTCGTACAGGGCCTGGATATGGTTGACCTGGGCTTCGTTGAGGCTCAACTGGGCATCGAGGACGTCCAGGTTGATGCCGACGCCGGCCTGGTAACGGATATTCTGGATACGATAGTTTTCACGGGCCTGGTCGACGACGGTCTGCGTTTCTTCGACCTTCTGGGCGGCACTGCGGATGTTGAGGTAGGCCTGCTTGACTTCCAGCTGGACGGCTTCGCGGGTCTTCTGTTCCGTTTCACGGGCGACGAGGAGAGCCTGTTTGGCCTGGTCAACTTTGGCCTTGGTCGCACCGCCGTCGTAGAAACTATAAGTGACACTAGCACCGATGTTCCAGCTGCGCTTGTTTGCATCGATACCTGGGAAAGTGTTATCATTCCAGTTATTACCACCCGAAACCTTTACCGTCGGCTTATTGCTCGCATCGGCAATATCTATGTTATTTTCAGCTGTTTGAACTGCTAATGCAGCCTGGAGGACTTCCGGCCGATACTTCATGGCGTAGTCCGTCGCTTCCTGGAGGGAAATGTTGTACGTATCGAAGGGCAGCTGATGGTCGGCCAAGTTGAGCTTCGTTTCCAAAGGCAGGCCGAGGATGTTGTTCAAGTTCGATTCGGCGACGGCGACGTTATTATCTGCCGTAATGGCCGTCGTCTTGGCGTTGGCCAGGGAGACATCAGACGAGAGGACGTCGACCTTGGCCTTGGTGCCGACGTTGTACTGGGCCTGGACGTTATCCAAGTGGCCCTGGAGGTTGTCGACGGCTTCATGGTAGACGCCTTGCAGTTCCTGATAAGCCAGGAGGCCATAATAGCCCTGGATAGCCGAATATTTCGTCGCCTGTTCGACGCGCAGGATTTCTTCCTGGGCGTTGGTCTTGCCTAATTTAGCCACGTCAATCTGGCCTTCAACGAGACCGCCAGTATACAGCGGAATGTTTACAGAAATGCCATTGGAAAAAGCATTGCTGACACTATTGGCACCTCCCATAAGACTGGCAGCACGACTATACGTAGCGGCATCCGTAGCCCGGCTGCGCTGGGCACCAAAGTTGTAATCGACAGTCGGCTTCTTGCCTGCCTGGGCTTGATTAATGGCGTATTCAGCCTTCTTCAGGGCGTACTGCGACATCTTGATATCCCGGTTGTAATCGAGGGCCATCTGAACGGTCTTAGGCAGGTTCAAATCGACCGTGCCATTGGTCGGTACGCGGCCGATGACGATGACCGGATCGATTTCCTGGTTCTTCGCCCGCTTATCCGCTGCTTTTTCAGCACTCTTGGCGGCATCGTCAGCGATTTTCTGAGCCAGTTCTTCGCGCAGTTCCGGCGTAATGTCTACGGGCCGGACGGCGGCGGCAGCCTTCTTGGCTTTGGCTTCGGCCTTGGCGGCTTTCTTCTGCTGAGCTTTTTCAGCCTTGATTTCCTGCTGTTCCGCCTTGGCGCGGGACTGGATCGCATCGGCCTGCGCTAAGTCGACAGGACGGACAGAAGCCGTCGTATCCGCTGCCGAAGCGGCGGCGACTGCGCTTATGGTCGTAATCATCATGGCGATGACCAATTTCTTGTACAGTTTGTTGTTCATCATGGGTACCCCCGTTTATTTCTATAATCTGCTAAAAAGCGTAACTAATACCATAATAATTGCCACCGTCACTGCGACTCATGGGCCGCGTGAACTGGCTGAAGAGATAGAGATCCGGCGTCAGGCGGTACTGGGCTTTCAAACGGAAGCGCCAGTCATCGGGATCATAGCCTTCCAGGGACAAGCGGAAAGGCCCGTCCCGGAAGAAGTCCAAGCCGGCACCGAGGTCGCCGTTGATCAGTCCGGCCCGCGTGTCGAACAGACGGCCGCGGCGGCCGTACTGCAAGTTGAGGTTCGTACCGTTGCCGATGTTCTCTGCCCCGACGAGGCCGAACGTATCGCCACGGTACACCTTAAAATTTACAGTGCCGCTGGTCTCATTCTTCGTCGTATTATATAAGAGTCCGGCTTCGCCCTGGACTTTGATGTCCGATGCGCCGCCGAGTATCTTATTCACTTTTGTTGTAATCTGGGCCGTATTATTCAGCGTCGTCTGAATATTGGCCTGGGTCTGCGGATCCGTCGTCATCTTTTCCATCGACTGGGCAATGATCTCGAAGCGGTCGGTGATCTGCTTCATGTTGGCCGCCGTGGCCCGGACGTTAGCTGAAGCCGCGCCATCGCCGTCGAGGTTCTGCATGGACGCGTTCATCTGAGCTGTCATGGCTGCCATATTAGCCGTAATCTGCTGGATATTGCCGGCATTGGCATCCATCATCTGGCTCGTCTTGCCGGTAATATCGTCGATATGCTGGATGGAACCGCGCATAGCGGCCTGCGTCTTTTCATCGCCGATGATGGCATTGATATTCTTGACCATATCGTCAGCACTGCCCATGAGCTTGCCGGCACTATCCATCATGTCATCCATGTTCTTGCTCTGTGTGCCATCGATGTAATCTCCATCAGCGAGAAGATGATTCTTGTCATTCCCCGGTGTAATGGCCACGATTTTTTCGCCGAGCAGGCCGTCCGTCGTAATCGTCACTTTGGAATCGCGGGGGATTTCCGTCCCTTTTTCCAGTTTCACGGCCACATCGACGCCATCGCGGGACGGTTTTACACTTTCAACCTTACCGACGTGGACGCCGACATAGCGGACGGAATTCCCTTTTTGCAGGCCATTGGCATCCTTGAATTCCGTATGGACGACAAAGCCGGGCTTACCAAAGATTTCGGCATGAGCCAGGGTCAGGACGACAAAGGTAAATAAGAGGACGCCGACGATAGTGACCAATCCCACTTTTGCTTCTGCACTCCACTTCATAGGCTATCCCCTCTTTCTTCTGGAAGACGCCCGCCGTGGATAAAGCGCTGCACTTCCTCATCATCTGTATGGGCAAAGGTCTTCTTATCGGCAATGAGCCGGAAGCGCCCGTCTTGTAAATAAGCCAGGCGGTCAGCGACATAGAAGGCCGAGTCCATATCGTGAGTGACGATGACTGACGTCGCATGGATCTGCTTCTGCATACTGACGACCAGGCGGTTGATATCCATACAGCGCAGCGGGTCCAGGCCGGCTGTCGGTTCATCGTAGAGGATGACCTGCGGGTCCAGGGCAATGGCCCTGGCCAGGCTGACGCGCTTCTTCATGCCGCCTGATAAATCGTTGGGCATCATGTCCTCGATGCCTTCCAGGCCGACAAGGTGGAGTTTCTCCTCAACGATGCGCTGGATCGTCGCTTCATCGTCTTTCGTATGCTGGCGCAGGCCAAAGGCGACGTTTTCGCCGACAGTCATGGAATCGAAGAGGGCCGAATACTGGAAGACCATGCCCATATGACGGCGCACAGCCGTCAGCTGTTCCTCATCAAAGGTAGTAATGTCTTCATCGTGAAAGAAGACCTGCCCTTTCGTCGGCTTCTGCAGGCCGATGATCAGGCGCAGGATGGTACTCTTGCCTGAACCGCTGGCACCGAGGATGGCCAGGGTTTCACCCTGATGGATATCTAAATTGATGTTGTCTAGTATGACCCGGTCGCCATAGGCGACGGTCACATTGCGAAGACGGATCATAGCACTCCTCAATACAATAGAACCGATAAGATATAATTGCAGATAAAGATGAAAATAATCGACGTGACGACGGACTTCGTCGTAGCCTGGCCGACGCCTTCGGCCCCGCTCTGGGCATGCATGCCTTCATTGCAGGCGACGAGGGCGATGATACCGCCGAAGAACATGGCCTTGATGAGGCCGTAGACGACGTCGCTGACTTCCGTAAAGAGTTCGATGGAATTCACATAGGTGAAATGCGTGAGCCCGGCGCCCAATGTGGCCACGCCGTAGCCGCCGGCCGTACCGATGACATAGCCGTAAAAGGCCAGGATAGGCACCATGACGACGCAGGCTACAAAGCGCGGTACGACGAGATAGGCAATGGGATTGACGGCCATACAGCGCAGGGCATCGATCTGTTCCGTGACCTTCATGGTCCCGATTTCAGCCGTCATGGCTGCACCGACGCGGCCTGCCATGACGACGCCAGTTAAAATAGGGTCTAATTCACGGCCCATGGCGACGGACATGACGCCGCCCAGCGTCGACTGGGCGCCATAGCGCAAGAGAATATCGACGATCTGCAAGGTCATGACCATGCCGGCAAAGAGCAGGGTCAGGCTGACGATAGGCAGGGAATTAACGCCGAGATGAGCCATCTGGGCAAGGGTCAGGCGGCGTTGTATCTTTGGCAGCTGACGCAGGGTCTGGCCAAAGAGGATGGCAATGACGCCGACTTGTTCAAAGACACGGAGCGTAAAGCTGCCGATGCCTTCCAAAATTTCCTGCATGAAAGACCGTCCTTTCTTTAAGTATCATACTACTTTACTATACCATCATTAAAAATGGATGTAAAACACCTGTATTCAATTGTGCCTAAATTGTGAGAAAGAAAATAAGGAAAACTAAAATTGCAATTTGAGTTTTCTACAGCTAAAATAATAGCATTTTATGCGAAAAATGGCAAGGGAAAAGGCGCTGTCATATGAAGACAGCGCCTGTTTAGTGGCTAGTGGCTCGTGGCTCGTGGTTAGTGGCTAGTGGCTAGCTGCTGACTGCGACATGCGGCCTACGGCCTGCGGGACGCCCTTTGGGCGTCCCCTACGAACGGCTAGTGGAACATATCCAGATCGACGGTGCGGATCGGTTCAGCCAATTTCTTATCCTGGCCTTTATCGGGTTTCTTGTCGCTTCCCTTGTCATCTTTCTTGGTTGTATCCTTGTTGTCATCGCTGCTCTTATCGGCTTTGACCAATTCATATCCTGCGAGGACCCGTCGGTTTCTTCACCGATGACGGCTTTCGCTTCGTTGATGTTGTGGTTCTTGGCCAAATAAGCGTCGCGTTTTTCCGGCGTGACGACTTTGATGGTGATCTGACCGTCGCCTTTGACGATATACGGTGTCGGAATGGAAGATTTGGCGTCGTTCGGATTTTCATCGCCGATGTTGTGCTTGCCCGGTTTGATGACATCCTTGGCGCTGGTCCCCGGTTCTTTGCCGCGGATCTTTTCCTTCTTCACTTTCGTGCCGCTTTCGTTGATCATGCTGACGCCCTGGCTGAGGATTTCGATGACCAAGTCATTGTTGGCATCTTCTTTTTCGATTTCCTTCTTCAGTTCATTGAAATCCTTATAATGGCGCAGGCGCTGGACGATTTCGTCAGTCAGGTTGTAGCGCTGTTTTTCGATGAGGTACGGCAGAGGAATGACGCCGCCGCCGCGCACTTCCAGGACCATATCGCCGAGAGGCTGGTTCTTGGGGACGGTGAAGCTCATGGTCTTCACTTCATCGACACCGCGGTACGGGTGGAGCTTGACCTTGAAATAGACCGTATCGCCCGGGCTGACAACGACAGGCGCTGCCGACGCATCGACGATGGTCGCCGACTTGCAGGCCTGCGTGATACCGACGGACATGTTGATGTCCAGGATAGGATAGTCGATGAACTCATTGTGTTTCAAGATATCCAGTACATTGTAGAGCTCGTCGATACTCTTTTCATTGATGTTATCTTCGGAATAATACATATTGTGCCGGGTAATATCTTTATCACGGCCATTGGAAGAGCGGATGGTATACGACAAGGTCGCCGTGCCGCCGCCCGTGCGGTCGATGGTCTTATTGACCGTATTGTACACCGTCGTAGCCGCCAGGACCGGAGTCAGTTCATTGTCTTCGATGATCTTGACGCGCTTGGTCATGGCCGTGTCGGTGTCCGTATCCCTGGCCTTGATGACGACGGGAATGCCCGGTGCCAGATAGCCATACTGGCCGCCGATGCCGGCGCCGCGGTCCTGAGTGATTTTGCCCACTTCGGCACCGATAGAGCCCAGCTTAAAGGAACTGGACAGGTTATTGACGACTGTAAAGATATAGGCATTGTGCATGAAATAATTGATGCTGCCCTTTTTCAGGAAGGGATGGCCAAAGGCGACGATCTGGTCGTTGTCGACGTAAGTGACCGTCCCGATGGCACCCATCTTCATATCGCCGTTGACGAAGGCTGCGGCGACGCTGCTGCCCGGTTCCAGGGGCAGGGCCGTGCTGTCGCTGCTGGCCGAAGCCGTATCGACAGGCATGAAGTTATAGCCCGGCAGTTTGCTCTGCATCCACGCTGTCGACACGCTGTCGAAGCCCGACGTCATGAGCGGCGTCGCAATGGGGATGAGCGATGATTCGCGGGCGTTGAAAGGCCGGATTTCTTCTCTCGTCGGCACATTCCAGAGCTTGATCATATCGTTGATAGGCGTAATCATGCCGACGCGGGAATTGGTAAAGGACCAGCCGTAAGCGACGGCACCGAGCAGTTTGCCATTGATATAGACCGGGCTGCCGCTCATGCCCTGAGCGATGCCACCCGTTTCTTCAATGAGGGGCCCGGAAAACTTGGCCAGGACCAAGTCCCCTGACGGGCCGCTGTTCTTCATGACCCCTAAGATTTCGACGGGGAAGGTATCAATAGTCGTACCGTGGACGACGGTCTTGGCATAGCCCGTCATCCCCGGCTGGACTTCACTGACATTCATGAACTCCTGTGCCTGTGCCGAAAGAGCCAGGATACAGGAAAGGGCCGCGGTCAGACAGACCCGGCCCAACGTACGCCGCAAGGCGGAGACTTTCTTCATCATGGTATATCTCATTTCGTTTCCACCACGACGACAACGGCGCCTTGCTGCACTTGTGATCCCGGCTGAACGAGGACGGTCTTGACGACGCCATCCTTGTCAGAACGGGCAGCCGGCATCGGACCGGCCAGGGAATTCACCGTAAGCAGGACATCTCCCTCTTTGACGGCTGCCCCGACAGGGGCTACGCTGACGACGCTGCCGCTCAATACCGTCGTGTACGATACGTCAGCAGCTGCGGCCGGCATAGCCATCAGACCTGCTAACCCAGCTAATACGGCGAGTCTGCGAAACTTTTTCATGACGGCTCCCTCCTTCTCAGCTCCGCCTGCTGCGGAGCACTCTATAAATCATCAAAACTATCTTTTAAGCGGTCCATTTCCCGCAAAGCCTTACCGGCTCCGTTGGCGACGCACAACAAAGGTTCATCGCAGAGATAGGCGGCCATGCCTGTCGTCTGGGAAATGAGGCGGTCGAAACTATCCAGGAGCAGGCCGCCGCCGGTAAGGACAATGCCATGGTCGGCAATGTCCGCAGCCAGTTCGGGCGGTGTCTTTTCCAGGATGGAAACGATCGTCTTGAGGACGGTCTGAATCGGTTCGTCCAGGGCCTGGCGGATTTCCTGCGAGTCGATATCGACCGACGTCGGCAGGCCCGTTTCCGTGCTGCGGCCGCGGACATCGGCTGTCATGCGCCGGCCGTCGCCCATGGCCGTGCCGATGAGTATCTTCAGCTCTTCTGCTGTGTGCTGACCGATGGCGACGTGCTTGATCTTTTCCAAATAGCGGATAATCGCTTCGTCAAAAGTGTTGCTGCCAATGCGCAGGGATTCGCTGATGACGACGCCGCTCAGGCTGAGGACGGCGACGTCCGTCGTCCCGCCACCCATGTCGACGACCATGGAACCATTAGACGTGGCAATGTCCAGACCGGCGCCGATAGCGGCAGCCAGCGGTTCTTCCATGACCGTCGTCTTGCGGGCACCGGCCTGCATGGCCGCTTCGATGACGGCCCGCCGTTCGACGTTGGTGACGCTCGACGGGACGCAGATGACGACGCGGGGTTTAAAGATCAGTGCCTTGCCGATGGCCTTGCGGATGAAGTAGCGCAGCATGTATTCCGTCGCGTCGTAGTCGGCGATGACGCCGTTGCGCAGCGGATGGTAGGCGTGGATGTTACGCGGCGTCCGCCCCAGCATGGCCTGGGCTTCGCGGCCGATGGCGACGACTTTATTTTCCATCGTATCGACGGCGATGACGGCCGGTTCATTGACGACAATGCCCCGGTTCTTGACGAACACGATGATATTGGCCGTTCCCAGGTCGATAGCGATATCGCTGCCGAACCAGTTGGCCAGAAAGAACGAATGAGACTGTTTCGGCTGTACTCTTTTCTTAGTTTTCTTCTTCCTCAATATTGACGCGAACAATGTCTGCACCTAGCCTTTGTAATTTTAATACGAGATTATCATAACCGCGGTCGATGTGGTATAAATAGCCGACTTCCGTTTCCCTTTCGGCGACGAGGCCAGCCAGGACTAAGGCAGCACCGGCCCGCAGGTCCGTCGCATTGACAGAGGCCCCTTTGAGCCTGGGGACGCCTTCGACGATGGCGCTGCGGCCTTCGATGCGGATCTTGGCACCCATGCGCTTGAATTCGTCGACGTGCATGAAGCGGTTTTCAAAGACCGTTTCGGTGACGACACTCGTCCCCTGGCAGATAGTCGTCAGGGCCATGAACTGGGCCTGCATGTCTGTCGGGAAACCGGGATAAGGCAGGGTCTTGATATCGGCCGGGCGAAGCGGTTCATGGCCGATGACGCGGATGCCGTCGATTTCTTCCTGGACTTCGGCGCCGACTTCTTTCAATTTGGAAATGAGGGGCTTCAAGTGTTCCGAAATGGCATTCTCTACGAAGACATTGCCCTGGGTCATGGCCGCGCCGACCATGAAAGTACCCGCTTCGATGCGGTCGGGGATGACGGCGTGATTGGCGCCATGCAGTTCCTTGACGCCTTCGATGCGGATGACGTTGGTGCCGGCACCGCGGATGTTGGCGCCCATACTGTTGAGGTACGTTGCCAAATCGACGATTTCCGGTTCTTCTGCGGCATTTTCCAGGACCGTCTTACCGTCGGCCATGGATGCAGCCATGAGGATATTTTCCGTAGCGCCGACGCTGGGGAAATCGAGATAGATCTGAGCCCCTTTGAGGCCATTCGGTGCCGTCGCTTCGATGTCTCCGTTTTCCAGGTTGATGACGGCTCCCATGGCTTCAAAAGCCTTGAGGTGCAGGTCGATAGGACGGGCACCGATGGAGCAGCCGCCGGGCAGGGAAATCTGGGCCCTCCCCTTGCGGGCCAGTAAAGGTCCCATAACCAAAAAAGATGCACGCATACGGCGCACTAAATCATACGGAGCCGTTGTCGATGTCAGCTCATGGGCATCGATGACCAGTGTATCTCTTTCAGGATGTTCTATATGAACGCCGAGGGACGCGATGACGTCACAGACGGTATGTACGTCGGCTAATTTCGGGATTTCTGTCAAAGTACTCTGCGTCGTTCCCAGCATAGATGCGACAATGATAGGCAGCACGGCATTTTTAGCCCCGCTGACGCGAACCGTACCCTGTAAGGGCTTTCCACCATGAATAACAAGTTTCTCCAATTCTGGTGCCTCCTAATACTATTCGAGTAGTTTATTCTAAATGGCCAAAAGGCAATGGCGCCTAAGGTGCCATTATGAGCATATAATTACTATCAAGTTATTGTACCATAAAAGGGAAGAAAAAAAAAGGGCTTGTCGCCGTGCGATAAGCCCTTTTTACGTTCTCCCCAATCCGGAAAATCACTCATATTCCGGAGCGGGCTTGCCACGTGCAAGCCCCTACAGACGAAATTACTCGGAAATTTTTCTTCAACCTACAAGCGGGACGCTAACTGCTGACGACTGACTGCTGACTGCTAACAGCTGACGGCTGACAGCGGCCTGCGAACTGCGAACTGCGGCCTGCGAACTACGGCTTTTACAAATGAATACTCCATTTGGCCTTCTTGTCGAAGCGGTGGAACGTGTCGATGAAGCGGATCGTGCCGCTCTTGTAGCGCATGACGACGGACATGGTGCGGGCGCCGCCGCCAAAGTACTGGACGCCTCGCATCATGGGCGTATCGGTAATGGCCGTCGCCGAGAAGATGCAGTCGTCGCCTTTGACCAGGTCGTCGAGGGTCATGACGCGGTTGATGTCATCAATGCCCATTTCCCAGCAGCGCTTCCGTTCTTCGTCGGTATAGGGAATGAGGCGGGCCTGCATATCGCCGCCCAGGCATTTCAGGGCCGCTGCAGCCAGGACGCCTTCCGGAGCGCCGCCGATGCCCATGAGGACGTGGACGCCGGACCCTTCGATACCGGCGTCGACAGCCGGCGAGACGTCACCGTCCGTGATGAGCTTGATGCGGGCGCCGGCACTGCGGCATTCGTCGATGATTTCCTGATGGCGCGGCCGGTCGAGGATGACGACGGTCAGATCGTCGATGCCTCGTTCCAGGCCTTCGGCGATGCGGCGCAGGTTTTCCTGAACGGGCTGGGTCAGGTCGATGCGGCCTTTGGCCCGCGGTCCGACACAGAGCTTTTCCATGTACATGTCCGGAGCGTGGAGCAAGTTCCCCTTGCGGGCGATGGCCATGACGGCAATGGACCCATCCTGGCCTTTCGCCGTCAGGTTCGTCCCTTCCAGCGGGTCGACGGCGATATCGACTTCCGTGCCGCCGGCGCCGACTTTTTCACCGATATAGAGCATCGGCGCTTCGTCCATTTCGCCTTCGCCGATGACGACAGTCCCATCAATAGGAACCGTCGATAAAATCGAATGCATCCCATCGACAGCCAACTGGTCAGCGCCCATCTTGTCGCCCTTCCCCATGAGGCGGCCAGCCTTGACGGCAGCCGTTTCGGTAACGCGGACAAATTCCAAGGTCAATACGCGATCCATAGTGAACCTCCTATCTAAAAATAATTGAAATACATATATAGTATTACTTCTAGACAGAGTAAAAAAACTCCTGCCTCGGGGCAGGAGTTTTTTCGTTCATCGTTTATCGCAGGCGAACGCCTTTTTCGAGTTTGAAGTTTGCAGTTTTTAGTTTGCAGCAAATGGTAAAAAATTTAAAGCCAGCTTCTACAAACTCTGTACTACAAACTATAAAGTAAAAGGGACCGTGTATGATGGCAAAATTTTTCGTGCGACAGCCCCCTACGAACGCGACCGGCGGCCTGCGAATGCGAACTGCGGGACGCCCTTTGGGCGTCCCCTACTACTGTTTCGTGATCACGTCGCAATGCATGTACGGGCGGAGGACTTCCGGTACGATGACGGAACCGTCAGCCTGCTGGTAGTTTTCCAGGATAGCGGCGACGGTACGGCCGACAGCCAGGCCGGAGCCATTCAGGGTATGGACGAATTCCGGTTTCGATTTCGGCGTGCGGCGGAAGCGGATATTGGCCCGGCGTGCCTGGAAATCTTCCGTATTGGAGCACGACGAGATTTCACGGTATTTCCCCTGTGCCGGGAACCAGACTTCGACGTCGAAGGTCTTGGCAGCGGAGAAGCCGATATCGCCCGTGCAGAGGCAGACGACATGGTACGGCAGGCCCAGGGCCTTGAGGATATCTTCGGCGTTGTTGGTCAGTTTATCGAGTTCATCATAGCTCGTTTCCGGAGCGACGTATTTGACCATTTCAACTTTGTGGAACTGGTGCTGACGGATGAGGCCCCGCGTATCGCGGCCAGCCGAACCGGCTTCGGCACGGAAGCACGGCGTCATGGCCGTGAAGTAGACCGGCAGCTTGGCACCGTCGATGATTTCACCGCGGTAGTAGTTGGTCAGCGGTACTTCTGCCGTCGGGATCATGTACATTTCTTCGCCTTCGACGTTGAGCTTGTACATATCTTCGTAGAACTTCGGCAGCTGGCCTGTACCGGTCATGGAATCGCGGTTGACGATGTACGGCGGGATGACTTCGGTGTAGCCGTCCTTTTCTGTATGCTGGTCGAGCATGAAGTTGTAGACAGCGCGTTCCAGGCGGGCGCCGGCGCCGATGTAATAATAGAAGCGGGCACCCGTGACTTTAGCAGCCCGTTCGGAATCGAGGATACCCAGTTTTTCACCGACATCCCAATGATTGAGGGGCTGGAAATCGAATTTCGTCGGTTCGCCCCATTTGCGGACTTCTGGGTTGTCGCTGTCGTCGTTGCCAACGGGGACCGAGGGGTGGCACATATTGGGGATCATGAGCTGGATAGCGCGCATGTCAGCTTCAACTTTCTTGACTTCTTTGTCGAGAACGTCGATGTCGTCGCCGAGCTTCTTCATGGCTGCGATCTGGGCGTCCGCATTTTCTTTGTTGCGTTTGAGCTGGCTGATTTCCTTGGTGACCGTATTGCGTTCGTTCTTCATGGCTTCGACTTTCTGAAGAATGTCGCGGCGCTGGTTGTCCAAGGCGACGAAAGCGTCGACATCGGCTTTGGCATGGCGGTTCTTAATATTTTCTTTGACTTCTTCCACGTGTTCGCGGATGAATTTCGTATCTAACATGATAGTTTCTTCCTTCCTCAGTAAATATGCTTTTATACCCCTCGTATTATATCCTTATAAGCCTTTCTGTTCAATACCGCTGAACAAATACCCCATATGATTCGTAGAATTGAGCAGGACCAGGCGCCATACGCCGTCCTGACATTCCAAGACGTTGATACACGTATTATCCTGTTTAATCTGCCAGAAATGGCTCATATCCAGGCCCAGGACATCGCAGATGATGGCCTTGTTGACGGCGTCATGAGCGGCGACGAGGACCGTCTTGCCGTCGTACTTCCGGACGTAATCATCAAAGGCAGCGCGGGCGCGGACGCGGACATCTTCCAGGGATTCGCCGCCCTGGCCGGGCATGGTCACCGTATGAGGCTGTGTATGCCAGCGGTGGAATTCTTCAGGATACTTGGCTTCGATTTCATCGGCCAGCTTCCCTTCCCAATCGCCGTGGTTGATTTCCAGGAGCCTGTCGTCCTTGAGGACCGGCAGGCCGTGGAGGTCCGCACAGAAAGAGCAGGTCATGTACGACCGTTCGAGGGGGCTGGAAATGGCTACGTCGATGGGCGTATCCTTCAGGCCTTCGGCGACCATATGGCCCTGGCGGAGGCCCCGTTCACTCAGGTGCGTGTCTTCCTGGCCCTGGTAACGGCCTTCAATATTCCATTGTGTTTCGCCGTGGCGAATGAGTATGATGCGTACCATAGTTTCCCCCTGTTAGTGAATATCGCAGTGAATGAGCTTCATATCGAGGATGCCGTTGATCGAGCGGAGCTTGACCATGATGTCGTTGGGGATGTCATCCTGGACGGCAATGGCCATGATGTTGTTGCCCGATTTGGTCATGCGGCCGACCTGCATGCCCATGATGTTGATATGAGCCTGGCCGAGGATGGTCGAAATCTGACCGATCATGTTCGGCTGGTCGACGTGCGGTACCAGGAGCAGGTAGCCTTCGGGCGTGAAGTCGACGCGGTATTCATCGATCTGGACGATTTTGGCTTCCGTCCCGTTGAACAAGACGCCGACGATGGCGTGTTCGCCCTTATTGGTGCGGACCCGGACAGTGACGGAGTTGACGAAATAGCCATTGGACTGGCTGTTGATTTCTTTGATGGCAATGTGGCGCGTCTTGGCGACTTCGGCGGCATTGACGTAGTTGACCGATTCCTGGAGGATCGGATTGAGGGCTCCTTTGAGGACGGCCGTCGTCAGCAGGCGCGTTTCCGTATCGGCCAGTTCGCCCGTGTATTCGACTTCGATTTCCTTCATCGGCGCATCGGCCAGGTAAACGGCCAGGTTGCCCATGCGTTCCATGAGGTCGAAATAAGGATGGATGACATTGTAGACATTGGGCGGTACAGGAGCCATGTTGACGGCTGTAGCGACGGGTTCGCCTTTCAGGGCTTCCATGACGCCTTCGGCGACGTCGACGGAAACGCCGATCTGAGCTTCGACAGTCGAAGCGCCGAGGTGCGGCGTAATGACGACGTTATCCATGCCCAGGAAGGGGTTGATGTCCTTGGTCAGCGGTTCCGTCGGGAAGACGTCGATAGCGGCGCCGGCGACGTGGCCGCTCTTGAGGGCTTCAGCCAGTGCATAGATATCGAGGACCGCCCCGCGGGATACGTTGATAACCCGGACGCCGTCTTTCATCTTGGCGATTTCTTCCTTGCCGATGAGGCCCCGCGTTTCTTTGGTCAGCGGCGTATGCATGGTGATGTAGTCCGACCGCTTGAAGAGCGTATCCAAGTCGACTTGTTCGACGCCGAGCTGTTTGAACCGTTCTTCCGGGATGTACGGGTCATAGCCGATGGTCTTCATTTCCATAGCCTGCATGCGTTTGGCAATGCGCGAACCGATGCGGCCGACGCCGATGATGCCGATGGTCTTGTTCTGGAGCTGGATACCCGTAAAGGTCTTGCGGTCCCAGTTGCCGGCCATGAGCGAGTTGTGGGCCTGCGGGATGTGGCGGGTAATGGCCATGATCATGGCGCAGGTATGTTCCGTAGCGGCCAGGGTGTTGGACGTCGGCGTATTGACGACGACGATGCCCCGTACCGTCGCACTCTTCAAGTCGATGCTGTCGACGCCGACACCGGCACGGCCGATGACCTTCAATTTCGTAGCCGCTTCGATGACCTTTTCCGTGACGTGGGTCATGGAACGGGTAATGAGGCCGTCGTATTCGCCGATGCAGTCGATGAGGCCCTGTTCATCGAGGTTCTTCTTCACATCTACTTCATATCCATTTTCGCGTAAGAGATCTACGCCTTTCATCGATACGTCATCGCTGACTAAAATCTTCATTTTCTTCTCCCCCTATGTAATACATTAATGTTTTTTCTGGAACGCTTTCATGAAATCGGCCAGAGCCTGGCAGCCTTCTTCGGTAACGGCATTGTAAATCGATGCCCGGCAGCCGCCGATGGAACGGTGCCCCTTGACACCGATGAGGTCGTGATCAGCCGCTTCAGCGACGAACTGGGCTTCCAGTTCCTTCGTCGGCAGGTTGAAGGTGACATTCATGAGGCTGCGCGAATCTACGCGGGCATGGCCGCGGTAGAAGCCGTTGCTGTCGTCGATGACACCGTAGACGATAGCCGCTTTCTTCTTATTTCGTTCATGCATGGCAGCCAGTCCGCCGTTATCGTCGAGCCAGTGGGCCACTTTATTGACGAAATAAATGTTGAAGACCGGCGGCGTATTGTACGTCGAATCGTGGTCGACATAGGTCTTGTACTGCAGCATGAGCGGCAAATCACGGCAGACCTTCTTCAGCAAGTCGTCCTTGATGATGGCCACGACGACGCCGGCCGGGCCGACATTCTTCTGGACACCGGCATAGATGAAATCGAAATTCTTCACATCGACCGGACGGCTGAGGAAATCGCTGGACATATCACAGAACAAGGGAACGTCGAAAGACGGGAAATCATGCCATTCCGTCCCATGGATGGTATTGTTCGATGTCATGTAAATATAGTCCGTGTCGGGCTTGACGACGAAACGGTCTGCCTTGGGGATGTACGTAAAGCCATCAGCTTTGCTCGAAGCGACTTCATACGTTTCCCCGTAGAAGGAAGCGGCTTCCATGGCCTTATTGGACCATACCCCAGTATTCAGATAACCGCCGCGCTTCTTGAGGAAATTTGCTGCATGCATGACGAACTGCATACTGCCGCCGCCCTGGATGAAGACGATATGATAATCATCTGGAACAGCCAGGAGCTTCTTCAGCGTCGCTACCGTGTCGTCCTGCATTTCCTGATAGGCAGCACTGCGATGACTGATTTCGACGATGCTCATCCCCGTGTGATTGAAATCGAGGAATTCATCCTGAACTTCCTTGAGGACTTCCAAAGGCATTGCCGATGGACCTGCATTGAAATTGTACACTCTCTTCATATTTCCACCTCTTACTGCGCGAAGACCGCAGGGAAAGTCTTCTGCCATACCAATAAAAAAACTCCCGTCCCATCAAAGGGACGAGAGTCGATATTCCCGCGTTGCCACCCAACTTGCCTTTCGGCCAACTTGTACCGCTATATCGGGCGTACCCGTCAAATTCATCATTTGCAGCTCCAGAGCGGAACGCCTTACAGCCCTGCTGCCTCGCACCACCCGGCAGTTCTCTGAAAGGACCCATAATTTGCTTCTCCTTCATCGCCTTCTGTAAAATTACGTTTATTATAAACACAAACGCCCTGCCTGTCAAGACAAATTTTAACAGGATCATCCCCCAACAGCCGTAGGTGCGTGCTCGTAGCCGATAAATCAGTCCCATCATCCTGCCATGGGCTATCACTATCAGTCTCCAGCGGGTCGCCCACGTGGCGACCCCTACAGTCCGGATTGCCCATTTCCTAAAAGCCAGCGTCAGCCAGTGGCACAACTCATTGGCTTTTCCCAATTTTCCAGAGATTGCATAGAGTCTGATGCCGTCTCTGGGGGGCAGTTGGATTGCCAGGCCAGCGTCAGCCAGTGGCACGACTCATTGGCTTTTCCAAATCTCCCACAGCCCAGAGTCTGATGCCGTCTCTGGGGGCAGTTGGATTGCGTCAGATTGCCCCGTTTCTCAAGGAAGACGCCCGCAAGGCGTAGCAGAGCTACGTCGAGGAGCGGCTGACGAAGAGAAACGGGGCAAGATGATGCAAGACGGCTGTCACCAGAGGCGAAATCAGACTCTAATTACATTTACTCCAGCCGCAGTTTTTGCAGGTGTTGCAGCCGCCTTCAAAGACTAAGGGTTCGCCGCACTGGGGGCAGAGCATGCTTTCGGCTGTGACCTTCTTTTCAGCTTTCGGCCGGACCGGTGTCTTTTTGACTGGCGTATGGCCGCTGGCGACGGATGCCGTCTGATGCAGTTCTTCCTGGACTTCATCGAACATTTCCAGCAGGGCGTTGCCGACCGTCATGGGGCAGCACGAACCGCGGCTGGTATCGCCGCGCGTCGCCCGGCGCACCGAATAGGACGGGCAGTTGCCTGTCGAATTGAGCTGGTCGACGATGGTATAGATATCGATGCCGGCGCGGGCACTGATGGAAATCATGCGCGACAAGCCGATCATAAAGTTGTTGCAGCCGCCTGTCGAGCCCTTGCTGAGGTATGTTTCCAGGAGAGCCCCTGTCTGGGGATCGAAGAAAGCCATGCAGTGCAGGCTGCCGCAACCCGTGATGAGTTTACGTTTCTTGCCGATGACGTTGTCGTCGATGCTGACGATTTCACCGCGTTCCAGGCCTTCACCAGCCGTAGGTACACGTTTTTCTTCTTCATGGGTCGTCAGGATACCGGCCCGCTTGCAGCCGTCGCGGAACAGGGTCAGGCCCTTACAGCCCTTTTCATAGGCCAAGAGGTAGAGGTCTTCCGTATCTTCGACGGTAAAGCTGTTGGGCACGTTGACTGTCGAACTGATGGACGCATCGATGTGCTGCTGCCAGGCTGCCTGCATTTCGACGCGTTCATGATAATCCAGGGTCAGGGCCGTGACGAAGTATTCCGGAAGCTGGCCGTCGTCTTTGATGTGGTACTTCTTCATATAGCGTTCGACAATAGGCGTATAGACCTTATAATAGACGTCCGTCCCGTGGAGGGATTCCGTCTTGCGTTCATAGAAGTTCGCATAAATCGGTTCGATGCCGCCGGAAATGCCGAGCATCGTCGACAAAGTCCCCGTCGGGGCGATGGTCAGGAGCTGGGAATTGCGCAGGCCGTATTCCTTGACCAGTTTGGCCGTCGCTTCCGTCGTGTTGGCTTTGAAATAAGGCGTACTCATGATTTCATCGATATGGCATTTTTCGAAGGCACCGCGCTGATGAGCCAGTTCTGCCGACGCAGCGATAGCCGTATCGGCCATGGCAAAGCCGATATCATGACAGAAGGCGACGGCGTCTGTGCTGCCATAAGTCAGGCCCATCTGGATGAGCATGTCGCCGAGGCCCATGATGCCCAGGCCGATCTGGCGCCAGGCTTTGACGCTTTCCCGCTGTTCTTCCAAGGGATGCAGGGGCAGGCCTTCTTCGAGGACATCGTTCAGGGCCCGGACGGCAATGCGGACGCAGCGCTTGAATTCATCGAAATCAAAGGTAGCGTTCGGCGTAAAGGGATCGTTGACGAAGTTGGACAGGTTCATGCTGCCCAAGAGACAGGAGCCACCGGCCGGCAACGGTTCTTCGGCGCAGGGATTGACGCCGGCAAAGGAAAATTCCGGCGTGTGGGCCAGGAGGTTCCACGATTTGATGCGGTCCCAGAACAGGGCGCCCGGTTCGGCATAGTCCCAGTTCGTTTCTGCGACCAGGCGGAAGACGTCGGCTGCATTGACCAGGCTTTCAATGACCTGCCCCGTTTCCTGTCGCTTGAAATGGAGGCGGAACTGTTTGTGTTCCTTGACGGCTTCCATGAATTCATTGCTCAGGCGGATGGAAATATTGGCCTTAGTCACCTTATTGAGGTCCGTCTTGAGCTTGATGAAATCCAGGACATCAGGATGGGCACAGTCGATGGAAATCATCAAGGCCCCGCGGCGGCCGTTCTGGCCGATCAGTTCCGTGACCAGGGAATAGAGGGTCATAAAGGAAATAGAACCGCTCGTTTCTTTGGCCGCGTTGTTGATGCGCGCCCCTTTCGGACTCAAGCGGGAAATATCGATGCCGCAGCCACCGCCGTAGCTGTAGGTCCGGGCCAATTTCCCGGCCCGGTCGAAGATGCTTTCGATGCTGTCTTCCGGCGGCGTCATGACGTAACAGTTGGACAAGGTAATCTTCTTGCCTTCATATTCCAGTCCCCGGTTGGCCAGGATGCGGCCGCCAAAGAGAAATTTCTTGGTTTTGATCAAATCGGCGACTTCTTCATCGCCGCCACTGATGCGGCCGACCCAATGGTCAAAGGTTTCGCCGTTATCGCAATATTTATTCTTCCAAATATCCAGGCCGAGCTGATTCTCTGCACCGAGCCATTCTTGTTCGTTCATAATCTTCCTCCTCCACTGCGCATAGCAAACGCATGACCGCCGTCTACTACATGTAGTAGACGGCGGTCATTTACTATACTAATAATAGCAGGATGGCGGGAAATAGTCAAGTATCGGAAATGCATAGTCCGACGCCTTCCTAGTCATTGAGGACATCCTTTTCTATGAAACGGCTGACGACGCGCAGGTAATCGCTGCGGTCTGTTTCAATGCCGACAGCATGAGGAGAGTCGGCAAAAATATAGAGTTCTTTTTTCGGGCTCGTACAATTATCATAGAGGCTCTTTGCCGTCTTGACCGGCACCAGGGCATCGTCGCTGCCGTGAAGGAAGAGGACAGGCATCTTCATCCGCTTCACAGCCTGCGCCGGTTCCAGGGAAGACACGGTCTTGTGGGTATGGTAGAACATGGCAGCCTGGAAGAAGGGGTCCAGGAGGTCATAACTCCAGATAGCCCGCTTATCTCCTGAAGCCTGCCACAATTTCTCCCGTCCCAGGGAGATGATATTGCCATAAGAGCTATCGGCGACGACAAAGGACAGGTCCTTGCCGTATTCACTGCCTGCATACAGCAGGGCCATGGCCGCTCCGAGGGAGACGCCGTGCAGGCCGATGCTCATCTGTTCATCGCGGTTGCGCAGCCACTGGCACCACATGGCCAGGTCATCGATTTCCCGGATGCCCCATTCCGTATGGGCCCCTTCGCTTTCGCCGTGGCCCCGCAGGTCGATGAGCAGGATATTATAGCCCAGGCGGCGATAGACTTCCATATAAGGCAGGCACATGGACCGATTCTGGTAGAGGCCGTGGATGAGGATGACCGTCTTATGGGAATCATGACGGTTCTCGATATACGTCCCGCGCAGGATCGTCCCGTCCTGACCATTGACCCGGACCGGTTCCCAGCCCCGTTCCTTTTCCCACTGGCGGACGGTGGACACGTCTCGGCTGTGGTTCTCGATGCCCAGGAGCTGGTCCCAGGGAGCATCATAAAATTCTTCATAAGCCATGTTTCCGATATAAGCCCCGATACCGCCCAAGATGACGGCCAGGCAGACCAGGAACAGGAGCAGGCGTTTCAAGAAGCGCTTCATCATGATACCTTACAGCTTCCTGTCCCGGCTGGCTTCTACTTTATCCTGCATGGCAGCCAGAGGCGTACCGCCAACTGCTTCAATGGCGGCGATGACTGCCCCTTCGACGAAGGGGCAGTCCAGGAGCTGTATCTGCCGGTCGTCCAGGCTTTCAGCGACCATTTCTGCCGTCATGACGGCACTGCCCATATCCATGATGCAGGCGACGCCATCGCCTTGATCTACGGCTTCGACAGCCGCCGTGATTTTCTCGAAACTCGTTCCCAGGCTGCCGTCTTCGAGTCCGCCGGCAGCGGCAATAGGCGCATCAGGCGCCATCATGCGGGCCAGTTCAACGGCCCCTTCAGCGGCCTTCTGGCTGTGGGAAATCAATACGATTCCTACCATCTTTTCCTTCACTCCTAAAGATCAGGCCATTTCAGCCAGGACCTGCAGCAAATAGAGCGACGACGTAGCGCCCGGATCCTGATGGCCCAGGCTGCGTTCGCCTAAATAGCTGGCACGCCCTTTGGTAGCGATAATGGTCTTCGTGTATTCTACGCCTTTTTCCGCAGCTTGAGCTGCATCCTGCAAGGCTTCTTTCAATGATTTGCCGGCCGTTACGTCATCCTGCAGGACTTTCAGTGCCGGGCACAAGGCATCGAGCATGGTCTTTTCGCCTTCTGTCGCCTTGCCGCGCATCTTGATGCCGTCGACAGCGGCTTCCATGGCTTTGACGAAAGCAGGTCCGTCGATTTCCGTCAGGCCCTTGCAGGCCATGCCGGCTTTCATAAAGGCCGTCCCGTAGAGCGGGCCCGATGCGCCGCCAACTGTCGACACGAGCTGCATGCCGACGCCTTTGAGCAGGGCACCGATGTCACCGCCTGCCAGGGAAGGCAGCTTCTTTTCGACGGCTTCAAAGCCGCGGGCCAGGTTGATGCCGTGGTCGCCGTCACCGATTTCGTTGTCGAGCTCGGTCAAATATTCTTTTTCTGCTTCGATTTTCTTAGCCATCCCTTCGACGATGGCTGCCATCTGTTTCGTATCCAATGAACTCATCCTCTCTTATTTTTTCCAGGCCAGCGTATCGGCCGGTGCATCGTAGAGAGCCTTCATTTCGTCATCCAGGCGCAGGAGAGTGATGGAGAAACCAGCCATTTCGATGGATGTCATATAATTGCCGACCATCGTGTCGTAGACGCTGATGCCCTGTTCCTTGAGATAATCCTGTACGAAGTTGTTGACGATGTACAGTTCCATGAGCGGCGTCCCGCCCATACCGTTGATGAGGACGACGACTTCATGACCTTTATAATCGAGATCCGCCAGAATCTGGTCGACGAGCATCTTGGCGATTTCATTGGCCGGACGCATTTTTTCCCGATGCGTCCCCGGTTCGCCATGGATGCCGATACCTATTTCCATTTCATCATCGGCCAGTTCAAAGCCCGGTTTTCCCGCAGCCGGAACAGTGCACGGTTCGATGGCCATGCCCATGGAGCGGACGTTGGCGATGACCTTTTCGGCGACGGCCTTGACTTCCGGCAGTTCAGCGCCCTGTTTAGCTTTGGCACCGGCGATCTTATGGACGAAAATCGTACCGGCTACGCCGCGGCGGCCCGTCGTATACAGGCTGTCCCGGACGGCGACGTCATCATTGACGACGACATAGTCGGCCTTGATATCTTCATCGGCTGCCATTTCGATGGCCATTTCAAAGTTCATGACATCACCTGTATAGTTCTTGACGACGCAGAGGACGCCTTTATCCGTCGCTACGGCTTTGATGCCTTCCAGGACCTGGTCCGGTGTCGGCGACGTGAAGACCGTCCCGGCCACGGCGCAGTCGAGCATGCCCGTGCCGACGTAGCCGGCATGAGCCGGTTCATGGCCGCTGCCGCCGCCGCTGACCAGGGCGACTTTGTCTTCTTTTTTGTCGGCCCGGACGACGATGGTCCCATAATCGAGTTTGCGCAGCTTCTTCGGTGCCGATTTGACCAGGCCCTGAATCATTTCCTCTTCAACGTTGTTGACATCATTGACAATTTTTTTCATGATAACCCCTTCTTTCTAGGATATAGTTAAAAGAGCTTGTCGCACGTGCGACAAGCTCTTTTAAGTGGTTAGTGGCTAGCAGTCAGTTGTTAGCGGATGGTTAAAAATTTACATCAATCTTCAAACATTAACGCCAGGATAACCAGATAAGATGGTCGAAAACTTCGTGCGATGTTCACTTTCGTGCGATGTTCACTTAAGTATAGCAAGAAATAAGGGGAAAATCAATTCTGTTCCCGCAAGACGACGCGGTCGCACGAATCGGTTTCCTTTAATTGAACCGACACGTCTTCCTTCCGCGACGTCGGCACATTTTTGCCGACATAATCGGCACGGATCGGCAGTTCCCGGTGACCCCGGTCGACGAGGACAGCCAGTTCGATGAACTGAGGCCGCCCCAGTTCCATGATGGCATTGAGGGCTGACCGGACCGTCCGTCCCGTGAACAGGACGTCGTCGACTAAGATGACCGTCTGGCCGTCGGCATCGAATTTGCCGGCATCGCTGACGGCGATGGGGCTCTTGCGGTCGTCGTCGCGATAAGCCGAAATATCGAGATCATACACGGGCACATCCCGGCCTTCGATAGCTGCCAGTTCCCGGCCCAGGCGCTGAGCCAGGGGGACGCCGCGCGTATGGATACCGACGAGTACCGTCTTGTCCAGGCCTTTATTGCGTTCAATGATTTCATGGGCAATGCGGCGGATAGCCCGGCCGATTGCTTTTTCGTCCATGAGCAGTGTCTTTTCTTTCCACATGTGACTCACCACCTGTCAGTCTTTCTTTTCCGCCCGTTCCAGGCAGGCCAGGAAATCAGCCGGCGCTGGCGCTTCAAAATGCATGGCCTTCCCCGTAATCGGATGGACCAGATCGAGACTATGCGAGTGAAGGGCCTGACCGTCGATAGGGAAATCGTCCTTCTTATACCCATATAAAGGGTCGTTGACGACCGGGTGGTGGATATAAGCCATGTGGACGCGGATCTGATGAGTCCGGCCCGTTTCCAGCTTACATTCGACCCAGGTGTAATCGCCATAGCGCTTCAATACTTTGAAATGGGTCACAGCTTCGCGGCCACCCTTAAAGGTGACGGCCATCTTGACCCGGTCTTTGGGATGGCGGCCGATAGGGGCATCGACGACGCCCCGTTCTTCCGAAATATTGCCGTGGACCAGGGCCCAGTACGTCCGGTGCGCCGAATGTTCTTTAATCTGTTCGGCCAGCCCCTTATGAGCTTCATCGGTCTTGGCGGCAACCATGACGCCTGACGTATCCTTGTCCAGGCGATGGACGATACCCGGGCGGATGACGCCGTTGATGCCCGACAACTCGCCCTGGCAGTGATAGAGCAGAGCATTGACCAGGGTCCCGTCGGGATTGCCTGCAGCCGGGTGGACGACCATGCCGCGGGCCTTATTGACGACGATGATGTCCTTATCTTCATAGACGATATCCAAGGGGATGTCCTGCGGGACCACCTTATATTCTTCCTGGAGTTCGATGACAGCCTGTACCTGATCGCCTTCGTTGAGGCGGCGGTTAGCCTTGGCTTCCTTACCGTTGACAGTGACTTCCTTGCGCTGAATGAGCTGCTGGGCATAACTGCGCGAAATATCCAGGGCCGTCGTCAAATAGACGTCCAGCCGCTTTCCCTGTTCCTGTTCTGTGACTATTAATTTCTTTTCTTCCATGTCTTCATCCTCATTTATCCGAAATATGGGTCCAACTATACCATAACAAAAGTGCGACGCCGACGACGATACCGATATCGGCAACGTTGAATACGGGCCAGATGCGAAAATCGAAGAAATCTGTTACTGCCCCGCGGAGCGTCCGATCCAGGGCATTGCCCAAGGCACCGCCCAAAAGCAGCCCCGCCCCGCTATAGACCCAGGGCGTCGCCGGCAATTTCTTGCGGAATAGACCATACAGCAGGAATAAGGCCAAGGCCATGACTAAAAAGAGCCACTGCTGATTTTCTAAAATCCCAAAAGCAGCACCGCGATTCAAAATATAAGTAATATGAAAAAATCCCGGAATGACCGGAATGGATTCATGAAGGACCATGGCCTGATGGATAGCGTATTTCGTAAGCTGATCGACAACGGTCACGGCCAGGGCAATGCCTAATACATACAAAGCAAACTCCTCCTATTATGCATCTTACAGTGCTTTTATCCTATCACAGAAACAGGGAAAATTCAATAAAAAAAGGCCGCCGCATGATGGCCAAAGCCTTCTGCGACAGCCTTTTGCCGAAGCAATTATTCAGCTGCAATAGCGCCTGTAGGACAAGCGGATTCGCAAGCACCGCAGTCGATGCAGGAATCAGTTACAACGTATTTCGTTTCGCCTTCTTCGATGGCACCGGTCGGGCAAGTGCTAGCGCAAGCGCCGCATTTTACGCATTCGTCGGAAATAACATGCATGGTTTTCACCTCCAAACATCAAGCCTTCGGGGGAATCTCCCCTTCGTCTTCCTCATTATTACACGAATAGACAGACTTGTCAATGAATACCGAATGGGTAAAGATATAGGTATTTCCTAGGTTTTTGCGATTGTCCAAAAAAATTTTCTCAAAATTTCGCCAAAATCATTTTCCGTAGAAATAGAAAAAAGCCGGCGAGGGGAGCCGGCTTTCTCTTTTTGCAAGATATCATCGGGGGAAGACAATATCTCAGCAGTTGAAGAAAATAAGATAGGGGTGTTCGAGGGGTATATGAACAACTTACTTCTCCAACGTCTCGTAGATGATCTGTTCTACATATATTATAATAACAGGTTCTGGCGAAAAGTAAATCCCTAAAGATTAAAAATAGATTAAATTTTCGTGATATTTTTGTAACAATGTCCGAATGAGTAGTACAAAAAAGGGAATTTATACGTTATAATAGTATGTATATGGCTTAGAGTGTGCAAATTCTTTTTTGGGGAGGTTGTTATATGACCGAAAAGACACATATCTTAATCGTCGAAGACGAAAAACAAATCGCCCGCTTCCTGCAAATGGAGTTGGAACATGAAGGCTATGAATGTGGCATCGAATACAACGGCGCCGCTGCCCTGGACCGCATCGGCCAGGAACACTTCGACCTCATCCTGCTGGACATCATGCTGCCTGACGTCGACGGCCTGACCATCTGTAAGCGGACGCGGGAGCTATCGAACGTCCCGATCATGATGCTCTCAGCCAAAGACGATATCGAAACGAAAGTCGTCAGCCTGGACATCGGCGCCAACGACTATCTGACCAAACCCTTCAACAGCAAAGAACTCTTTGCCCGCATCCGTGTCCTCCTGCGAGAACGCCATCAGCTGGCCGACCGGGGAAATTTTCTCCAGCTGAATGACATCACTTTATTCCTCGACCGTCACGAAGTCATGAAGGGAACGAAAAAATTAAAATTGACGAAGAAAGAATTCGAGCTCCTCGCCTATTTAGTCCGGAACAAGAACATCGTCCTCTCGCGGTCGCGCATCGTCGAAGAGGTATGGGGCTACGATTACATCGGCGACACGAATATCGTCGACGTCTATATCCGTTACCTGCGCAGCAAACTGGGCCCGAACGGGCGCAACTACATCCGTACAGTCCGTGGAGTCGGTTATGTGGCAGAAGATTAATCATTGGCTGACACAGCACCTGCTCATCGCTCCCCTGCCCATTTTCGCTAAAATGGTCCTGCTCTATTCGTCTATCGTCTTTTTCATCCTCCTGACCGTATCGGTCGTAACCATTACCAGCGTCCACTACATCATGAACGACTCCCTGCGCGATGAATTGAAGTCCCGCGCTGCGGCGGCCATCCAATACCTGGACGACTACGGAAAGGTCGATACGACGATATTTGTCCGGGCCAACGTACCACCGTCGATGAACTTACAAATTTATGACGGCGCAGGCCATCTCATCGTCGACAACGGCCCGACCCATGCCGTCCGCAAACTGAGCGACCGCTACATCGACGACGCCATAAGCAATCCGCAGAAAAAGCCGCTGCCCACCAGCGTCCAAGGCAACGAATCGTCTGAATTCTCCTATTATCAGCTCTGGACGGACAAACAGGGAAAGAACTACTACCTGCGCTTTTCTCAGCGCCCCGATAAAGAAACGGGCTTCGTGTCGCTCTTATCGAAACAGCTCCTGGCTTCGGTCCTCATCAGCCTGATCTTGACCATCTTCACGGGTATGTACCTCATGAAGCGCTCCCTGGCCCCCTTGCAGGTCATCAATGACACGGTCAAGACCATTGAAGTCAACCGCCTGGACAACCGTATCGCCCTGTCTGACAACAAGAACGAACTCCACGACCTGGCCGTCAGCATCAACCAGGCTCTGGACCGCATCGAATACGGTTATAAACAACAGCAGCAGTTCATCAGCGACGCGTCCCACGAATTGCGAACGCCGATTACCGTCATTGCCGGCTACGCCGACCTCTTATGCCGCTGGGGCAAAGACGACCCAGCCGTCCTCAACGAAAGCCTGACGGCCATCAAATCAGAAACGGACTATATGAAGCAGCTCATCGAACGCCTGCTCTTCTTTGCCCGTTCCAATAATGGAACGCTGTTGAAACACTTTACGAAAATCAATACGGCCGACCTCCTGCAGGAAGTATACAGCGAAGTCAGCCTCATCGACAAAGAACACCAGATCATCCTGCGTCAAAACGACGAAGCCCTGATTACGGCCGAACCGGGCAGCGTCAAACAGATGCTGCGCATCTTCGTCGACAATGCCCTGAAATATACGCCTGCCGGCGGACAGGTCACCCTGACCTGCCAGGCCGACGAAAAGACCGTCCGCTATGTCATCAGCGATACAGGCATCGGCATCCCCAAAGAAGACCTGGAACTCGTTTTTGAACGCTTCTACCGCGTCGATTCGTCCCGCACCAAAGACACAGGCGGATCCGGCCTGGGCCTATCCATCGCCAAATACATCACCAAGGCCAATAATGCCGAACTGGAATTAGACAGCACCCTCCATAAAGGAACGACAGTCACCGCCATCTTCCAACGCACGCAGGAAGAGTGATGGATTAGCCGTTAGCGGTCGGTCCACCGGACCGCTTTCGTAGGGACCTGCACGTGGCAAGCCCGCTGTGACTATGTGAGCATAACGTATACTAATATATGTGCGTGTTTTCATGCATCACCTGTCATGTATGATGGATATGCCATTATTCCGAACGGGCGCCCCACGTGGGCGCCCTTGCTAGCTGCTAACTGCTGACGGCTAACAACAAAAAAAGCACTAGCCTAAGCTAGTGCTTTTTTTCTTAATCAGCGGCTTCCTATCCTCCCAGGGGGCCTCCCCCCAAGTACTTTCGGCGTTTGCGGGCTTAACTGCTGTGTTCGGCATGGGAACAGGTGGATCCCCGCAGCTATCGCCACTGAATTATGTTATTCAGGCGTCGGACAAGTCCGACGTAAGCGATTCACACAGTTTTGCGTGTCGTCTCCGACTCCTTCAAAACTGGTTCTCTGCTTATCGTATCCTGACAACTGCATAAAAATGTTTCATACATCCAACGAACTATCAAGAATCTTTCCGCTCGTCTCCGAATCGTCGTTCTCTCTGTGTATCTGTTTCCAAATTCACAGCCTCCTGAGATTCGGAGTAAGCGATTCGCACATGTTTGTGCGTCGCCTTTCGGCTCCTTCAAACATGGCTCTCTGCTTAAGTCAAGTCCTCGGTCTATTAGTACCGGTCCGCTCCGTACATCGCTGTACTTCCACTCCCGGCCTATCAACCACATCGTCTTTGTGGGACCTTACTTGTTAAAACAATGAGAAACCTCATCTCTAGGCTGGTTTCACGCTTAGATGCTTTCAGCGTTTATCCGTCCCCGACGTAGCTACCCAGCTGCACGGCTGGCGCCATGACTGGTACACCATTGGTCGGTCCACTCCGGTCCTCTCGTACTAGGAGCAGCCCCTTTCAAGTTTCTTACGCCCGCGATGGATAGGGACCGAACTGTCTCACGACGTTCTGAACCCAGCTCGCGTACCACTTTAATGGGCGAACAGCCCAACCCTTGGGACCTACTTCAGCCCCAGGATGTGATGAGCCGACATCGAGGTGCCAAACCTCCCCGTCGATATGGACTCTTGGGAGAGATAAGCCTGTTATCCCCAGGGTAGCTTTTATCCGTTGAGCGATGGCAATTCCACTCTCTACCACCGGATCACTAAGCCCGACTTTCGTCCCTGCTCGACCTGTCCGTCTCGCAGTCAAGCTCCCTTCTGCCTTTGCACTCTTCGCGCGGTTTCCGTCCGCGCTGAGGGAACCTTTGGGCGCCTCCGTTACTCTTTCGGAGGCGACCGCCCCAGTCAAACTGCCCGCCTGAGACTGTCCGCAAGCTCGTTACGCTTCTCGTTAGAATTCCAATAAAACAAGGTTGGTATCCCACCAGCGGCTCCGTGAATACTGGCGTACTCACTTCTCAGCCTCCCAACTATCCTGTACATCTCTTACCGGAATCCAATCTCAGGTTACAGTAAAGCTCCATGGGGTCTTTCTGTCCAGTCGCGGGTAACCTGCATCTTCACAGGTACTTCAATTTCACCGGGTCCCTCGTTGAGACAGTGCCCAAATCGTTACACCTTTCGTGCGGGTCGGAACTTACCCGACAAGGAATTTCGCTACCTTAGGACCGTTATAGTTACGGCCGCCGTTTACTGGGGCTTCAATTCACTGCTTCGCTTGCGCTAACACTTCCTCTTAACCTTCCAGCACCGGGCAGGTGTCAGCATCTATACATCAGCTTTCGCTTTAGCAGACGCCTGTGTTTGTGGTAAACAGTCGCTTGGGCCTCTCTTCTGCCACCCATCTCCGCTCCATGCGTTTCTGCACTTCACGTACGCTGGGTTATCCTTTTCCCGAAGTTACGGATATATTTTGCCGAGTTCCTTAACGAGGGTTTTCCCGCGCACCTTAGAATTCTCATCCTGCCTACCTGTGTCGGTTTCGGTACGGGTGCCTGAGTCCTCACTAGAAGCTTTTCTCGACAGTTTAGTGCCAGCCCCTTCGCTTCTGTCTCCAGAAGCTCCCCATCGCATCTCGGCCTTATGGGAAACGGATTTGCCTGTCTCCCGACCTACCTGCTTGGACGTGCTCTTCCATTCGCACGCGCGCCTTCCTTCCTGTGTCACTCCTTCGCTCAAACGGCCTCAGCCAGTACAGGAATTTCAACCTGTTGTCCATCTCCTACGCGTCTCCGCCTCGGATTAGGTCCCGACTTACCCTGGGACGACGATCGTTGCCCAGGAACCCTTAGGCTTTCGGTGGAAGGGATTCTCACCCTTCTTTTCGCTACTCATACCGGCATTCTCTCTTCCTGCCTGTCCACCTGTCCTTCCGGTCAGGCTTCTCCCATGCAGGAACGCTCCCCTACCCAATTAACTTATGTTAATTGCCAAAGCTTCGGTTCCGTACTTTAGCCCCGGACATCTTCGGCGCAGAGTCTCTCGACCAGTGAGCTATTACGCACTCTTTTAATGGTGGCTGCTTCTGAGCCAACATCCTGGTTGTTTTCGAAATTCCACATCCTTCGCCACTTAGTACGGCATTGGGGACCTTAGCTGTTGGTCTGGGCTGTTTCCCTCTTGACTATGGGCCTTATTACTCACAGTCTGACTCCCATGGATAAGTACAGCCATTCGCAGTTTGATTAGGTTCAGTAGCCGGATAGGCCCCTACCCCGTTCAGTGCTCTACCGCCTGTACTCTCGCCATGAGGCTAGCCCTAAAGCTATTTCGGGGAGAACCAGCTATCTCCACGTTCGATTGGCATTTCACCCCTACCCACATCTCATCCAAAAGCTTTTCAACGCTCACTGGTTCGGTCCTCCACACATTTTTACCTGTGCTTCAACCTGGACATGGGTAGATCACTGTGGTTTCGGGTCTACTCCAACTAACTATACGCCCTGTTCAGACTCGCTTTCGCTGCGGCTCCGCATTTTCTGCTTAACCTCGCTAGCTGAAGTAACTCGCCGGTTCATTCTTCAATAGGCACGCCGTCGACCATATAAAGGTCTTCGACTGCTTGTAGACATACGGTTTCAGGTTCTCTTTCATTCCCCTCCCGGGGTTCTTTTCACCTTTCCCTCACGGTACTATGCGCTATCGGTCCATATCAGTGTTTCGCCTTGGAGGGTGGTCCCCCCAGCTTCCCACAGGGTTTCTCGTGTCCCGTGGTACTCCGGATCCTGCTCCATGCACTTGCTTACGCCTACGAGGCTCTCACTCTCTCTGGCTGAGCTTCCCAGCTCATTCTGCTTCACTCATGCATTTGATAGCAGTCCACAACCCCGGATTGGTTTCCCATCCCGGTTTGGGCTCTGCCCCGTTCGCTCGCCGCTACTAGGGGTATCTCTGTTGATTCCTTTTCCTCCGGCTACTTAGATGTTTCAGTTCACCGGGTGCCCTTCCTCATAGAGGATGACAGCACTACTGCTGCCGGGTTTCCCCATTCGGAGATCTGCGGGTCAAAGGTTACTTGCACCTCACCGCAGCTTATCGCAGCTTATCGCGTCCTTCTTCGGCTGATATGGCCAAGGCATCCGCCGTACGCCCTTACTTACTTGACTATTTTTTCATGTATCACGCCATCCACACGGGATGTCGTGATGAACAAGAATTCAAGGTTCGTTAAGATCTCTTTTTAAAAAGAGGTATTTTCTAACATTTTTATGCAGTTGTCAAGGTACGATTGAGAGGATGACCTCTCAAAACTGAACAATGAATGAATTGCCTCCGTGCCGACTTCTTAGGTTTTCCCTAGAAAGGAGGTGATCCAGCCGCACCTTCCGATACGGCTACCTTGTTACGACTTCACCCCAATCATCGCCCCCACCTTCGACGGCTGGCTCCTTGCGGTTACCTCACCGGCTTCGGGTGTGAATGACTTTCGTGGTGTGACGGGCGGTGTGTACAAGGCCCGGGAACGTATTCACCGCAGTATGCTGACCTGCGATTACTAGCGATTCCTGCTTCATGCAGGCGGGTTGCAGCCTGCAATCCGAACTGGGACTCTGTTTTTGGGGTTTGCTCCGGATCGCTCCTTCGCCTCCCTCTATTAAGAGCCATTGTAGTACGTGTGTAGCCCAAGCCATAAGGGGCATGATGACTTGACGTCATCCCCGCCTTCCTCCGCATTGTCTGCGGCAGTCTCTCCTGAGTCCCCGACTTAACTCGCTGGTAACAGAAGATAGGGGTTGCGCTCGTTGCGGGACTTAACCCAACATCTCACGACACGAGCTGACGACAGCCGTGCACCACCTGTTTTCTTGTCCTCCGAAGAGGAACAGGGTATCTCTACCCTTAGCAATCAATGTCAAGGCTTGGTAAGGTTCTTCGCGTTGCGTCGAATTAAACCACATACTCCACCGCTTGTGCGGGCCCCCGTCAATTCCTTTGAGTTTCAGCCTTGCGGCCGTACTCCCCAGGCGGGATACTTATTGCGTTAACTCCGGCACAGAAGGGGTCGATACCTCCTACACCTAGTATCCATCGTTTACGGCCAGGACTACCGGGGTATCTAATCCCGTTTGCTCCCCTGGCTTTCGCGCCTCAGCGTCAGTTGTCGTCCAGAAAGCCGCTTTCGCCACTGGTGTTCCTCCTAATATCTACGCATTTCACCGCTACACTAGGAATTCCGCTTTCCTCTCCGATACTCTAGCATCGCAGTTTCGGTCCCCTCACGGGGTTAAGCCCCGCACTTTTAAGACCGACTTACGACGCCGCCTGCGCGCCCTTTACGCCCAATAATTCCGGACAACGCTTGCCACCTACGTATTACCGCGGCTGCTGGCACGTAGTTAGCCGTGGCTTTCTCTTACGGTACCGTCACTTACGACGGGTATTGGCCGTCGTACCATTCGTCCCGTATAACAGAACTTTACAACCCGAAGGCCGTCATCGTTCACGCGGCGTTGCTCCGTCAGACTTTCGTCCATTGCGGAAGATTCCCCACTGCTGCCTCCCGTAGGAGTCTGGGCCGTGTCTCAGTCCCAATGTGGCCGTTCATCCTCTCAGACCGGCTACTGATCGTCGCCTTGGTGGGCCGTTACCCCTCCAACTAGCTAATCAGACGCAAGCCCCTCCTCCAGCGAAAGCTCCGAAGAGCCTCCCTTTCTTCCCTCTGCCATGCGACAGAAAGAACGTATTCGGTATTAGCAGCCGTTTCCAGCTGTTGTCCCCATCTAGAGGGCAGGTTGCTTACGCGTTACTCACCCGTTTGCCACTCGAATCAATAAGAAGCAAGCTTCTCATCTCTTCTCGTTCGACTTGCATGTGTTAAGCACGCCGCCAGCGTTCGTCCTGAGCCAGGATCAAACTCTCCATGATATATGGAAGAGCGTTTGGCTCTTGTTTATTGATTGGTATTACTCATTGTTTGACGTTCTATATAATAGAACCTCGCACGTTGGCGTTCATTCAGTTCATTGTTCAGTTTTCAAAGGTCATCGTTGTCATCACCGGGTGGCGACGACTTGTTTATTTTAACAAACTCAGAAGAGCTTGTCAAGGATGTTTTTGAACTTTTTTCAAAGTTCAATCACCCCGGCCTGCATGGCGCAGACCACGGCAGGATGAAACTCCTGCTGTGTCAGGGCCTTGCCCCGACAGCTTATTCAGTATACTACTGTGTAAAGAGATTGTCAAGGATTTTTTCAAATCCTTGACGCCGGCCGCCGGTCGCCGGTCGCAAACCCACGCCACATATGCCGATCAAGTATATCCCCCATTGTTCACAGCGGGCCGTCAAAGGCTCCCTTCATAGGGGAGCTGGCCGCCAAAGGCGGTCTGAGAGGTTAAAGGACGTCCCCTACGATGGCCCCGGTTAGGGCGTAAGCCGCCCCTGCGAAGGAGAGGGGGACCGCTTGCGGTGGAGGGGTTCTCCTCTACGAGCCGAGGGTTACTCGAAGCGATGTTGTCAGTCTGAGTCTGTCGCGGCGGAACGCCGCATCTGAATTCGAGGCGGCCTGCGGCCTGCGAACTGCGGTCGGCGCAAAAAAAAAGAGGCCCGCAGGCCTCTTTTTTTATTTAAACAATTTCGTCTGTTCTTTTTCTTCTTCGTCGTTACCTTCGATGGCAATGGTATCGAGTTCGTCGTTACCTTCGATGGCAATGGTATCGAGGGCGGCTACTTTGTCGTCGCCTTCCAGTTTCTGGATCTTGACGCCCGATGTGTTGCGGCCTTTCTTGATGCCAATGCTTTCGATATCCGTGCGGATGACGATGCCATTCGACGTGATGAGCATCAGTTCCTGCCCTTCATGGACGACTTCGACGCCGACGATGTCGCCGGTCTTCGGCGTAATCTTGAAGTTCTTGATGCCTTTGCCACCGCGGAGCTGGACTTTGTAGGCGTCGATGTTGTTGCGCTTGCCAAAGCCTTCTTCGCTGACAGTCAGGACCTGGCAGTCCGGTTCGAGGACGTCAGCCCCGATGACCATATCGCCTTCAGACAGTGTGATGCCGCGGACACCGCGGGTATTCCGGCCCATAGGACGGACATCGTTTTCATTGAAGCAGATGGCCATGCCCAGTTTCGTCGCCAAGATGATCGTCTGGTCGCCGTTGGTCAGGCGCACTTTGGCCAGGTGGTCGCCTTCCATAAGGGAAATAGCGATGAGGCCGTTGCGGCGGACGTTCTTGAATTCATGAAGAGGGGTCTTCTTTACCAGCCCTTTTTCGGTGACCATGAACAGGTTCATCGACGGGTCGACCTGGTCGAGGTCGATGAGGGCGTTGACTTTTTCGCCATTGGACAAGGGCAGGATATTGATGGCGGCAATGCCCTTGGAGTTACGGCTGTTGGCTTCCGGGATTTCGTAAGCCTTCAGGCGATAGACGCGGCCGAAGTTGGTGAAGAACAGGACTGTATTCCATGCCGACGTATAGAGCAGGTGGTTTACGGCGTCTTCGTCCTTCGTCCCCATGCCCTTGATACCGCGGCCGCCTTTATTCTGCGTATGGTATACATTGGCGTTGATACGCTTCATGTAGCCTCGGCGGGTCAAGGTGAGGACCATGCGTTCGTTGGGGATCATGTCTTCGATGGAGAAATCCGACGAGTCGGCTACGATCTGTGTGCGCCGTTCGTCGCCAAATTTCTTCTTGGCATCGAGGAGTTCCGTCTTTACGATTTCCATGACTTTATGTTCGTCAGCCAGGACGCTGCGCAGATAAGCGATGCGTTTTTCCAATTCAGCATATTCTTCTTCGATTTTTTCTCGTTCCAGACCCGTCAGGCGGCGCAGGCGCATGTCGAGGATGGCGATGGCCTGTTTTTCGCTGAGGCCGAATTTGCTCATCAAGGACTGTTTGGCAATGTCGTCTGTCGCCGATTCGCGGATCGTCTTGATGACTTCGTCGATGTGGTCCAGGGCGATGAGCAGGCCTTCTAAGATGTGAGCCCGTGCCAGGGCCTTGTCGAGTTCAAACTTGCTGCGGCGGGTAATGACATCTTTCTGATGGTCGAGATAGTAGTTCAGGATCTGTTTGAGCGTCAGGACGCGCGGATGGCCGTTGACGAGGGCCAGCATGATGACGCCGAACGTTTCCTGGAGCTGCGTGTGTTTATACAATTTATTCAGGACGATATCGGGATTGACATCGGCCCGCAGTTCGACGACGATGCGCATACCCTTGCGGTCCGATTCATCGCGCAGGGCCGTGATGCCGTCGATTTCCTTGTTGCGGGACAAGTCGGCAATGGACTCGATGACCCGCGCTTTATTGACCTGATAGGGGATTTCCGTCACGACGATGCGGTGCTTCCCTTTATTCATCGGTTCGATAGTCGCACAGGACCGCATCTTGATACTGCCCCGGCCCGTCGAATAGGCTTTGATGATGCCATCGCGGCCCATGATTTTAGCACCCGTCGGGAAATCAGGGCCTTTGATTTTGGTCATGATTTCTTCCAGGCTGGCTTCAGGGTTATCGATGAGCAGGACACAGCCGTCGATGACTTCGCCTAAATTATGAGGCGGAATATTCGTCGCCATGCCGACGGCGATCCCAGCCGAGCCATTGACCAGGAGGTTCGGGATCTTCGACGGCAAGACCGTCGGTTCCTGCAGGGAGCCGTCGTAGTTGGGCATGAAATCGACCGTTTCCTTGTCGATATCTTCCAGCATTTCGCCGGTAATCTTCGCCATGCGGACTTCGGTATAACGCATAGCCGCAGCCGAGTCACCATCGACGGAACCGAAGTTGCCGTGACCATCGACTAAAGGATAGCGCGTCGAGAAATTCTGGGCCAGGCGGACGGTCGCATCATAGACGGAGCTGTCACCATGGGGGTGATATTTACCTAAAACTTCGCCGACAATACGGGCCGATTTCTTATAGGGCTTGTTCGGCGTCATGCCCGCTTCATGCATGGCATAGAGAATACGCCGATGGACCGGCTTTAGCCCATCGCGTACATCCGGCAGGGCACGAGTGATGATGACACTCATGGCATAGTCGATGTACGACGTCTGCATTTCGCTTTCCAGACAAACCGGCACAATTTTATCTACTTGTTGTTCGTCCACAAATTTCACCTCATATACAAACTGAAAATAACTGCCGGCCAGCAAAAGACCCGCAGTCCGAATCGTTGTCGTCTATATGGCAGCCCGTCAAATGAACAAATGGGCGCATACGATTATATTATAACAAATATTTCCATTTTTCTCTAGAGGCGCAAAAAAACTTGTTTCCGCCTGCCTTTTTAGGCTGAGGGAAACAAGTTTTTTAGTGGCTAGTGGCTAGGGGTTAGGGGTTAGGGGTTAGGGGCTGGCAGTTCATCGTAATTACTTTTTAATTTTCGACCTACGATGAACGACCTACGACGAACGAGAGCATACCGTGGGAACACTTACCAGAATAATAGCGTATCCCTTTATTTCTTATTGCTGTATCTCCAGATCTTCATTTTTTCAGCTTCTTTGATCAGGTCTTCGCGGAAAGCCGGATGGGCGATGCTGATGAGGCGTTCGGCCCGTTCCCATGTCGAAGCGCCCATGAGGTTGACTATGCCGTATTCCGTGGCGACCCAGTTGACCTGGGACCGCGGGTCCGTGACCGTCGTGCCCGGGGCCAGCGTCGGGATGATGCGCGATTCATCGCGGCCGGTCTTCTTGTTGTGGAACGTCGACCGCAAAGCGATGATGCTCTTGCCGCCACGGGAGCGGTAAGCGCCGTCGGTGAAGTCCAACTGGCCGCCGCTGCCGCTTATCTGATGGGTACCGGCTGATTCGGACGATACCTGGCCGAAGAGGTCGATGTCGATGCAGTTATTGATGGAAATGAAATTATCCATCTGAGAAATGATGAAAGGATCATTGATGACGTCTACCGGATAAGCTGCCAGGAAGGGGTTGTCGTCCATCCAGTCATAGAGGTCCTGCGTCCCCAGGGCGAAGGCCCAGCTTATCTTATCGCGGCAGAAAGTCTTGCGGCGGTTCGTGAGCTGGCCGTGTTCATACATGAGTCGGAAGGCGTCGACGAGCATTTCCGTATGGACGCCCAGGTCTTTCAGGTCCGATTCGGCCAATAAGGCGCCGATCGTGTTGGGCAAACTGCCGATGCCGAGCTGCAGCGTCGCTCCGTCGGGAATCTGCTGGACGATGGTCTTGGCAATCTGGGCATCGATATCGTCGCCTGTCGTAAAGGGAATGGTCGCCAAGGGATGATTGCCGTATTCGACGATGCCGTCGATATCGCTGATATGGATACATTCGCCGCGGCCGCCGAGGACGCGGGGCATGGCTTCATTGACTTCGACGATGACTTTCTTCGCTTTCTTGGTAATGGCTTCCGTTGCCGAAACGGCCGGGCCGAAATTAAAGAAGCCGTGTTTATCCATGGGACCGACAGTAATCAGGGCTACGTCGACGTCGAGGAGGTCGCGGTACATGGACGGCTTGTTGCGGTAACACATGGGGATGAAATTCATCTGGCCAAGGGCGCACTTCTTCCGGTCATAGCCGCTCATATACCAGTTCATGGCCGTAAAGGCCTTGCGCTCCGGGTCCTGTTCAATAATCTGCCGCGGAGCCACGCTCAGGCACATGCGGACTTTGACATCTTGCAGTTCATCACGGCGCGCTGCCAGGGCCTGGTCGAGGAGGATCGGCTGGGTCGTGCCCATGCCGTAATCGACCCAATCTCCGGACTGGACCACTTTTACCGCTTCTTCCGGCGTCATTAATTTCTGTCTGTACATATCTGTCCATTGGGACATAAAAACCACCCTTTCATCTGTATGTATTTTCTTTAGTACGACGTTTTACGTTTGCTTATATTCTTATTATACGACGCTGAAGGCGCCCTGGCAAGGCGTTTAGGTAAACAGGTATATGCCGTTTTGGCATATGCCACGTGGGCGACCCGCCGGACCTTGGGTGGCATTCGCTCCGAGCTGGGAAATCACTCATAGTCTGGAACGGGCTTGCCACGTGCAAGCCCCTACATCCGTGACGCCTGGTGGTTCATCGCTCGTGATTCGTGGTTCGTAAAAAAAAGGGCTTGTCGCACATGCGACAAGCCCTTTTAAGTTGTTAGTGGTTAGCGGATGTTTAAAAACTTAAAGCCCATTTCTACAAACTAAAAACTACGAACGACTAGCCACTAGTCTTATTCACTTTGTCTTTTTTCGATGATTTCGTCCATGATTTTTTTCGGTACTTCTTCGTAGTCGAAGAATTCCATGTTGAACGTGCCTTTGCCCTGGGTCATGGAGCGCAGGACGGTGACGTAGTCTTTCATTTCTGCCAGCGGGACCTGGGCTTTGACGACGATGATGCCTTTGCGGTTGCGATGGTGTTCCATGCCGAGGATGCGGCCGCGGCGGCTGCTGAAGTCGCCCATGACATCGCCCATGTAATCTTCAGGGATGACGACGTCGACGTTGTAAATCGGTTCCAGGAGGATCGGCTTGGCTTCAGGTACGGCTTTCTTGAGGGCCTGAGCGGCAGCGACTTTGAAGGCCATTTCCGACGAATCGACAGGATGATAGGAACCATCGGTCAGGGTAACTTTGACGTTGATCATGGGGAAGCCGGCGATGAGGCCTTTTTCCAAGGTTTCACGGACGCCTTTTTCAACGGCCGGGATGTACTGTTTCGGTACGGCGCCGCCAAAGATCTTATCGACGAATTCAAAGGGTTCGCCTGTCGTCAGCGGCTCGATGTCCAGGAAGACGTGGCCGAACTGACCGTGGCCGCCGCTCTGTTTCTTGTGTTTGCCTTCGGCTGTCGCCTTGCTCTTGATGGTTTCACGATACGGGATGTAAACGTCTTCCTGTTTGGCTTTGACACCGTATTTCCGTTCGATTTTGGTCAGGATGTGGTCGAGGTGGACATCGCCCATGCAGCGGACGATGAGCTGCTTGCCTTCGGTGCTCTTTTCGACCTGGCACGTCGGGTCTTCTTCGCTGACCCGCAGGAGGGCGTTCATCAATTTTTCTTCTTCGCCCTTCTTTTCCGGGACCAGGGCTACCGTATGCAGCGGGTTCGGGAAGCGGATGGGGTCATAGACGACGGGGAAATCAGGAGCGGCAAAGGTATCGCCAGTCCGGGCATTCGGCAATTTCGGCAGGACGACGATGTCGCCGGCAATAGCCGCCGGGACGGGAATCTGTTCCTTGCCGACCAGGGTCAGGACTTTGCCCATCTTTTCTTCTTTATCCTGGGACATATTGTATAACTTGTCCCCTTCCTTGAGTTCGCCCGAGAAAATGCGGACATAACTCAGTTTGCCGGCAAAGGGATCGATGAGGGTCTTGAAGACGAAGGCCGTGAAAGGCTTGTTGGGATAGACCAGGACCGGTTCGCCTGTCTTCTTATCCGTGCCCATCATGACTTTCTGCGAAGCATCCGGCATGTAGGTGATGATACGGCGCAGGAGTTCTGCCGTACCGATATGGTTGATGGCACTGCCGCACATGAGCGGGCAGACGCGGCCCGTCAGCATGCCCTGGCGCAGGCCTTTGCGCAGTTCTTCGATGGTCAGTTCATCGCCGTTGAGGTATTTTTCCAGCAATTCGTCGTCGCCTTCGGCAGCGGCTTCCATGCACATTTCGCGGACTTCACGGGCTTTGGCCATGTATTCTGGCGGCACCTTGATTTCCGTGCATTCGCCGTTATTCCATTCCCAGGCTACCATCTTGCAGACGTCGATGATGCCCCGGAAATCCTTGCCTTCACCGATAGGGATCTGGAGGGGCATGATGGATTTGCCGAAGACGGCGCGCAATTTTTCCAGGCAGCCGAAGAAATCGGCGTGTTCCGCATCCATCTTGTTGACATAGACCATGCGCGGCAATTTCAATTCGACGCCGTAGTCCCAGGCCCGTTCCGTATCCATTTCGACGCCCGATTCGGCCGAAACGACGAGCAGGATGCCGTCACTGGCACGCAGGGCAGCGCGGACTTCGCCGCAGAATTCGGAATACCCCGGCGTATCGAGGAAGTTCAGCTTGTAGCCTTCCCATTCGCAGGGCGCAATGCCGAGCTGGATCGTAACGTTTCTCTTAATTTCTTCCGGTTCATAGTCCATAATATGCTTGTTGTCTTTACCGACGCCAACAGCATCGACAGCACCGCAGGCAAGCAGTAATGATTCAACAACAGCCGTTTTGCCGGCGCCATCATGCGAAAGTACAGCAACGTTGCGAATTTTATCACTTGTGTATTCTTTCATAAAACAATCGCCTCCTATGGAATCTCAGTTAATATTATATATTCGAGATGAAGGGGGCAGATTCCTTTTTTAAGTTGCATTTTTTCAAAAATAATTATGCTTTTTCTTTCATTTTGGCCAGGACCAGGGAAACCATCAGTTCGACGCCGACTGGCAGGCAGGCTTCATCGACGGCAAAATGGGTATTGTGCAGGGGATAAACCGTGTCGCCGGGCTTGGTCGCACCGAGCCAGAAGAAACCGCCATCGAATTTCTGGAGATAACCGGAAAAGTCTTCGGCCGTCATGGCCGGTTCGTCGACAGCTGCCAGAACGTCCGGGCCAAAGCAGTCTTTGGCTACGCCAGCGACGAAAGCCGCCTGCTGCGGCGTATTGCGGACAGCCGCATAGCCCCGTTCATAGTCGAGATGGCTGACCGTCCCGTACATGGCATCGATGCCTTTGAGCGTATCCTGGAGATGGGCTTCGACGGCATCCTGGGCCTCCGCATGGTACGTCCGGCAGGTCCCTTCGATTTCGACCGTATCGGCGACGACATTGTAGCGCGTGCCGCCAGTGATTTTGCCAAAAGTCAGGACAGCCGGATAGAGGGGATTGACGCGGCGGCTGATGATGGTCTGGGCCGCCGTCAGGAACTGGGCGGCTGCGACGATGGTGTCGACGCCTTTATGCGGCATGGCGGCATGGCTGGCCTTGCCGTTGAGGACGATGCGGATATGGTCCGAAGCGGCCATCATCGGCCCGGGCAGGACACCGATTTTGCCGCTGGGCAGTGTCGGCCAGACGTGAAGGCCGTAAACGGCATCGACACCGTCGAGGACGCCGGAGGCGACCAGGCCCTTGGCTCCGCCGACAGGCGATTTTTCTTCAGACGGCTGGCAGATGAAGACGACCGTGCCGGGGATATCGTCTTTCACCTGACTCAGGACCTCAGCGGCACCGAGGAGGATGCTCATGTGGCCGTCATGACCGCAGGCGTGCATCTTGCCGACGAAATTGGACGCAAAGGGCAAGCCTGTTTCTTCCGTCATGGGCAGAGCATCCATATCGGCCCGCAAGGCGATGACCGGCCCCGGCTTGCCGCCTTTGAGCGTCCCCAGGACCGCCGTCGTTCCGGCGACGTGCTCCTGTACATCGATGCCGAAAGACCGCAGCTTGGCTGCCATAAAGGCAGCCGTTTCCACTTCTTCGCCGGATAATTCCGGATTTTCATGGATATGACGGCGCATGGCACAAATATCAGGCACAGTCCGCTTCACTAAGTCTTTGATAGTCATTTTATCGATCATGGCAAACCCTCCCATGTATGAATTATTATTTATAAAGTATGATTAATAATACCACACAATATAAAGAAATACAACGGTTTCCCCTGTCTTTTTCAAGAACTAGTACAGCTCCCATAAGTGCGTTATAATAAGGATGCAGTGTCACACATCATCATTTACAGAGGAGGCTTATATCATGAAAGCATTTGATACAGAAAACAGCGTCTGGTCCCGCTTCTCACCGGAACAGCGCGGCCAGATGGAAGCGTACAGCGTCCATTACCGTCAGTTCCTGGACACAGCCCGGACAGAACGGCTGGCCAATAAAGAAATCATCCGCCAGGCTGAAAACGCCGGGTTCCATCCCCTGGCTGACTTCACCAGCCTGAAGGCCGGCGACAAGGTCTATTGGGACCAGAAAGGGAAATCGGTCATCTTAGCCGTCATCGGCTCGGCCCCCATCGAAAAAGGGCTGAAAATCGTCGGCTCCCATATCGACTGCCCGCGCCTGGATGTCAAGGCCATGCCTGTCGTCGAAAAGAATAAAATCGTCTATTTCAAGACCCATTACTATGGCGGCTTGCTGAAATATCAATGGGTCTGCCTGCCCCTGTCCCTGGTCGGCGTCGTCTATAAAGCCGATGGCAGCCGCGTCGACGTCTCTATCGGCGAAGACCCGGGCGATCCGGTCCTGTTCATCAATGACCTTCTGCCCCACCTGGGCAAGGACCAGGCCGCCAAAAAGCTCTCTGAAGCCATCAGCGGCGAAATGCTCATGCCCTTGGCCGGCACGAACGGCGAAGGAGAAAAGACGAAACCGGCTATCCTGACCTTGTTAAAGGAAAAATACGGTATTGAAGAAGAAGATTTCACCAGTGCAGAACTGGAAATCATCCCGGCCGTCAAGAGCCGCGACGTCGGCCTGGACCGGTCGATGATCATGTCCCACGGCCATGACGACCGCGTCTGCTCTTATGCCAACCTGGCCGCCATCCTCGATGCCGCACCGGGGGAAAAGACACAGGTCGCCCTCTTTGCCGATAAAGAAGAAATCGGTTCCGTCGGCAACACGGGCGTCCAATCGTCGTACTTCCCGGACTTTATCGCCGAACTCCTGTCCCTCCAGGGCCATGACCAAGAAATCTGGCTGCGCCGGACCCTGCGCAACAGCGAAGTCCTGTCGGCCGACGTCTGCGCCGCCTTTGACCCGGTCTTTGCCGACGCCTATGAAGAACAGAATTCGGCCAAGCTCGGCTACGGTATCTGCCTGTGCAAATACACCGGTGCCCGCGGCAAGGCCGGCAGCAACGATGCCAACGCCGAATTCATGGCCAAGATCCGCCGCATCTTCAACGAAAAAGAAGTTCCCTGGCAGGTCGGGGAACTGGGCAAGGTCGACCAGGGCGGCGGCGGTACCATCGCCTACATCATGGCCGACTGGGGCTGCGACGTCGTCGACTGCGGCGTAGCCATGCACAGCATGCACGCTCCCTTAGAAATCGTCGCCAAAGCCGATGCCTACAGCGGCTACCTGGCATACAAAGCATTTTTTGAAAGTAAGTGATACAAAAGGAGCTGTCGCATCGCGACAGCTCCTTTCAAGTTGTTAGTGGCTAGTTGTTAGTTGTTAGGGGTTAGGGGTTAGAGGATGGTGGCACAAACCTCGTACGACACCCTTTTTTCTGTAGGGGTCGCCACGTGGGCGACCCGCCGGGTATTTGAATCGTTCTCTTAGCAAACTAACCGGGAAATCGTACATATCCTGGAGCGGGCTCGCCACGTGCGAGCCCCTACAGCGTCATTCAGGAGCAAGGATCGTACCTAATGGTATCCGCTTTCCCGGAGCCCTTTGATAGTCTGGTAAAGGCCGTACATATACAGGGCGACGGCAACCCAAGCGAAGCAGAAGGTCAGGCGCAGGGGCGGCGTGATGGTTTCGCCGCTCAAGAGACCGATGACCAGAGTGATGCTCGGCGAGAGGTACATGAGCATACCGCCTGTCGTAATAGGGACGCCTTTGACGCCGGCCGAAAAGAGCATCATCGGAATGGCCGTGACGATGCCCGTCGCCGGCAGGAGCAGCCACTGCCAGCCCTGGAAAGTCCCGACAGCCCCCATGCCATGATATTCGCTGAAGGCGATGAACAGCAGGGACAGGGGCACCATGGAAAAGGATTCGATGAAGACCGAAACCTGGCTGTCCAGGCGGACTTTCTTTTTCAACATGCTGTATATCGCCCAACTCAGGCAGATGAAGAACGACAGCCAGGGGACGACGCCGTACAGGCAGAAGGCCAGGACCAGGCCGGTAGCGGCGACGACGACGGACAGTTTCTGGACCGGCCGCAGCCGTTCATGGAAGATCAGACCACCAAAGAAGACGAGGATGATGGGATTGATGAAATAGGCCAAGCTGGCCTGGAGGATGAAGCCCTGTGTCGTGGCGTAAATATAAGCCCCCCAATTCAGGGTGATAAAGATGCAGGCCCCGGCAATATAAGGCCATTGCCAGCGCTCCTGTCGGACCCCTTTCAGGTCGGGCAGGAGCTTTTTCTGCAATATCAGTAAAAAGCAGAAGACCGATGCCCAGACAATCCGCGAAGCCAGCGTATACAGCGGCGGCAGCTGCCGCAACAGCAGCCAGAAGGCCGGCAGTACGCCCCAGATGGCCTGACTCAGCACGAAATAGATATAACAGATTTTGCTCCCGCCCATAAGACATCTCCTTTGTCTGATACCTCTTAGTATTATCACTATCATGCAATAGGTAATCTCATTTGTCAATAACAAGACAGCATGTCCCTGGCGGGAGCCTTTTCATACTTCTTCGATATGATGGGAACCGTATTTTTTGAGTACCAGTTCGGTCAGATACTGGGCCGTCGCTTCGACGCCGAGGAAGCTGCTGTTGATGAGCAGATCCGTATGGTGGAAGTCGCCTGGCAGATAGCCGGCGTAGCGCACCTGGTAGGCATCGCGGGCCCGGTCGACGTTGCGTATCATTTCCTTGGCCGTCCGTTCGTCCATCTTGAGGCGTTCGACGCAGTTCTTGAGGCGTTCTTTATAGGGCGCATAGATAAAGATGCGCAGCAAGTGCTTGGAACATTTCAGGATGGAATCGGAACAGCGGCCGACGATGATGCACGACTTGGCATCGGCCAGGTCCAGGATGATTTTCTTTTCCACCTGGAAGAGTTCGTCCTGTTTCCGCGATTCGTCGTGCCCCAGTGGGAAGCACATGCGCCAGAAGCGGTTCGGCCTGGCAGATTCCTCCAGGTCGCTGGCAATAGACAAGGACATATTCATCTTCTTCGCTGCAGCTTCGATGAGGTCGCGGTCATAAAATTCGACGTTCAGGGCTTCGGCCATTTCTTTGGCAATGGGCCGGCCCATACTGCCGAACTGGCGGTTGATGGTAATGATGAATTTTTCCATCGTACTCCCTCCCTTACGATAAGAAGCGGCTCAGGAAATTGCGGGCCCGTTCCGTCTTGGGGTGGCTGAAGAATTCAGCCGGCGTCGTATCTTCCTGGACGATGCTGTCGGCCATGAAGACGATGCGGTCTGATACGTCGCGGGCAAAGGCCATTTCATGGGTCACGATGACCATGGACATGCCGTTATGGGCCAAGTCGCGCATGACGTCAAGGACGCCGCCGACGAGTTCCGGGTCCAGGGCCGACGTCGGTTCGTCGAAGAGGATCATCTTGGGATTCATGGCCAGGGCGCGGGCAATGGCAACGCGCTGCTGCTGGCCGCCGGAGAGCATATCCGGCATCTTTTCGGCCTTATCGGCCATGTCGACCTTTTTTAGTATTTCCATGGCAATATCGTGGGCATCGGCTTTCTTCATGTGCTTGACGCTTTGCAGGGCCAGCATGACGTTGCCGACGACGTTGCGCAGGGGAAATAAGTTAAAGTGCTGGAAGACCATGGTCACTTCTTCGCGCATCTTGCGGATATCGTAGCCCGGCTGGAGGATGCTCTGACCGTTGTACTTGATGTCGCCGCCTGTCGGCGATTCCAGCAGGTTCAGGCAGCGCAGGAAGGTGCTCTTGCCGGCGCCGGACGGCCCGAGGATGCAGGTGACTTCATCGTCCAGGGACAGGCTGATGTCATTCAGGACCAGGTTATCACCATACTGTTTCTTTAAATGTTCAATTCGCATCATTTTATATCAGCTCCCATCTTCTGTTCACAAATATTGACGGCTACGGTCAGCAGCGAAATCAGGACTAAGTAGAATACGGCCAGGACGGTATAGCTTTCGACGAATTCAAAGTTCGACGAAGCGTACTGGCCAGCCTGATAGGTCATTTCGGCGACGCCGATGACCGTCAAAATGGACGTATCCTTTACGGTAATGATGAACTGGTTGCCCAGGGCCGGCAGCATGGTCCGGAAGGCCATGGGCAGGATGAGCTTCATGACGATCTGCAGCTTCGTCATCCCCAGGGACATGCCCGCCTCCCACTGACCTTTAGGCACTTCCAGGATGGCACCGCGGACGATTTCCGATATATACGCCCCGGCATTGAGGGAAACGCAGAGGATGCCTGCCGCTTCATGAGATAAATGGATGCCAAAGAGTTTTGGCATGACGAAATAGATGTACAAGGCCTGGACCAGGATCGGCGTACTGCGGATGATCCAGACGTAGAAAGCGCTGATGCTCTTGAGGATGCGTATATTGCGGGCCCGGGAAAACCCCGTAGCCAGCCCGATGAAATAGCCGATGACGATACTCGTCACGGAAATGACGACAGTCCAGAACAGGCCTTTCGTAACAACACCGACGATGATGTCCAAGTGTTCCCAGTTAAACATAAGATTCCCCCCTTAATAAAAGACCCCTTATAGCAAGAAGTCCGGCAAAAGTACGACTCTTGCCGGGCCACTGCTGACTGGCTGCTGCCGTTAGACATTCAGCCATTTATCTTCTAACTTCTTGATTGTCCCGTCTTCCTGCAATTCTTTCAGGGCCTTATCGAATTCAGCTTTATACGGGCTGTCCTTAGGCAGGGCGAAGCCATCGGGAATCTTGGCCGTTTCATCGCCCAAGAGGGCCAGACCGCTTTCAGGATGCTTCTTCAAATAATAGACGGCATTCGGTTTATCCTGCATGAGGGCGTCGGCCTTGCCCTGTTCGACTTCCATGAAGGCTGCTGAAATAGCCGGGAAGACGACGATTTCCGAATCCTTACAGTGTTCCGTTACGTATTTGTGGGCAGCTGTCCCCTTTTCGACGGCGATTTTCTTGCCTTTCAACTGATCTACAGACGTAAGGTTTTCATCTTTGCGGACGACGAACTGCAAACCTGCGTTTTCATAGGGTTCGGTGAAGTCCATCTTCTTCTTGCGGTCTTCGGTAATGCAGACCTGGCCCATGCCGATATCGTACTCACCGTTGGCGACGGCCATGAACATGTTGTCATATTCCGTCGGCGTGACTTTATAGGTAAAGCCCAGTTTCTTGGACATGGCATCGAGCAGGTCCAGGTCGAAGCCGACGAGCTTACTGTTTTCATCTTTGAAAGCAAAGGGCGCATAGATCCCGGTCGCTACTTTCAGCTCTTTCCCTTTCAGGCTGGCCTTATCGCTGCTGCCGCTACCTCCGCCGCAGCCAGCTAAGACAGATATGGATACGACGGCACTCAGGCCGGCTAAGATTGCTTTTTTTACCTTACTGTTCATCATCATAATCAGGCACCCCTCTTCACATGTATGACTGGAATCTATCATTCAGGTCTCATGACCGGAACTGTATATTCAGGCTTGAATCTGGAAGCCGTGGCGGAACGGGTCCGTCTCATCGAGGACCAGGCAGTTGATGCCGGTAATATAGGCACTGCCTGTAATCTGCGGGATAGCAGCGGCCATGCCGCCGACTTCGGCATCATCTACGATGCGGGCTTTGAACAAGGTTCCCATGATACTTTCATAAACGAATAGTTCATTTTTCTTCAATTTCCCCCGCAAGTACAGCGACGCCACTTTGGCACTCGTGCCGGTCCCGCAGGGGCTGCGGTCGATCTGGTAGTTGCCGAAGACGACGGCGTTCTTCATGGTCGCTTCGGGCCGATCGGCCTGACCGTAAAATTCGACTAAATCGACGCTGTGGATGTCCAGTTCCGGATGGGCTACGACTTCCTGATTGTTGACGGCCCGGAGGATGTTCATGCCCGTGTCGATGATAGTCCGGATATTTTCAGGCTCTAAGCGCATCCCCAAAGCATCGGCGTCGACGAGGGCGAAGAAACTGCCGCCAAAGGCGATGTCCAGGGCAACGTGGCCTAAGCCGTCGACAGGGACCGTGACCCCTGTCCGGTACAAGAAGCAGGGCACGTTGGTAATGGTCACTTCTACGGCCCGGCCTGCTTCGACTTTGACGTGGCCCTTGATGAGGCCTGACGGCGCATCGAGGCAGATGTCCGTATAGGGTTCATGGACGGGTATCATCTGTTCATTGACCAGCACCGTCGCCACGCCGATGGAACCGTGGCCGCACATATTCAGGTAGCCGCCGCTGTCCATGAAGACAACGCCGACATCAGCTTCTTCGTGGACCGGCGTCATGAGGATGGCGCCGAACATATTCGTATGGCCCCGCGGCTCCAGCAAGATGGCCTTGCGATAGGCATCGTAGTGCTTGGCGATGTACTGCTTCTTTTCCATCATCGTCCTGCCTGGCGCGTGAGGAAATCCATTGACGACGATACGCGTCGGTTCTCCCATGGTATGCGAATCGATGACCAGGAATTGTTCTTCTCCCCTCAGTTTTTCCATCAGGCGCTCCTGATTAGCATGCCACATCGAATCTCCCCTTTCATTCCTTAAAACGAGCAATGGCGTTCATCTCTCACGGAGATAAACGCCATCGTTTATTTTAAGTTTATATTCTTATTTGTTTAATATCTTTAATAACAAATTTATTATACTATCATTTTAGCACATATGCAACGTTTAACCTTATTATATTTTTATTACGTGCCGTTATTACACATTGTGGCGGTATTCATAGGGGAGGACTTTCAGGCCGTTATAGCTCGGGCAGTCGCGGACCCATTCCAGGGATTCCTTGAGGATAGCCGTCTGCATGGGGATATTGTTCGGTTCGCCGGCATTGGAGCCGATAGGGACGTGCGGCGCTGTGATGCGCGGTGCCCCCTGCTGGCGGGCGATGGGAGGCAGGGCGGCGATGACGCAGCAGCTCATGCCTTCGGCTTCGCAGCAGCGGGTGACGATCGTCGCCGAACGGTGGCAGGTCCCGCAGCCGCCCGTGCAGAGAACGATGTCGACGCCCTGGGCTTTGAGCTTCTTGGCAATTTCCGGCCCCGTTTCATTGCGGAATTTTTCGACGTTGCCGCCGCCGCCCATGAAAGTATACGTTTCTTCCGGCAGGGAGCCGATGAAGCCTTCTGCAACCAGTTCGTGCAGGCGGTCGATGGGGAACATGGCATTGACGTCTTTGTTGATATCCGAGTTGTCGAAGCCTCCGTGGGTGACCATCAGGTTCGACGATGGCGTGTCGAAGGGGATGACGCGGTACGAGAAATCCCCGGACGTATTGAACGGCGTCTGGTCTTTTTTATGGATGCCGCCAGCCGTGATGAAGGCGACTTTACATTCACTCAGTGGTTTCTTTAATTCAGTAAATACCGGTTTCGGTGTAACGGGAACGAAGATTTCCGAGCGCATCCCTTCTACAGTCGTTAAGTTCATAACTACCCCTCCTATAGTTCATCTACAGCCGCCATGGGGCTGATGTAAAATTCAGTATATTCTCCCTCTTTCAGGGCGACATCGGTAAAGACCCAGCGCCGCGGTACGGCAATGGTAGCCAGGCCGCCGAGACAGTCGGCTTTGATGGCCGTATCGTTGACTTCGCTGAGGACACCGCCGGCCAGGACCGGCGTGAATTCCCGGTCTTTTTCGAGCGGCCCATAATCGTAATCGAGCGGGGTCTCTACGATCTGCATGTAACTAAAATAGAATCGGAATTTCCGGCCTTCCCGGGGCTGGTGGAGGAACAAAGACGGTACAGCGTGGATCACGCCCAGTCTCCCTCTCAGGTTGAGAGCCACGTCGTCCGCAGCGGTCTTGGTGACCGTCCCTTCCATGAGTACCGGGTTGAGCTGATAATCGAGTTTGGCCATCAGTGGAGCGTCCCTTTATCGAGGAGGACCGTTTCAGGGAGACCGAGGAGTTTATTGTTGGCGTTGATGACGGCGTTGTCCCATTTCTTCGGTGCAGCCGCAATGGGGACGCCGGCCATCTTATTCTTGAGCATCTGGATAGCGCGGGCTGCGACTTCTTTAGTGACGCACGAGCAGCCGGCCACGTCGTTTTCAAAGCCGCCATGGTCCATATTTTCTTCGACCATGGCATCGGCATAGGGATTGCCGACGACGAGCTGGCCCTGGTAGGCACAGAAGGAAACGCCGACGACGGGGATGCCCCGCTTGCCAGCCTGGCCGATGTGCTGGATGAAGTCGATGTGGTTATTACCAAAGCCTTCGGTCGTGATGATGCAGCCATCGATGTCGAAGCTTTCCAGGAGCGAGCCTAGGCGGTCGGAAACCCAGAGTTTTTCGTCATTGACCTGCGGCGAGCCGACGAAGACGACGCCGATGAGGTCCAGTTCATCGTCATTGGCCAGGCCTTCGACCAAGGGTTCACGGATGTAATGACGGGTCATTTCTTTCGTAGCCGGCCCGATGCAGGTCAGGGCATGGATGGAACCGTCGCGGACCTGGTTCGGTGTCAGTACAATCGGTACGTTGCCGAGGTCGACGTTCTTCTGGCCGCCCATGACGCTGCACGGTTCGTTCGGGCAGAGGACGTTGTCGTGCATAGCCCCCTGACCCATGATTTCCTTGACCAGGACGACGCGGGGATTGCCTTTGCGGCGCAGGTCTTCGCAGACTTCTTCGCGGACGACTTCGCCGTCGTATTTCTTCAATTCATTGCGGACGGCCTGGATGATGTAGTCTTCACATTTATGAGCGGCAAAAGGTCCCGGACGGGTCATGCCCGTGAGGCGTTTGATGACGGCATGGCAGCGGATGATGATGTCGCCTTCATCGGCGCAGCCCGGATGGCCGAAATACATCTTTTCATCGAGAAAGCCTTCAGACGAACCGAATTCATGGATCTGGACGCCGTCTTCGTCGACGCCGGTGAGCATGAATACGACACCGTCGGCGACTTTGGTGACCCCTTCACCGAGTTCGCCTTCGACTTTCGTCGCAATGGGCGCTACGTCCATGATGGTATCGGTGTAGACGTGGCGTTTATCGGGATAAATGACGTCGAGGCTCATGCTGACGCAGAGCGGGTCCTCTTTGACGGCCTTTTCGACGATGGACCCGTCGATGAAGATCTTCCCGTCTTCAATGGCCGTCTTGTCGCTGATTTCGACATCGGTGATTTTGATGTGTTTCTTGATGAGCTTGCGGATGACCTTCTTTTCGCCCGTCTTTTCCGTCGGCCCTGCCGGCAGCGGGCCAGCGGCACCCAGGATGGTACCGGCCGGGATATCCAGGCTCAGGCCTTCCAGTTTATCTATCTTCAAGTGAATCGTTCCCGACGGTGCGGCTGTCGGGGCGGCCGGTGCAGCTGGCGAGGCTTTGACCGGTTCTGCCGGTGCTTCGGCCGGGACGGACTTGGCATTGACTTTATCCAGGACATCTTTAGTAATCGGCGTCAAGGCTTCGACATCCTGCAAGAGCGTGCTGCCCAGGACTTCTTCGATGGTCAGGCCATCGTCACTGAGCGTGAGCAGGCCGGCATCGACCATGTCATCGAACAGCGTCGGGTCTTCCAGGTCATCGGCTCCGATGACCGTCCCCTTGGCCCGGCGGCAGCAGAAAACGGCAGGATCTGTAAGGTGTTTCTGTAAGGTATCTTTGGTAATAGACATACAATCACTCCCCCTGTGTAGTATGAGTTACGCCTTGATGCGGCGGATTAATTTATGATGGACTGCCCGCAGGGCGCCATCGGTACAATGGTAGACCGGCAGATGAAGCTGCGGCGCACAGGCCATAACCGTGTTGGTGCAGTCTGTGCAGTTACTGATGAGTAGGGCCTGGGCCCCTTCTTTCTTCAGCGTCATGACCCGCTGGACCTGTCCCGGACAGTGGCCGGGATTGTCGCATTTGCGGACGCCCGGTTTGACTTCATGGGCCTGCTTGCAAAAGGCTACGCCGGCTACGGCCGACCCCATGGAAGCCGCTATTTCCCGGAGGCGCTTTTCATCGGCGCCGCAGGCACAAACGAGAAGGCCGATTTTTTCAGGCCCTGGCAGGAACGTTTCTGCCGCGATGATGCCGCCTGTCGTCTTGACGATGGGTGCGTCCAGGCTCGTCCGCCTGCCCATGAAAGGCCCGCCCATGATGAGCTCGCCATATTCTTTGCCCAGGCCGCCGGCCTTTTCCAGGACATCGTTGACGGCCATGCCCAAGGGCAGGTCGTGGAAGACCTGGACTTCCGGACCGTTCAGCTTGCCAGCTACGGTCACGTCTTTATCGATGAGCGGTTTCTTGTCATCGACGGCTTCGGCCACGCGCTGGAGCGTTTCCACGTTGATGATGACGGCGCCGGCTTTCGACGGCAGACTGCCCGCATCGAGGAGCGTCCCCAGGACTTCCCGGACGACAGCCCGTTCTTCGCCGACAGGATAGACATTGGGCAGAAAATGAAGGGCCAGGCGGTCGTCAGCGGCGATGACCTGCTGTAAGGCTCGGACGGCGTCGCCGTGGATGGCCTTGATGGCAATGACGCCTTTATCGGCATGGACGAGGTCCATGGCCAGCTGCAGGCCCCGTATCATCGGGCGGCAGTCCCGCTCAATGGCCTTGATATTATGGGTCAGGACGGGTTCACATTCCGAAGCATTGGCAATGACGACGCCGCCGTTCAAAAAGGGAACGGCCAGTTTCTGATACGTCGGGAATCCGGCGCCGCCTAAGCCGACGATCCCGGCCTGGCGGATATAATCCAATGGAGTCTGTGCCGTAAGAGGCACGTACTCTTTCGGCTGGACGTCGTCAGCTCGAACGATGACGGCATCATCCGTCACTTCCAGGACCGTCCCGGATACACTCGTATATACCGGGCTTCCTAATCCTTCCCCAGCCTCAGCGATGCACTGGCCGCGCTGTACCCTGTCTCCAGGCTGGACCACTGGGACCGATGGAGCGCCGATATGCTGTGAAAGAGGAAAAACAAAGGGTCTCACGTCCGTCCACCTCCTATAATCATGATGTCTAAATTCTTGCTCCGCTTGATGTCCTCAAGCATGGCCTTAGTATAGTCCCAGCCTATCTTGAAAAAAACAGGAAAATTTGAAATTTTCATGAATTCATCATTTATTCCTTAAATTTATTTGTTCTTTATGGCATCGTTTTGTGTTAAAATAAGATAAATAGCCGTCTGAGGGGATATATTAAAAGATGGCTGCCATATAGAGGGGGAATGTGCATGATTGTAGAAACCTACCCGATTGCTTTGAAAAAATTCATGAAATTCACGAAAATGAAGTCCGTGACCCTGGCCGAATACATCGGTTACGACGTATCGTATATCAGCAAGTGGATCAACGGGGCCAAGCTGCCATCGTCACGGGCCATTGAACGCGTCAATGAAGATGCGGCTGCACTCTTTGCCGAAACGATTGAAAAACTCGATCGCCGCCAAGACTGCTGCCGCTATTTTTCGTTTCCCGCCGATACGCCCGACCTGGTCTTTGCCATCAGCGACTATCTGAGCCGGGCTTACCGCACGTCGCTCCAGAGCGGGCGCACGGAAAAGGCCAAAAAGTCCTGGCCCGTCCGCATCATCACGAGCCATCAGAAGGTAGCCCACTTTTTAAAAGACTTATTCCGAAAAAAACTCCCGACCCTGACGGGCAAGGAGGAACTCGTCATCTACGGGGAATTCTTCGATTTTTACGACGACGGCTTCTGGTCCTACCTCGACGTGCCGTCCCATTATAAACGCCTGCGCATCCGCGTCGGCCTGGATAAAGAGAAGATACGCCGCCATCCGGAATACGTAGCCCGGCTCTACGCCGTCCTCAACCGCTTCATGGATGCGGAATTCACCTTTTACGACTTCTCCGCCTTGAGCGATGCCAATCTGATCATCCTCAAGGACCAGTTCGTCATCCAGTATTCGCTCCAGAGCCATCGGGGCATGATGATGTGTTCCTACATCGACGACCCGGCCGTCGTCCACGACATTTACGAGCGCTTCGGCGTCCACCATACGCCGAAACTCCTAACTCACATCCAGAGTCCCTGGAACGACGACTACGGCTACCGCACGTCCTTCTATGAAACGTCGCGGTTCTGCTTTTTCCTGACCAACGGCATCGAATACCTCCTGCCCCAGGAAGTCTTCGACCGGCTCATCGCCGAATCGCCGGCTGACCGGGCCGGCAATATCGAACGCCTGCGCATTACCTGGGAAGAAATCATCGCCAAGGCCCGCGTATCGCTCATCGTACCAACGCCGTCCTTCATGCGCTATCTGGAAACGGGCCACATTGACCTGACCGACGTCCAGTACACCTTGACGCCAGGCGAACGAATAGACCACTTGAAGACCATCGCCCGGACTCTGACCCAGAGCCAGGGCATCATCTTGGGGACCATGCACTTGTCGCCGGCCTTCCTGGCCTATAAAGAAGCGAACCTGTCCTTCTATTCCAACTACCGCATGAGCTTCTTCAAAAAGAACACCCTGGCCATGAACAGCCGGACCGACCCGTTCTACATCATCGTCGATAAGGACCTGGACGCCATGGTCCTGGACTTCTTCGACAACATGACGAAATCCACCTACTGCCATCCGTGCAGTGGCCAGGAGCTGGAAGGAAAAATCAAGGTCTACCAACACATGCTGGAAAAAATCACCAGCTTGGCTGGGACATAGAAAAAAGGCTTGTCGCCGTGCGACAAGCCTTTTTAAGTTGTAGGGGTCGCCACGTGGGCGACCCGCCGGGGATTCGGTAACTATCCTGGACGGGCTTGCCACGTGCAAGCCCCTACGGACTACAAACTATTTTTTACATGGAAATCTTGCTGGTCTTAGTCCAGATACCCATCTTTTCTGCGTCTTTGATGAGTTCTTCACGGAAGTCCGGATGAGCGATGTTGATCAGGGCTTCGGCGCGTTCCCACGTCGATTTGCCTTTCAGCAGGGCTGTACCGTATTCAGTGACGATGTAGTGGACAGCCGAACGCGGTGTCGTGATGACCGTGCCAGCCGGGAGGGTCGGTTTGATCAGGGATTCGACATGGCCGTCCTTGAATTTACGCGTCGAATGGACGCAGATGAAGCTCTTGCCGCCGTTGGATGCGAATGCGCCCTGGGCGAAGTCGAGCTGGCCGCCGGTGCCGCTGATCTGCTGATAGCCAGCCGTTTCCGCGTTGACCTGGCCATAGAGGTCGAGGTCGATGCAGCCGTTGATGGAGATGAATTTATCGATGCTGGCGACAACGCCGACGTTGTTGACGTAGCTTACCGGAGCGTTGAAGACGATCTGGTTGTCGTTGATGAAATCATAGAGGCGCTGTGTGCCGCCGGCAAAAGCATAGATGATCTTGCCTTTATCGCGGTTCTTGTTGCCCGTAATCTTGCCGGCTTCATAGAGGTCGACATAGGAATCGACGAGCATTTCCGTATGACCGCTCAAATCTTTGACATCCGATTCAGCCAGTTTGCAGCCGACAGCCGACGGGATACCGCCGATGCCGAGCTGGAGCGTACTGCCGTCTTCGATCATGGGGATGATGTAATCGGCGATCTTGTCATCGACTTCCGTACCGGCGCGGTTGGGGATCTGCGGCATGGGATGGTTCGAGCCTTCGACGACATAGTCGACGTCGCAGAGGTTCAGTTCCGTTTCATAGCCCAGAGCTTTCGGCATGTTCTGGTTGACTTCGAGGATGATCGTCTTAGCAGCACGGATCAAACCGCGAAGGTCCGATGCCTGAGGCCCGAGGTTGAAGTTGCCCCACTGGTCCATAGGATGAACCTGGATGATGAGTTTATCGATGTTTTCCCAATACTTCGGCAATTCGTTGAAGAGAATAGGAATGAACCAGCAGCGGCCGGCTTTGGACATCTTGCGTTCAAACCCGTTCATATGAGCCGTTGCGAAGCGGATCTGTTCGTTCGAGTCACTGTTGAGATAAGCCGCATAGGGTTCATCTTTGACGACGGTCGTGGCAACGATTTCGACGCCATGCAGGTCTTTCGCCCGTTTACCGATTTCGATGTCGATATCATACGGAGCAGCGCAGCCGAGGCCGTAGGAAACGCGGTCGCCATCTTTGACGAGAGCCGCAGCCTGTTCAGCCGTGATCAATTTCTTCTTATACTCTTCAGGAATTTGTGAAAGTTTGTACATTCTAAAGTCTCCTCCTTCATGACTTTGCAATAGTAGTATGAGATAACCTTATATATAGTATAAAACTTTCCCGCGGCGACTGCAATCATATTTTGTGAAAAATATTACAAAATATGCTATTATACCAGAATAGTCCGTGATGAAATCTCCCTAACGGGCCGCCTTTTAGGGGGACAGCCCTTACGCACAAGGCCACAGGCCGTGTATTTACGACCGGCCACTTGCCACCTGCGGCCTGCATTTATTTTTTCATCGTTATTCTTTTCGTCGGCCTTGACATCCGCCGTGTTGACGGCTTCTTTGAATTCCCGCAGGCTCTTTCCCAGGGCAATCTATTTTTGTTTACATTTTCTTCAAGGCAGTATAAAATGAAAATATTCTGGTTATTTTTCGTTTAAAGAAAGGATTATGCTATGTATCATTCACAAGCTAAAGGCACGATACTGCTGCTCATTACGGCCCTCATCTGGGGCGCTGCCTTCGTCGCCCAGAGCGTTGGCATGGACTATATCGGCCCGTTTACCTTCAGCGCCGCCCGCGATGTCATCGCCATCATCGTCCTGATTCCCGTCATCCTGTTGTTTACCGATAAAGGGACAGACGGGACCTATCCGCCGATTTTGCAACAGCTGAAACCGGACCGCATCACCCTCATCGGCGGTGCCTGGTGCGGCCTGGTCCTGGGCGCCGCCGATACGCTGCAGCAGGTCGGCATCTCCATGACGACGGCTGGGAAAGCCGGTTTCATCACGGCTTTGTACATCATCCTCGTCCCCCTCATGGGCCATTTCATGGGCCACAAAGTCCCGCGGATCATCGTAATCTGCGTCACCCTGGCCATTGCCGGCTTTTATCTCTTATGCATCAACGGCGATTTCCAGGTTTCTTTCGGCGACTTCCTGGTCCTCTGCTGTGCCGTCTTCTTCGCCCTGCACATCCTGGTCATCGACCATTTCCTCTTGAAAAAAGCCAACAGCATCAAGTTGTCCTGGGTCCAGTTCGCCACGGCCTTCCTCTTTTCCGGCACCTTGACAGTCCTCTTCGAACAGCCCGACTGGTCCGCCCTGTGGGCCGCCAAATGGCCCCTGCTCTACGCCGGCGGCCTGTCCAGCGGTGTCGCCTACACCCTGCAGATCGTCGGCCAGAAATATACCGAACCGACGACGGCGACCCTCATCATGAGCCTGGAATCGGTCTTCGCCGCCCTGGCAGGCTGGCTCATCCTGGGAGAAGTCATGACGGCCAAAGAACTGACAGGCTGCGTCCTCGTCTTCGCCGCCGTCATCTTAGCACAGATTCCCCTGCCACATCTCTCTTTCCGTCAAAAGAATTAAATTATATTTGAAAATATTATATTTCAAAATATAATATTTTGAAGTATAATATTTTTCTTCTAAATTCTCAAAAAAAAGCTGCCTATGTCGATTGACATAAGCAGCAGCGAAAAAAATTCATTAAATTTTGTTGCTCCGCCGCCAGATGCGCTGGGCTTCGGCGGCTTTGATCAAGTCTTCACGCATATCGGGATGGGCAATGTTTATCAGGGCTTCTGCCCGCTGCCACGTGGCCAGGCCGGACAGGTTGGCTACGCCGTATTCCGTGACCATGTATGGCGCCTGGGTCCGCGGCGTCGTGATGATATCGCCGGCAGTGAACTTGGGGAGGATGTTGGAATGGCGGACTCCCTTTTTATCGACCCGGCTCGACGGCATGGCCAGGAAGGCTTTGCCGTGGTCGGCGGCATAGGCACCGGTCACGAAGTCCAACTGGCCGCCAGTCCCGCTGATGTGCCGCGTACCGGCCGATTCGGAGCAGACCTGGCCGTAAAGGTCGGCGGCGATACAGCTGTTGATGGAAATGAAATCATCGAGCTGGCGGATGGTTTCCGGATTGTTGACGTAATGCATAGGCGCTGACAGGACATCCTGATTGTGGTCCAAAAATTCATAGAGTTCCTTCGAGCCCATACAAATGGAGAAGACGCCTTTCCCCCGCTGGAAAGGCTTTTTGTCGTTGGTAATCTTGCCTGCCTTATACAGGTTGAGATAGCCGTCGCTCATGAGCTCTGTATGCATGCCTAAGTCCTTCAAGTCCGATTCGGCAATGAGGATACCCAGGGCATTGGGCATGCCGCCGATACCGAGCTGCAGGGTAATGCCGTCGTGCAGGTAGGGGAAAATATTCTCGGCGATCTGCTTGTCGATGGCACTCGGTTCCCGATTCGGCGCCAGGCTGACCGCTTCCTGGCTTTCGACGATGGCCTGGACTTTCGAAACGTGGATGTGGTCGCTGCCCATGCCAAAGACGACGGGCATGTTGGGATTGACTTCGACGATGATCGTTTCCGCCGCGTCGAGCATTTCCTGGGTACAGCCATTGGTCAGGCCAAAGGAAAAATTCCCGTGCCTGTCCATGGGAGCTACGGTGATCATGGCGACGTTAACCGGCGCAAAGCCCCGCGTATAATAGGAGCCGCAGTCGCGGAACAGCATCGGCTCATGGTAGGCCCGGCCGGCATCGAGATATTTCCGGTCGATAGCGGAACAATGCCAGAGATTATACGTAAAGGTCTCGTTTTCCGGGTCGGCTTCCAAAATAGCTACAGGGTGGCAGGAAATGGCATTGCGGACCTTGATGTCCTTCAAATCCCCCTGGCGCCGGGCCAGGGCCTTGTCCAGGGCCGTCGGATAAGCACAGCTCATGCCATAATCGACCCAATCGCCATCCTTGACGACCTGCACGGCCTGGTCAGCCGTACAGCATTTCCCTTTATATTCCTGATATACGTCCATGACCGGTCACCTCACTGTCTGGCCGCAGCCATACCGGCGTCAAAGGCTTTTAAGTTGATGTCGACAAAGGCTGGTTTCACTGTTTTGGCAATGATGCTCTTCCAATCGATATCATGGAGGCCCAGGGCTTCGATGAGGGCGCCCAGGAGGACGACGTTGGCACTCTTGGGATTGCCCAGGTCGGTGGCGATTTTCGTCGCATCGAGGTCCCGGACGGGGACGTGTTTCTTCAGTTCTGCAATGATGCCCTGGGGATACTGGCAGGCTCCGGAAAGGACGGGCAGGGACGGGATCTGCGTCGTATTGACGACCATCTTGCCGCCTTTCTTGAGGAAGCGGGCATAGCGGGCGGCTTCCATTTCTTCAAAGGAAACGAGGATATCCGCTGAGCCTTCGCCGATGATGGGCGAATAGACTTTTTTGCCGAAACGGACCTGCGTGCTGACGCTGCCGCCGCGCTGGCTCATGCCGTGAACTTCGGACATCTTGACATCGTACCCGTGTTCGATAAGGCCGATGGTGAGGATCTTACTGGCTAATATCGTGCCCTGGCCGCCGACACCGACGAAGAGTACACTCGTTACATCTGACATATTATTTATCCCCCTTTCTGGAAATGGCCTGAACCGGGCAGACCTGCATACAGACCGTACAGCCGACGCAGTCGGCCTGGGCAATACTGGATTTCTTGTTTTCACTGTCATAGCGCAGGGCCGGGCAGCCGGTGGAAAGGCATTTCTTACAGCCAATGCACGTATCCCTATCGACGACGCAAGGCGTCTTGTCGAGGTTGAACTGGGCTTTATCTTCTTTCGAGAACTTCTTGAGGACGCAGGGCCACTTGGTGATGATGACCGACGGTTCCTCTTCGATGGCAAAGGCCCAGTCCAACGTTTCTTTCATGGCCTTCAGGTCCAGGGGATTGACGGTACGGACGTTCTTGATACCCAAGGCTTTGACGACCGTTTCGACATCGATGAGCGTCGCCGGTTCCCCTTTGATGTTGTAGCCCGTCCCGGGGTTGTCCTGATGGCCGGTCATGCCGGTAATGCGGTTGTCCAGGATGACGCAGATGGCGTTGGAGCCGTTGTAGGCCACTTCGGTCAGGGAGTTGATGCCCGTATGGAAGAACGTCGAATCGCCCATGCAGGCGACAACCCGCTTCTTCTGATCACTGAGCTGGAGGCCATGGCTGAAGCCGTGAGCAACGGAGAAAGCACTGCCCATACAGACGGCCAGGTCCTTGGCGTTGAGCGGCGCCGACCCGCCTAAGGCATAGCAGCCGATGTCGCCGATCATGACCGTATCTTTCCGCTTGCCCAGTTCATAGAAGAAACCGCGGTGCGGACAGCCGGCACAGAGATCAGGCGGTCTGGGAACGAAACAGGAATCGGAGACGTCCACGCCGTGCTGCTCTTTCTTGAGGACGCCGGCCGATACGATATTGGGGTTCAGCTCGTCGATCTTGGGGATGACATCCTTGCCGTGGCAGGGAATCCCGGCCTGGCGTATCTGTTCTTCCATGAAGGGATCCAGTTCTTCGATGACGTAGAGTTCGTCGACCTTATCGGCAAAGGCTTTGATTTTCTGCATCGGCAGGGGATAGGTAAATCCCAGCTTCAGATATGAAGCCTGGTCGCCCAAGACTTCTTTGGCATACATATAGGCTGCCCCAGCGGCGACGATGCCGATTTTCGTATCATGCATCTCTACTTCGTTGAAGGGACAGATTTCGGAATAACCTTTCAATTTTTCTTCCCGTTCTTCGACGACATAGCGGCGTTTCTTGGAAATGGCCGGTACGGCATCCATTTTTTCCCGCTGTTTCTGATAGAGGACGGGCGGCACTTCCTGGCGGTCCTGTTCTTCGACGAGACTCTTGGAATGGCAGACGCGGGTCGTCATGCGTATCATGACCGGGACGCCATAGGTTTCGCTGACTTTATAGGCTTCTTTGGTCATGTCGATACATTCCTGCGAATCCGACGGCTCGAACATGGCGATTTTGGCAAACTTGGCATAATTGCGGTTATCCTGTTCATTCTGGGATGAATGCATCCCCGGGTCGTCAGCTGAAACGAAGGCAAAGCCGCCGTTGATGCCTAAATAAGCAAAGGTGAACAGCGGGTCGGCTGCGACGTTGACGCCGACCATCTTCATGGCTGCAAAAGAGCGGACGCCGGACATAGAGGCGCCGATGGCCGCTTCCATGGCCACTTTTTCATTTGGTGCCCATTCGGCATACATATCATCATATTTCGCGACATTTTCCAAAATTTCCGTACTCGGTGTTCCCGGATAAGCCGAAGCAAAGGACACGCCGGCTTCATACAAGCCTCTGGCGATGGCTTCATCACCGGTCAATAACTTTTTCATACTCCATACCTCCTCCATCGTTCGATCGGTTCATTATCTATTCACTAATCTATATGTAATATCCATGCCAATTCATTCCATGAGGTATATAAGCCATTTTCCCGAAGAGGGCCTTCGACGATAGGCTCATTAGGTAAAATACTTTTTACCTTCTTTACATTTATTTCGTATTTCTTTATGATGGAAAGAGAAACGGAGGAGGAAAGAAAATGGATACCATCGCTTTTTTGATTGCTGACGAGTTGATGCAGCAGTCTGTCTATACGATACTGCACATTTATAAAGATAAACTGGAAGCCCATGACATCACGACGACAGTCACGATCATCGACTTCCCCCATCTCATCGACCAGGCCCGCGGCCTGATACGCCAGGGCGCCAAAGTCATCATCACCAACAGCGGTTCCCACCAGATACTGACCAAGGCCATCGACAACGTGCCGATTCTCTGCCTTTTCAGTTCGACCAACGACGCCTTATATACACTGCGCTCTATTGCTCCGAAATACAAGCAGATCCACTTGCTGCTCAATGAGAACTTCATGTTCAACAAAGATGCCTGTCCGGAAGAGCTTCGCAAAAAAATCGTCTTCTATCCCCGCTACAGCCTGGATAAGACGCACTTAGAGCTGTTAGCGCGGGTCCGTCAGCTTCCGGTCACGCCGGATACGGCCATCGTCGGCTGTCCCCTGCTGCCCCAGATTGCCTATCCCAGTCCCATGCCGATTTATTCCATCAGGCCCAGCGAATCGACGATGCTCTCCGTCCTGCTCTACGCCCAGGAGCTCCTGGTCTTTCAAAGGAAGGACAATAAGCAGCTGTCCATGATGTCGTCCATCTTATCCCACGTCACAGACGGCATCATCCTCTATGCCAAGGGCGGCGCCATTTCCCACATCAATGAACGGGCTGCGTCCTTCCTGGGGATTCCGGTGACGACGAAGAACATGCGCGACATCTTTCCCGACTGGACCGAAGGGTCGAGCCCGTCTTTCCACGAGACGATTCTCCAGCGGCCGCCGTATACGCTCATCGCCAATTCTGACTTTTTCCTCATGGACAGTAGGTCCCAATACATCCTGACTATCCGCGACGTGACGGAACTGCAGCGCCTGGAAAAGAATATCCGCTACAAACTCTCCAAGACGGGACTGACGGCGACGCACCATTTCGAGGACATCAAGACCGTCGACGAAGGCATGAAGCACGTCATCCGCCAGGCCGAAGTCATGGCCCGGTACAACGCGCCCATCCTCATCCAGGGCGAGAGCGGCACGGGGAAGGAACTCTTTGCCCAGAGCATCCACAATGCCAGCGACCGCCGTCACGGTCCTTTCGTGGCCATCAACTGCGCCGCCCTGCCGACAGACCTCCTGGAAAGCGAGCTCTTCGGCTATGTTGGCGGGTCCTTTACGGGCGCCCGCAAAGAAGGCAAGGCCGGCCTCTTTGAAATGGCCCACAACGGGACGATATTCCTCGATGAAATCAACAGCATGGCGCCGAGCATCCAGTCGAAGCTCCTGCGCGTCCTGGAAACGAAGCAGGTCATGCGCCTCGGTTCGGACTACGTCATCCCCCTGGATATCCGCATCATCTCGGCCAGCAATGCCGACATCATCGCCGCTGTCCAGGCCGGCAGCTTCCGGCGCGACCTGTTCTTCCGCATCAACACCCTGCGCCTGAGCCTGCCGCCGCTGAACGAACGGCCTGACGACATCCTCTACCTCTTCGCTTACTTCCTGGAAAATTTCACCCATCGCCGGCAGCCCCTCAAGGCGTCATTAAAAAAAGCCCTCATCCAGCATGACTGGTGGGGCAATATCCGCGAGCTGCACAGCGTCGCCTTGCGCTATTATATTTTTGGCGATACTCTGGACGATGACTACGATACCTTATTCGATATCCCGGACGAGGCCCAAAAGAACGCCCTGCTGGATACGGCGTCCCTCCAGCTGAACATGAAGAGCCTGGAAAAGACGATCCAGCAGATTCTCATTGAAGAACTGCAAGAAAAAGGCTATAGCCAGAAGGATATAGCCAAATTGCTCAACGTATCGCGGCAGACGATTTTCAATAAGATGAGGCCTTAGCCTTTACGGCCTCCAGCGGCGCCGGATGCGGCTGTTGGGGATGTTCAATTTTTGCCGGAACTTGGTCACCGTCCGTCGGGCTACGGAAATCTGGGCAGAGGCAAAATATTCGGCCAAGTCCTGGTCCGAATAGGGGTGGTCCTTATCTTCGCTTTCGACGAGATCCGCGATTTTCCGCATGATAGCTTTATCGGATACGCTGGCCCCATCTTCTTTATCGACGGCATAGGCCGTAGCCAAAAAGGACTGCAGTGGATATACCTGGCCTTCAAAGAGGACGTAGCGGTGGCGGCAGACGCGGCTGACCGTAGCCGTGCTGAGTTTCGTCTCCTCGGCGATGTCTTTCTGCCGCAAGGGCTGCAAGGGCTTATGGTACAAGAAATAGTCTTTCTGGTGGCTCATCAGGCAGGTCACGACTTGTTCGATGGAATGATGGCGATAGGCCAGGGCCGAGGCCAGGTCATTGAAATCACGGCGGGCTTTGCGGATATAGACCAGGGTCTCCTTGTCGCCCTGGGCGGCGTACTGGTCATACAAGTCATCGCGAAAATAGACATCCGGTATCTCTTCCAACGAGCGCAGGGCCAGCTGGCCTTTCTCGTCGCAATAAATCTCCACGTCCGGCCGGATATAGACTTCTTCCTGGGTAATCTGGCCGGCCGGCTGGAGGGACAGGGTCTTGAGGAAATCGCGGATAGCCTGCAGGCCCGCTTCAGACAGGGCCAGGGAAGCCTGGATTTTCTGCCATTTCCCCTGGAGGAAGTCTTCATAATGCTGCGCCAGCAGGGCTTCCGTCTTGGCAGGGGCCTTGCGGCTGCGCCGGGTCTGGATGAGCAGGGCTTCGCGCAGATCCCTGGCGGCAATGCCCGGCGGGTCAAAGGACTGGACGAGTTCCAGCCCTTTTTTCATGTCTTCCGGAGTGAGATGATAAGCCGTGCCCAGGGAAGCCAGGTCGCCCTGGAAAAAGCCCTTATCGTCGAGGGAGCCGATGACCAGGCCTGCCGCCATCAGCTGCGGCCTGGGCAGGGACTGGACGCGGAGCTGGGCCATGAGCCGGGCTTCCAGGGAATCACTGCGGCTGCGGAGATTGTCGATGGCCTTATCGCCCTTATCGCCGGCCGGCCGGACATCGTGATAGCGGATATCCAGCAAGGGATTGTCCGTCACCTGTTCCTGCAAAAAATCGGCCAGATCCTGGGCGTTGAGGGCCAGCATATGGATGGTCAGGCGCTGGACCTGCAATATTTTCGCTTTCTGTTCGAGTTTCAACGATAAGTTCGACATGACACGCCTCTTTCACGTAAAGAATTATTTTTTCACCATAGCCTCTAAGATACGATGGGCTTCGTCCGGTTCGTGGTCTTTGATGATGCGGCTCACCGTATCATATCCCAGGGCCCCGATATAGGCTGCGCCAAAGGCAGCCGAAGCCTGGAGGTGCTGCCGGCACGAGTCTTCCCGGACTTCCAGTCCTTCGACACAGGCCGTCTGGAAGATGCGCACTGACCGGATGAGGAGCTGCAGGCTTTCCAGCAGGCAGTCGGCGATGAGCGGTTCAAAGGCATTGAGTTCAAATTCGCCGTGAGCGGCGGCCATGGCAATGGCGCTGTCGTCAGCCATGACTTTCATGGCGCACTGCATGACCATTTCCGGGATGACCGGATTGACCTTGCCCGGCATGATGGAACTGCCCTGCTGACGGGCAGGCAGGCGGATTTCGCCGATGCCGCCATGAGGGCCGGAATTCATGAGGCGCAAGTCGTTGGCGATTTTCATGAGATTGACGGCCAAGGCCTTGAGCAGGCCCGACACTTCGACGAAGACGTCGTTGTTCTGGGTCAGGTCGACGGGATATTCTGCCGCGGCCAGGCCGATGCCCGTCAGCTGGCGCAGCTGTTCGATGACTTCGTAGCGGTACTGCCGCGACGCCGTATCGGCCGTGCCGATAGCCGTGCCGCCGAGGTTGACCATGCGCAGGCGTTCCTCGATTTTATAGAGGCGCCAGCGGTCACGGGACAGGGCCTGGGCATAGGCGCCGAACTCTTCGCCTGCCGTCATGGGGACGGCATCCATGAGCTCTGTCCGGCCCAGTTTATATGTCTTCTCATAGGCCTGTTCTTTGTGCTGGAAGGCTTCCTGCAAGTCGGCACAGGCCTTGCTCAGCTCCCGCAGCTGGCGGATGGCGGCAATGCGCAGGGCCGTCGGATAGACGTCGTTCGTCGACTGGCCGCGGTTGACGTCATCCAGGGGATGGATGACGTCGTATTGGCCCGGCTTTTTCCCCAATATGACCAAGGCGGCGTTGGCGATGACTTCGTTGACGTTCATGTTCGTCGACGTACCGGCGCCGCCCTGCAGGGCCTCGGTCACAAAAGCGTCGTCGTACTGACCGGCCAGGATGGCATCACAGGCAGCGGCAATGGCCTGGTAAATCCCGTCTTCGCGCACACCCAGGCGGGCGTAGGTCAGGGCGGCGGCCTTCTTGACCGTCACCATGGCATAGATGAGCGGCATAGCCGTCCGCTTGTGGCCTAAGGGGAAATTTTCCAAAGCCCTGGCCGTGTTGATACCGTACATCGCATTTTCCGGCAAATCCACTTCACCTAGTACATCGCGTTCGATACGCGTGTGTTCCATCCGAATCCCTCCCAAAGTAATCGCCCCTACAAACTACAAACTACAAACTACAAACTACAAACTACAAACTATTTTACACCAGCGACTGCAAATACGGGAAAACGCTGAGGCTGCGTTTCAAGATGCCCTGCATATAGGCGATGGCGATGCCGTAATTGGTAATCGGCACCTGCTGGTCGGCAGCGCATTTCATGCGGTACTGGACTTCCCGCCCGTTGAGCATACAGCCGCCGCAGTGGATGACCAGGGCATAGCCCGATAAATCGTCGGGGAAATCGCGGCCGCTGGCGGTTTCGATGCGGATATCCTTCTGCGTATAGTTGCGCAGCCAGCGGGGAATCTTGACCGTGCCGATGTCGTCGCATTGGCGGTGGTGCGTACAGCCTTCAGCAATGAGGACCGTATCGCCGTCGTGCAGTTTTTCGATGGCCGTGACGCCGCGGACGGCCGTTTCCAGCAGGCCCTTGTGCCGGGCCATGAGGATGGAGAACGACGTCAGGCGCACATCCAGCGGCGTGTCGGCCGAGACTTTGGCAAAGACCTGGCTGTCCGTAATGACCAAGGCCGGTTTCTGGCCCAGGCAGTCCAAGGTATGGCGCAGTTCATATTCTTTGACGACGATGGCGGCGCTGTCGTTGTCGATGATTTCACGGATTGTCTGCTGCTGGGGCAGGATGAGGCGCCCTTTCGGCGCGGCCGTGTCGATGGGAACGACGAGGACGACGAAGTCGCCGCCCTGGATGAGGTCGCTGACGATGGGCGCGGCTGTCTCAACGGGCTTCAGGCGGGCCAGGCGTTCTTTCAGTTCATGGATGCCCTCCCCTTTCAGGGCACTGACGTAGATTTCATGGTCCTGCGCCTGTCCGGGCCGCTCCAGCAGATCGGCTTTATTATAGACGACGAGATAAGGCAGGTTCTTTTCCCGGATGAGATTCAGGACTTCGTCATCGGCCGGCGTCCGCCCTTCGGCAGCGTCGATGATGATGACGGCTATATCCGTCTTGTTGAGGACCTGTTTTGTCCGCCGCACCCGTTCTTCACCCAGGGCGCCGACGTCGTCGAAACCCGGCGTATCGATGATGACGACTGGCCCTAAGGGCAGGAGTTCCATGGCTTTATAGACCGGGTCCGTCGTCGTCCCTTTCGTCGCCGACACGATGGACAGGTCCTGGCCGGTCACGGCGTTGACGACGCTCGATTTGCCGGCATTGCGGCGGCCAAAGAAGCCGATATGGACCCGTTCGCCTGACGGCGTATCATTCATCCCCATAGATATCGCTCCTTTCCTAAACCTGGAGCAGCTTTTGAGCTAACTCCCGATAAATCTGGCTGACCGGCAGGTCCGGGTCGCCTTCGACGACGGTCATGCCTTTATTTTCATAATACTGGATTTCCTTGCTTCTGGGAATATCGGCTACGATGGGCAGGCCGTGTTCATCGGCAAAGGCCTTGACCAGTTCGTATTCATCATCGACATTGCGCCGGTTGAGGATGATGCCCTTGACCTGGGCATAGCCGCGGCTCTTGAAGTTTTCGACGGCCTTGATGATATTAGCCGCTGCGTAGAGGGCCATCTTTTCGCCGGACGTGACGATGAAGATTTCATCGGCATAGCCATCGCGGATGGGCGCAGAGAAGCCGCCGCAGACGACGTCGCCCAAGACGTCATATAAGACGACGTCAGGCTGGAGCTTCTGGAAGACTTCCTGTTCGTCCATGAGGTCGAAAGTGGCGATGATGCCCCGGCCGGCACAGCCCAGGCCCGGCGTAGGGCCGCCCGTTTCGATGCAGAAGACGCCGCCGAAGCCTTCCCGGCCGATATGGTCGAAATCCGGTCCTTCTGTATGTTCCCGATAGTAGTCCATGACCGGCGTGACGGGATGGCCGTGCAGGAGGTTCAGCGTCGAATCGGCCTTAGGGTCACAGCCGACTTGGACGACTTTTTTCCCCATCATGGCCAGGGCGGCCGACACGTTGGCTGCCGTCGTCGACTTGCCGATGCCGCCTTTCCCATAAATTGCAAATTTTCTCATAAGACTTCCTCCTCACGTCAATTTATTTTTCAGCCATGCCGAAAAGGACGGCCCGACGAAGATGGGCATATCGGCGTGATAATGCCGTCCCGAATAGGCTTCATGGGGCATGGAAATGAATTTTTCTTTTTCATCCGGCAGCAGCCGGGCGTAAATCGGGTCGGCAATGACCCGGCGGGCTTTGCGGCATTCCTGACGGATGACATCTTCGACGCTGGCCACTTCGACCTGTTCCAGGAGCCACCGCGGCACATCGGCAAGGGGGCAGAGCATGCGGACGTCGGAAATGCCCATTTCCTGCTGGAGCATAGCCTTCATCGACAAGAGGTAGACCGGTTCGCCGATGACCAGGACGTCACAGGGCGTATCGGCGTAGACCGGCTCCGTCTTCCAGGCGTTGAGGTCGGCCAGGGCATACTGGGCTTTGATGTACTTTTCCTGTCCCGTAAAGCCTGTGAGATACGACGAATCGCAGTTCCGCAAGGCTTCCAGCCAGTCAGCCGTCCCCTTTTCACCCATGGGGATGCCGACGACATAAGGGATGCCGTAGGTATCGCGCATGTACTGGGCCAGGTAGAAGGCCGTCGACGACAGGACAGCGTTGACGTCGGCATTGGCCGCTTCGGCCAACGTGTCCAGGGTATCGCCCATGGACCACGAACTCTGCAGGGTAAAGCCGGCATCGGTGACGATTTGCTTGAGCGTCGTCGCATTGCCGACGACGGAAAAGTCCAGCGGCGTCAGGCCCAGGAGATTGACCCGTTTCGCCGGTTTCTGCGGCTTGCGATGAGGCGCCTTCAAAAAGGTCTTGGCCAGCCAGACATAGGCGCCGCCGGCACCGGGCAGGTAACTGTGGATACCGTCGGTCCGGAAGCCCAGCGTCGGCAGGCCCGTCCGGGCCGCTACCAGGCGCTCGATGGCCTTGAAGTCCGTGCCGATGGCATTCGGCATGGGACTGCCGCCGATGGCGACAAAGCGGGGATGGGCCGCTTCTACGGCTTCGGCGATATTGTCGATGAGGCGCTGGTCATTGCCCTGGATGGTATCGATTTCATTGATGCCCGATACGTAGACCATGCTCGGCGTATCGTACCACCGCGGTTCATCGTGCGTATCGTATGTCGAATTACAGCCGTCAGCATCGTGCATGACGATGAGGCCGCCTAATTCAAAGAGCGACGATGCAATGCCGAACATGTCGACGGCATACGTCGATAAGACGCGTTGTGCTTGTTTCAACCATGACACCCCCATGCTTTTATTTGAATGATATCCCGCATCTTGGGATTTTCGGCGGCATTGGCCTGGCCGATCAAATCTAAAATCTTCAACAGGCCCGTATAGCCATAGAAACCGCCGTTTTCAACGAGATTGACGAAATACTTCGTATCCGTGAAATAGGCTGCCATCTGGCCGATGGCCAGGACTTTCCCGTACTTCTTACTGTCGTCACGCGGCAGGAGGCGGCGCTTGAAATGCGACGTCGAACGCAGGGACAGGTCCGGATACTGTTCCCGCAGGAACTGGAACGTTTCCTTTTCATCAGGCGACATTTCGTCGAGATAAATGGCGTAGACGTTGAAACCGTGGGTCAAGAGGAACGCAGCCAGTTCCAAGGGCCGCGGCGTCGCCGTATAGTCGATGGCGATGTGCGTATCACCGACTTGTTCCCGCAGGGTTTGGACTTTTTCTTCGATAGCCTGTTCATAGGCGTCGCAATCGGGCATGGTCAGGCCCAGGGCATCCGCCGCCTTTTGCAGGTTGCGGCGCATCCGGCCGTACTCATAGGCATAGGGCAGGTACAGGGCCTGCTGGTCCAGGCGCTTGCCCATATCCTGAGCTGCCGGACCGGCATTTTCCAGGAAGTAAATGTTGGCCACCGATTCACCCATGGCCTTATATTCTTCATAAGTCTGGCAGGCAGCGAAATCGTGGATAGCATAGCCTCCCTGGCGGAGCATAGCCGTCAATTCATTGTCTTCGTCGACGGGATAGTAATTGACGACATAATTGACGGCCTTCTGTTTCGGCAGGGGCTGGACAGCCCGCACGAGCTGGCGCCGGCCGAGGATGTCCGGCGTATAGCGCCGCTGCAGGGTCGGAATCATATAGCCGTCGATGAAATCGATGTCGGGATATTTCTGGCGCAGCGTCCCGTAGACGACGCGCAGGTCGATATTGAGGAAGTGCTGCATACAGCTGGTAAAGCCTTCGATGCACTTCGGCCGCTCGGGCATATCGTCGATGATATGGGAAATGCCGTCGATCATCATTTCTTCCAGGTTGCCCTTTATCAGGTTCTCGTTCGTCAAGGTAACGGTAGAGAAGCGGCCGGCCCCGTCCGGGACTTCATCAGCCGACAAGACGACGCCGTGAAGGCAGCAGGCGCAGCAAACGTAGACTTCGTGGCAGCCAGGGATGAGCATGGGCGAATGGGCAATGGTCCAATGGCCCCGGGCTGGCGAAGCATATTTCAGGCCGATGTGGAAAGGCTTGGGAAACGACGCCTGGCTGATGGCGACTTCGGCGCCGTCTGGTGTGACGTGATACCGCGGCACCTGGGGTGAATGAATTTCATTTTCGTAAATCATGCTCTCCCTCCTCCTTAGCAGATGCGCGGCAGCAGTTCACCGCCTGGCGGCGGCAGCAGCGTTTCCGCGCCGATTTCCGTACGCATGATGACCCGGCCGGGCTGGTCGGCTGTAACTTCGCCGATGATGGCCGCATCTTTCGAATATTTGCCCTGGCGCAGGGTGGCGACAATATCGCCGGCTACGGCTTTGGGCGCAAAGATGACCAGCCGGCCTTCGCAGGCCAGGTAAAGCGGTTCCAGGCCGAGCATGCCGCAGACGCCGCGGACGGCCGGGTCGACCGGGATGGCCTGGCTGTCCAAGTGGATGCCGACGTGGCTCTGGCCGGCGATTTCATAGAGGACCGTACCGACACCGCCGCGGGTCGCATCACGGATGACGTGGATGTCCTTGGTCGTATCCAGCATGGCTTCGACAGTCCCCCATAAAGGCGCGCAGTCGCTGGTCACATCGGCATCGATGCCGAACTGGTTGCGGGCCAGGAGGATCGTGCAGCCATGGCGGCCGACGTCGCCGCTGACGATGACAGCATCGCCGGGACGGGCCAGGGTCCCCGACGTATGGACGCCGTCTACGATCTGGCCGATACCCGTCGTCGTAATGAACAGGTGGTCGACCTGGCCTTTCCCGGCTACTTTCGTATCGCCGGCGACGATGCGCACACCGGCTTCAGCCGCCGTCTTGGCCATAGCCGCCGCATATTCTTCGACTTTAGCCAGGGGGAAGCCTTCTTCGATGACGAAGGCACACGACAGATATAAGGGCTTGGCACCCATGCAGGACAGGTCGTTGACGGTCCCGCAGATGCTCAGTTTGCCGATATTGCCGCCAGGAAATTCCGGCGGCGAGACGATGAAGCCGTCTGTCGTAAAAGCCAGGTTAGTCCCGCCGATGGGCAGGACAGCGGCGTCGTCCCCGGTGAACTGGGGATTGGAAAAATGAGCTTTAAAGACACGGTCGATGAGTTCGGCAGTCTGTTTGCCGCCGGCGCCGTGGGCTAAGGTAATGACATCACTCATGTAAATTGCCTCCATATAAATAATAAGCCGAGCAGGCCCCTTCGTGGGAAACCATGCAGGCCCCTACGGGATGTTCCGGCGTGCAGACCTTGCCAAAGAGCGGGCACTGGGGCGGCGTGCATTTCCCCTGCAGGATATCGCCGCAACGGCAGGCCGGATTGGCGCGCCCTTCCATAGCCGGCACGCCGTATTTCTTGCGGGCGTCACAGACTGCAAAGGCAGGCCGCAGCTGCAGGCCCGACTGGGGGATGACGCCTAAGCCGCGCCATTCCGAATCGCACGGTTCCATGACTTCTTTTATCAGGGCCTGAGCGGCCGGGCTGCCTTCAGCCTTGACGACACGGGGATAGCAGTTCTTGAAGAAGGGCTTCCCCTGAGGGAATTTGACCAGGATGACGGCAAAGGCCGTGAGCAGTTCTTTGGCCGTAAAGCCGGCGACGACGCCGGATACGCCTTCTTTCAGCATGGCTTCGCCAGAGCGGGTCCCCATGACGGCGTCGACGTGGCCGGGATAGAGGAAAGCGTCGGCGCTGTCCTTCATGGCTTCATAGGCCATGGGCATGGTCTTGTTAGCCGTGAGCAGGGAAAAATTCGTCATCCCGTCGGCGACGGCCTGCTTGACAGCCAGGCACGACGGCGGTGTCGTCGTTTCAAAGCCGACAGACAGGAAGACGACGTCTTCGTCCGGATGCGCCTTGGCATAATCATAGGCGTCGAGGGGCGAATAGACGATTTCCACATGACCTCCCTGACTGCGGGCATCGGCCAGGCTCATCGTACTGCCCGGTACGCGCACGAGGTCGCCAAAGGTGCAGATCGTAACGCCTTTTTCCAGGGCCAGCCAGATGGCCTGGTCGATATAACCGACAGGCGTGACGCAGACCGGGCAGCCCGGCCCGGAGATGACGTCGACCTGGGGCGGCAGGATCTGGCGGATGCCCTGGCGGAAGATTTCATGCGTATGGGTCCCGCATACTTCCATAATGCGGATTTTCGGCCCGTCATAACTGCGGATAATATCCAGGGCCGTCCGCTTCTTTGCTTCTGCCATCAGTTCAGGTCCTCCAGGATATCGTCTGTTTCGTCGGCATCATTATCGGTAATCTTGGCGATAGCCATGCCGGCGTGGACCATGACGTAATCGCCAGGATCGAGTTCGTCGATAAGAGCTGCCGATACTTCCCGTTTAGCACCGGAAGCATCGACGAGAGCCATTCCATTCTGTATTTTCATAACACGTGCCGGTAACCCTACACACATGATAATTCCTCCTTTATGTATAATCAATTAATTTCGTTCATCGAACAACGGGCAACCTCTCAGACCGCCTGCGGCGGCCAGCTCCCCTATCAGGGGAGCCTTGCGGGCCTACGAATACATGCACGACGTGTACACCATCAGTCCGGACGGGCAACCTCTCAGACCGCCTACGGCGGCCAGCTCCCCTATCAGGGGAGCCTTGCGACCTGCGGCCTGCGACCTGCGACCTGCGGCCTGCGGGCCGCCTTCCAGGCGGCCCCTACGCATACGCGGCGTAAACGGCCTGTCCTAAGGCGATGCCGCCGTCGTTGGGCGGGACCGTGCTGTGCTTGAGGACGGTGAAGCCCAGGTGCTGCAGGGTCTGGTCGCAAAGGCGCAGGAGCAGGCGGTTCTGGAAGACGCCGCCGCTCAGGGCCACGGCGTGCAGTCCCGTTTCTTCCTGCACGGCCAGGCAGGCCCCGGCAATCATGGCGGCCAGGCCCCGATGAAATGCATAGGCCAGGCAGCCGGCCGCTTCTCCGGCCAGGCGGCCTTCCAGTATCTGCCGGACCAGGACACCCGTCGGCAGGAGCAGCCGCTCTTGGCCATGGATGGGCGCCATGGGCGTCACATCCGGTGCGGGACGGTCTTTTTCCCAGGCCTCAGCGGCAAACTGGAGGGCCATCGACGCCTGGCCTTCAAAGGTCGAAGCCCGGCAAATCCCCAAGATAGCGCTGATGCCGTCGAAGAGGCGGCCGGCACTGGTCGACAAGACGCTGTTGATCTGCTGGTCAGCCAGGAAGAACTGGGCCTGCCGTTCGGCTTCACTGCAAAGGTGCAGGGCTTCGATCATGGACGCCGCCTGGCTCCGGTCCTTCTGCAAGCTGTCGATGAGGCTGACGGCAATGCGCCAGCCCTCGCGGGCCGATGCGTCGCCGCCGCGCTGCCAGAAAGGCTGGATTGACGCAGACCGCTGAAAGCCATGGACGTCACTGACCAGGACTTCGCCGCCCCAAATCGTCCCGTCTGTCCCGTAGCCGGTACCGTCAAAGGCGATGCCGATGACCGGTTCTTCCCAGTCGTTTTCAGCCATGCAGGACAGGATATGGGCATAGTGATGCTGGACGGCGACGACGGGCAGGCCCAGTTCATGGGCTACGGCCGTCGTGTTATAGCGCGGGTGCAGGTCGCAGGCGACGACAGACGGCTTGGCTTCGAGGAGCGTCGTCATGCGCCGGATGGACTGGCGCAGGGCTTCGACAGTCCGTATATCGGCCATGTCGCCGATGTACGGCGAAGGATAGAACAGGTGATTGCGGCCGATGCAGAAACAGTTCTTCAATTCTCCACCCATAGCCAGGACATCCTTGCCGCTTCCCTTTCCATAGAAGAAAGGCAGCGGCGCATAGCCCCGGGAGCGGCGTATCATATAGGGCTTGCCGTCATACCAGTCCATGACCGAATCATCGGCCCGCAGGCGGATGCGGCGGTTGTGGCTCAGGATGAGGTCGCAGAGGCCGGACAGTTCCTGCCGCGCTTCGTCGTCATCGTGACAGATAGGCGCGCCGGACTCATTGGCGCTGGTCATGACCAGTGCATCCGGTACGGCGAGGCCGTCGTCATAAGTAAAGAGCAGCAGATGGAGCGGCGTATAGGGCAGCATGACGCCGACAGACGGATTGCCCGGTGCAATGGACGGCGCCAGGGTCTGACTGCCTTTCTTGGGCAGTAAGATAATCGGCTTCTGATGGCCGTCGAGGACGTTTTCCGCCCCATCGGGAATGATGCACTGCCGGCGCACGGCGTCGAGGTCCTTCATCATGACGGCAAAAGGCTTTACAGGCCGCCGCTTGCGCTGACGCAGGGTCTGGACAGCCTGTTCATTGCGGGCATCACAGCAGAGGTGGAAGCCGCCGATGCCCTTGACGGCGATGATTTTTCCATCAATAATCGCCTGTCTGGCCGCAATGATGGCCTGACGGCGCCGTTCGGGCCGGTCCAGGAGATAGACTTCCGGACCGCAGTCGTTGCAGCAGACCGGCTGGGCATCGTAACGCCGCGTTTCGGCGTGGGTATATTCATACTCACACTGGGGACACATGGGGAACTCGCCCATACTCGTCCGTTCGCGGTCGTAAGGCATGGCATCGAGGATGGTCAGCCGCGGGCCACAGGCCGTGCAGTTGATGAAGGGGTGGAGATAGCGGCGGTTGGTCTTATCGAAGAGCTCCGCTTTGCAGGCATCGCAGATGGCAATGTCCGGCGACACGAAGATATCGCCTTTTTCCCTGGCGCTCTCGACGATGGAAAAATCCTCGTACGGCGGCCGGTCTTCCGTCGTCGTGACGACTTTCAGGATAGCCGACCGTTCAGGCGCCTTGCCTTCCAAATCATCGTGGAAGGCCATCAGCGCCGCCGGGGAACCTTGGGCCAGGATTTCCACATAAGAGCCCTTATTGCAGACCGTCCCGTGAATGGCATGAGCCGCTGCGATGCGGCTGACAAAGGGCCGAAAGCCGACGCCCTGGACGATGCCAAAGACACAAATCCGTTCCGTATGCATCTTATCCCCTCCCGGACACGGCGAAATGCGGGAAATCGACGTATTGGCCGTGGAAGTTCGGCAGGGCCCGGCGGAAATAGGCATCGCCGAGGATGATGTCGAACTGGTCGTTGTCGGCCAGGCGGCGCAGGTCGTCTTCTTCACGGAGCCGGACACAGTCCGTCCCCTGCGGCTCAGGGAGCCCCATGAACCACGAAGCCGTCGTCACGTAAGCGGCACCGGCTTCTTCGGCCATGGCGGCCATAGCCGAGGCAGCGACAGCCTGATGGATGATGAGGACGTTCTTGCCAGAAAAGAGGTTGTCGTCAAAATCGACGACGGCATCGAGGCCGAAGCAATGGAGCTCATAAGGTGTCCCGAAGGTCTTCTGCAGATATTGAGCGGCCTTCAGGCCGGCCGGTGAGAGGACCAGATTGAGGGAGGCCTTGCCGGCCTTGCGGTAATCGTCGATTTCATCGAACAAGAGAATCTGCTGCCAGCCGTCTTCGACCAGGGACTGGCTGATCCATTCGATATCGCCAGGGTGCATCAGTTCCAGGGGAACAGCGCCGAGGACGCCGACTGTATCGGCTTCGGCCTGCTGCGACGGGTCGGCCAGGACCGGGAATAAGGCGTCGTAGGCCTTTTCGATGCCCTTGTCGTAGTAATCCATGCCCGTCGTATCGACTGTGACGACTGGGATGGACAGCTTCTTTTCAGCCATGTGCTTCAAGGCCTTATAGTCCGTGCTGATGACCGACGGGACCGGCGTCCCGACGATAGCGGCAAAGTCGGCATCAATCGTTTCGGCAGCCTGGCAGAGTTTATCGACCAGGCGGTCGTCGCGGCCGAGGATGGCGTCCATATCGCGCAGGCCGGCACTGAAGACGGCACTCTTTTTCCCACTGAACCAGCGCGGTTCATCGAAACCGCAGATGTTGCCGGCACAGCCGCCGGCATCGCAAATGACGACGATGCCGTTCAGTCCGTAGAGGACGGCCGCCGCGCCGGAGTCGTCCGGTGCAAAGGGTGAAATATATTTCCATAAACCTTTCATGGATGTTTCCTTTCCAACAAGGCCTGCTCCAGCCGCTGTAACAGTGAAATGACTCCGGCATAACCGAAGGGCTGGATATCTTCATCCCACGAGAGATGGGCGGCCTGTTCATGATAATATGCGGCATCTTTGCCGATGGTGACGTCGACAGGATGGTCCTGTCCCCGGTAATAGAGCATGGACGGCGACAAATTGGAGTATACCTGCGTATCCGGGCTCAGCTGGGCCAGGTGGCGCAGGTAGACGAAATCGTCCGGCCCCAGGTTGGCGTAGATTTCGCGGATGACGAAACCGTAGCGGGTCAGGGCCAGGGCCATTTCAAAGGCGTTGCCGTTCTGCATCTCGCCGATGGCCACGGTCGTGCCGCTGCATTTTTCCCGCACAGCCCGAACGACGGCCTGGGCCCGTTCATGCCAGGCACTGTCATCGATGGTCGTCCCCAGTACCTGAGCCAGGGCCTGATACTGTTTGTGGATCTGGGCGACCTGGTAGAGACGGGTCAGCTCGATGCTGGGAATACCCAGGCGCTTTTCCATATCCTGGGCAGCCAGGCGCGCTTCCGGATTGAGGATGATGTTGACGTTGGCCTGGGACATGGCCTTATAGGCGGCAAAGTCGGGACAGCGGGAAATCTCATTGATCTGATTAAAGCCGACGCCTCTCAGGATGTCGTACAACTCGCAGTCGTCCTGCAAGGGCGCGAAATAGCCCAGGAGATTGACCGTCCGGCGGCGGCGCGGCTGTTTTTCCAGCAGCGAATAAATGGCCCGGCGGACGTCGACCATCGGCGGCTTGCGGCCTTCCCGGGTCAGAGCGTACATGTAGCAGGGCACGACGGGCAGGCCCGCTTCCTTTTCGGCTTTGCGGCAGACCCGTTCCATATCGGTCCCCAGAAGGGCGTCGACACAGGTCATGCAGATCATGACGACTGACGGCTTTTCAGCCAGGCTGTCGACGACTTCACAGACGGCCTGGGGGATTTTCTTCAGATGGCGGCCCGTGACGATGTCCGTTTCATCCATGATATAGAAGAAGAAATGGTCGCTGTACCCGCCCATTTCGCTGAGGATCGTCGTATTGCGGCCACAGCAGCCCGGTCCGACCAGGAGCATGACCGATCCGGGAATGGACAGGCCTGCCCGTTTGACGCCGAAGCCCTGGGCCCCAGGCGAGTTGAAGGCCAGGGCAGCCGGAGAATTATAGATGAGGTGCGTCGACGTGACGAGTTCAGCCGGGATATCATCGCGGCCGCGCGTCACCAGGTCCTGCACGGTGATAGCATAAGGTTTTCGTTCTGTCATAATCATTCCTTGTCTTGTAATAATTTTTGGGCCAAATCGAGGAAGATATGGCTGATAGGCAGGTCCGGATCGCCTTCGATGACGGTCTGGCCCAGATCTTCATAGCGGTTGATGTCGTCGCTGCGGGGAATGTCGCCGACGATGGAAAGGTGAGCCTTTTCGGCAAAGGCCCGGACCTTCGCTTCTTCGTCGGGGACGTTGCGGCGGTTGAGGAGGATACCCCGGACCTTGGCATAGCTGCGGTCGGCAAAATTGGCCACAGCCGTATTGATGTTGTTGGCTGCGTAGAGAGCCATTTTTTCGCCCGATGTGACGATGAGGACCTGTTCCGCATAGCCTTCGCGGATAGGCGCTGCAAAGCCACCGCAGACGACGTCGCCCAGGACATCGTACAGGACGACGTCGGGCTCATATTTTTCAAAGAGGCCTAAATCTTCCAACAAAGAAAAAGTGGCGATAATGCCCCGGCCGGCACAGCCCAGGCCCGGCGTAGGACCGCCCGTTTCGATACAGAGGACACCGCCATAGCCGATGCGGGAAATATCCTCGATGGATTCTGGATCTTCGTCGTGTTCCCGCAGATAATTCATGACCGGCTGGACGGGATGGCCGCCGAGCAGATTGAACGTCGAATCGGCCTTAGGGTCACAGCCGATCTGGATGACTTTCTTGCCTAAATAGGCGAAGGCAGCGGCCAGATTACTGGTCATCGTCGATTTCCCGATGCCGCCTTTGCCGTAAATCGCAATTTTCAGCATACGCGCCTCCTACTGCGGCATAGGCGGGTAAATCGTCTTGGTGCTGACTTCCGGGAGCATCCCTAATTTCCCCGACAAAGCGCTGATGACGTCTTGCGGCGCATCGACGATGAGGCTGATGACGTTGATATCCTTATCCTTATAAGGGACCCCCATGCGGCCGACGACATACTGGCCATATTCATGCAGGATCTCATTTAATTTAGTCGATTCCTGGCGATTCCCTACGATAATACCGATTAAAGCGACTCTCGTTTCCATATTCGTACCTCCTAAAGAAAAAAGGGGCTGTCGCACGTGCGACGCCCCTTTTTGAGTTTTAAGTTTCCAGTTTGTAGTTTTTAGTGAAGGTCTTTGAATTGAAAGCCCTCATCTACAAACTATAATCAAAAGGGACCACGCATGATGGCAGAAGCCTCCGTGCGACAGTCCCTTCGGATAATTGTGCTTTCGCCTCATCTGCGCAGTCAAGTCTTTGCAGAGGAGCACGGTTGCTTCATAGATGAAGTTTTCCGTCAGGCAATCCTTACGGAGCACTTATTTACCCTATTATTATAACAGATTTAGTCTACTTTGGCGAATACTCACCTATTTTTTCCGCCCAAAAAAGCGCGGTACTTTTCATTGAACGTGGCCTTGTTCAATTCCTTTTCCCAGCAGGCGACGACGACCGTAGCCATGCAGTTGCCACAGACGTTGCAGATCGTGCGGATCATGTCGAGGAGGCGGTCGATGCCCAGGAGGATGGCGACGCCTTCTGTAGGCAGATTGAAGGCCGCTGCCGTCGCAGCGACGACGATGATGCCCGCACCGGGAACACCGGCAATGCCCTTGGTCGACAGCATGAGCGTGACCATGACCAGTAGCTGCTGCTCAATGGGCATCTGGATACCGTAGAGCTGGGCAATGAACAAGATACCGGCTGAACTGTACAGCGTCGAGCCGTCGAGGTTGAAGGAATAACCCGTCGGCATGACAAAGGTGACAATCGTCTTGGGAACGCCCAATTCTTCCAGGCGCTTCATGGCGCCGGGCAGGGCGGCTTCACTGCTGGCCGTCGAGAAAGCCAGGAAGAGGATGTCCTTCAAGGCCCGGATGACGTGGAAGAAATTGATGCCCGTAAAAAGGCTGGCAATGAGGGCGACGACACAGATGAACAGCGCCGTAGCACCGGCGACGGACAAGATGAGCTTGCCCAAGGGGATGAGCATGGCAATGCCATAGCTGCCGACGGTATAGGCAATCATGGCAAAGACACCGATAGGCGCAAAGTGCATGACATAGCCCGTTACTTTGAACATGGCTTCAGCCACGCTCTGGCAGATATCGACAATGGTTTCACCTTTGCCGCCGATATGGGCGACAGCGACGCCAAAGAAGCAGGCAAAAAAGATGATCTGCAGCATATCCTGCCGGGCCATGGCATCGACGATGTTGGTCGGGATGATGTGGACGGCATAGTCGACGAGGTCGACACTGTGCTGGCTGGCAGCTGCGGCATTGGAAGCATTCGCTGCCGAAGCCGATAAAGTGACGCCCACACCGGGTTCTGCAATATTCATGAACAACAGGCCGATGGCCAGGGCGATGGTCGTAGCGAACTCGAACCAAATGATGGCCTTGCCGCCTAAGCGGCCGAGCTTTTTAAAATCGCCCGTACCGGCAATACCCATGACCAGGGTACTGAAAATAAGGGGCACGACAATCATCTTGATCATGCGCAGGAAGGCATCACCGAAGGGTTTCAGCTTATCGCCGAAATCGGGGAACAAATAACCGACCAGGGCACCGAGGGCCAGGCCGATTAAAATTTGGGAACTCAAGCCAATTTTTTTCTTCAAGGCTGTATCTCCTTTTCTCTGGTAATAAAAAACAGCAGATAAATAAAATTGTATGCTATTTTCGCCAAATACACAAGGTTTTATATGTATATTTTCCTCACAAAAAGATAACTTCTTGACACAGCGGGTACAGCCTTCTATAGTATACATAAAAGAAGAACAGGAGTTGAGCTTATGATTTGTCCCAAATGTGGTACGGAACTGCGCGACGGCGTCCTCATGTGCCCGATTTGCGGCACTAAACAGGAAGTACCACCGCCAGTCCCGCCCAAAAATATACAAAATAACCCGAAAATCTTTACTAAGACTCGGGTTATTAGTGTCATCATCATTGCAGCCTTTATCATTATCGGCTTATGCAAGGTGTTCTTATTCAAATGATTGTTAGATGCGGGAAATGACAGCATCATCGTCAATGAAAATGCCGTTGTTTCCCATATCACCGGAAAAACGGTCTGTTTCCACTGAGGCCTGGATTCCCATGAGGGTATTGCGGAAATGGAGCGTCCCTCGACTATAACGGTCTCCATCAGCGCCATTAAAACCGTCGATATCGGCGCGGTCCAATAACATCTGGCGCGTATCTTCCGATAAGTCGCCCCATCTCATTCCCAACAAGGTCCGTGAAAGCATAACCATCCATCCTTTCGTTTAAATTTGACAAAGAGTAAAAAAAGAGCAAGGGCAGAATGTGTACTCATAAGACATCTTTGTCCTTGCTTTTATTCTTTGTATCCATTATATATTTCACAATAAGAAAAGTCAATCCGTTATGTGAAAAAATGTACTATTCCCCGGTCGCAGTTCGCAAAACCATGCCTCATGGACCTGTTATGTATATCACCATGAAAAAAGCTGTGGCTCGTTGTTCGTGGTTCGTGGCTCGTAAAAGCTCACCATCATTCTGAATAGGCTGTGGTCAAATATCACAGCGGGCCGCCCAAGACTCCCTTTATAGGGGAGCTGACCGCCAAAGGCGGTCTGAGAGGTTAAAGATCGGCCCCTACGCAGGCCCCGGTCGGGGCGTTTTTACGAGCTGAGGGTTACTCGAAGCGATGTTGTCAGTTTGAAGTTTGTCGCCGCGCAGCGGCATCTGAGTCCGAGCCCGTTATGTATGGCATGTACATCACATTTCAGGCGGGCCGCCCTTTGGGACGGCCCCTACGATGCGGCCATAAGGCCGCAAAAACAAGCCACGAGCCACTAACAACGAACAACAAAAAAAGCACTAGCGGTTGTCCCACCTCTCCTGCCGAATCCAGGGTATCTCTGTCTGACCGCATACTTTCACTCCATCAGGTCACGAGATTCGGCATAAGCGACTCACACGGTTTTGCGCGTCGCAGAGCTCCTTCAAAACCGGTTCCCTGCTTATCCCAGGGAACCCTGGTCGGATAGGAAGCCGCCTCGTCCCACATCGCTTGTCATGTATGATGGGTACCCCCATTATTCCGAACGGGCGCCCCACGTGGGCGCCCTTGCTAGCTGCTAACTGCTGACGGCTAACAACAAGGGGCTGTAACATAATAGCCTCATCGAAAAAAAATGGACTCAGTTATCTGAACCCATTTTTTTAAGCAAAAGAGGCCCCAAAGGGCCTCTTTGCTGGTATAATTATTGTATGCTAAACAAAATCAACCACGTAAAGTATACCAAAACTTACACTCCGAGGCAACTCGTTTTGCCATTGGATTATGGCATTTCACTAGAACAAGATCGGTTGGTTTGTATCGTAGATGCATTATTGGAAAGGTTGGATTATTCAGCATTACAGCATCTCTACTCTGTGAAAGGCAGAAATCCTAAGGTACCTCCCAAAATCTTGTTCAAAGTGATGGTTTTCGCTGCAGCCCAGGGCGTGTATTCCCTGCGCAGCATCAGCGAACAATGCCGTGTCAATATAGAATATATGTGGCTGCTGGAAGGCTATCTAGCGCCCAGCCACATGACGTTTGGCCGTTTCTTCCATCGGATTCCCATAGCCGTACTCCGCCAGTTGTTTGTCCAGTTTGTGCATCAGTTGTCTTTGCTGGATTCCGTAGATTTTACCGAATGGTATATTGATGGGACTAAGATGGAAGCTAATGCGAACCGCTATACGTTTGTCTGGCGCAAGCGAGTAGAAAAAGGGATTGCTAAGCTAAAGGAAAAACGGCGGCAAATCCAGGAACAGATGCTGGCTTTCACGGGCATGGATACCTTTATTCTGGATGACGATGAATTACTCCGGTCTGTTGTAGACGTATGCCAGGGAAACGGCATCACGTTTGTGCAAGGGTCTGGCCATCGAAAAACAGCAGAACAAAAACTGTTTGAACAGGTAGCAGCCATCCGGGAGAAACAACAAGAATATGATGCCCACCTGACCGTAATGGGTACATGGAACAGTTATTCCAAGACGGATCCCGACGCTACGTTTATGCGCATGAAAGAAGACCACATGAAAAATGGGCAGCTGAAACCGGCCTACAATCTTCAACTAGCGGTACAGTCTGAATATATTATCGGACTGGGCCTATTCCCGAATCCAACGGATACCCGGACCTTGATCCCGTTCTTGACAGCCTTGGAATCAGGGTATGGAAGACTAGCAGATCATATTGTGGCGGATGCCGGGTATGACAGTGAAGAAAACATGGACTGGATAGAAAAGAAAGGAAGCACGGTATGCATCAAACCACGGGAGTATGAATACCGGAAGACATCAGCCTTCAAGAAAAAAATCGGGCACCGAAGCAATATGGTCTATGACGCAGACAGCGATACCTATACCTGTGCCAAAGGAAGGAAGCTGCATTTCGTAACGGAAAAAAAGCAGCGTGATAGGGACAGCGGATATGAACGGACCGTACGAACATACCAATGTGAAAACTGTCAGTATTGTGGAAAACGGAATCAATGCCAGCCGACCCGGACAGGAAAGAAACCGAAACAGAATAAAATGATACAGTACAATCCTTACTACCAATCCTTATTGGACAAAGACTACAAGTTCATTCAAAGTAAAAAAGGAATCCAGTTGCGGATTAACCGATCCATACAGATAGAAGGAGCGTTTGGAACGGTAAAGGGAAACTACGAATACCGCCGAGTGAGACATAAGGGAAAAGAAAGTGTAGAAAAGGAACTGTTATTCATGGCATTCGGCTTTGATCTGAGGAAATACCGAAGTCGCCGTGATACGGACAGATTACAACAACACTATTTAGAAAAAGAAGAAACACACACAGTAGCTTGCTAAAAAAGAAAAAACAGCGAGGCTTATTAAAGTACGCCTAAAAACAGGTAGCTGGCATTTTTCACGAAAATGAAAAATGCCAGCTATTGTGTTAGTTATGGGAAAGAAGGAAGGCTGCAACAAAATGAGCAAAAAAACTCATTTTGTTACAGCCCCTTTT
>CDZU01028994.1_pt1 | contig 147009 bp, 106 predicted proteins | sample 557441 | NCBI WGS metagenome assembly CDZU01 (sample SAMEA3182114, study PRJEB8094) | gut metagenome | biome: human; feature: gut; material: Stool; isolation source: human stools | place: Canada | collected 2013-06-10
TTCATCGGTGCGTCCATGAGCGTCTGTATCTCCGTTTGGGTGAGGTAGCCCCTATCCACGCTTTCGGGAGAGTTGATATATCCTGCAAAGGGGTTGAACGGCAAACGCCCGTCGTTCCTCGCTATGGAAACGATGTGTTTCAACACAATCATGTAGCCCCACACGGTATTGGTACGGCATTTCTTCTCCGTGCGCAAAAAATACTCGAAGTCGTTGATGAACGTGAGGTTGAGTTCCTTTAACGGAATATCCTCACGCTTGTAGGTATGGGGCAGGAACTCCCGAATATGGTTGCAGACCGTCCGATAACGGGTAAATGTACCCTGCGCCCTGCTGTGCCCGACTTTCTTCTCAAACTCGGCGTTGTGCTGCTCGAACAGCTTTAACAATGTTTCCTGCTTGACGCCGATACCGAGATAGGCGTCTTTGAGCTTGGCGGTGGTAACATAACCGTCCGTCTGCATCAGTTCTTGATAACGGCGGTTTACCTCCACACGGATTTTATCTACCGCAAGGTTGATTCTCTGCGCTTCGACGCTCTTGCCCGAAGCACGGCTGTTCTTCACGTCCCACAAGCGTGGGGGAACGTCCATCTTGCAACTGAACTGTTTAATCTCGCCGTCCACCGTGATACGGCACATCAGAGGCAGGTTGCCGTTCGGCTTCTCGCTGCCTTTCTTCACGTAAAACAAGACCTTGAATGTACTACGCATAACTCACTCCTTTTTTGGGTTACAAAATTAGTTATTAGTGAGTTACCGACAGCTATGTAAATCTACGCAAAACGCAGAAACAGAACCTTTTAGCAAGAAATCTGCACCCGTTACGGGAGTAACGAGGTGGTAACTGAACTTCTACACCGTTTAGCTTCGAGGTGGTATTTCGTTGGCTCTGTCCCATAGAAAAACAAAGCGTAACGAACGCTCTATCAGCTAATTCGCTACGCTTTGCTCAAATTTCAAATTCCGTTAGGTATTTATTTTATGAAGTTTTACGATACGGTTGTACGATTTGCAATTTTTCCGTCTTTTCCTCCTATCGCCTCAGATCGTCTCAGACGGTGCGGTTTGTTTGCGTAAATTTCACTAATATAGAGTTAATGTATTGATAATCAATATGCATAAATTTCTTCAACGAGGAAGAGTATTAACCGCTGAACCGCTCGTAACCGAGTCGTAACATTTATCCGAAGCAGTCCGAAAGGGCTGCTTTTTACATATCCGTACCGGACGGCTGTCATCCGGCAGTCGGCAATTTCGTCTGCCGGAATGCGCATCGGAACGATGCCGAAGCCTCGACCGATACGAGTGTGCCGCCGAATCCGACAGAAAGAGGCGGCCTCCCGGCCCCCTGTCCGCCGAAAACACCGATTCTCTTCCATTTTCCGCACCCGACGCCGTCTGCAAACACCGCGGCCTCCTCCAGCCGAAGACGCTGGCATAAAGGTTGTGACACCGATCAAGAAAACCAAACCCCGTCACCATGAAAATATCCACAGGCAAAGGCACGATCTCGCTTCCGGTGCTATTGGCGATCTGGTCGGTATCGGCCGTAACGTCGTTGCCCGGACTGGCCGTTTCACCGATTCTGGGCGACCTGAATACGATTTTCCCTTCGGCGAGCGACCTCGAAATCCAGATGCTCACTTCGCTGCCTTCGCTGCTCATCATCCCGTTCGTGCTGCTGTCGGGGAAACTGTCGGTCGGCCGCGACAAACTGCGGATTCTGGTCGTCGGACTCGTGATCTTCCTGCTGAGCGGCATCGCCTGCCTGTTCATCCGCAACATCACGGCGCTGATCCTCGTCAGCTGCATCCTCGGCATCGGAGCCGGTATGGTCATCCCGCTTTCCACGGGACTCGTCGTCGCCTACTTCACCGGAGAGTACCGCGTCCGGCAGTTGGGATACAGCTCCTCGATCAACAATCTGACGCTCGTACTCGCCACGGCGCTTTCGGGCTATCTCGCCAACATCGACTGGCATCTCTCGTTTCTGGTCTACACGCTGCCGGCCGTTTCGCTCGTCCTCTCGCCGTTCCTGCATCGGCAACGTTCGACGCCCGAACCGGCCGCCAGCGACCAGATGCGCAACAAAACGATCGATCGCCCGAAGCTCGTCCGACTCATGGCGCTCTACTTTTTCATCACCTACGCCGCACTGACGATCACCTTCTATGCCGCGTTTCTGGTCGACGGATATCATCTGCCCAAAACCTTTTCGGGTGTGCTGATTTCGCTCTTCTTCCTCGCAATCATGGCTCCGGGACTGATTCTCGACCGCATCATCGGGATCTTCAAAGGCTATACGAACGTCGCCGCTATCGCCATGATCGGCGCAGGGTTGTTCTGCTTCGGAATTTTCCGGGACCGCGGGATGCTGGTCGTCGGAGCGTTGCTGGCGGGATTCGGCTACGGACTGATGCAGCCGCTCATCTACGACAAGACCGCCATCATCGCTCCGCCACGCGCAGCGACGCTGGCACTGTCGTTCGTCATGGCGGTCAACTACCTGGCCATCATGCTCTGCCCCTTCCTCATCGACACCTTCACCCGTCTCACCGCACTGCACGGCGACCGCGTACCCTTCCTGCTCAACGGCATGCTGACCGCAGGACTCGCCCTGTTGGCTTTCCGCCGCCGCGACGACTTCACGCTCGGTCTGGACGCATCCTATTACAAGCGATAGCAAAACGGACGGACGATTTTCAGCGAAAAGCGCTATCTTTGCGGGCGACAAACCCCTGCAAAGAGTCGAATCATGGAGAAAAACCTCGTCTACACGACATGCGGAACCTGCTCGAAACTGCTCGACGTCACCGTTGAAAACGATCGTGTCAAGCGCGTGCAATTCATCGGCGGCTGCCACGGCAACTCACAGGGCATCGCCGCACTGATCGCCGGCATGGAGGTGGACGAAGCGATCGCCCGCCTGAGCGGCATCGACTGCGGCGGCAGGGGCACCTCCTGCCCCGACCAATTGGCGAAGGCGCTGACTCAGTTGAAAAACAGCCGGTAGCCGCCGAAAACCCGCCTTCCGTCCGCCGCGCCGCACGATAAATCTCCGCTCCGGCATTCTGCGCACCGCCGAAGGAAAGCTCCGTCGGTATGAGGCGAATACCCCGCAGAACGGAATGTTCTCGTCAGGCCGAATGCAGAGCCGAACTCGTCCGGACTATGCCGAGGCGAGAAACCGGAGGTTGGAAACGGAACGTTTTTTGCAATCGGTCTACGAAACCAATCATTTTCGTACTATGTATTTTCTCTGGTATCTGCTTATCGGGCTCGTCGCCGGCTGGCTGGCCAATCTTCTGGTCAAAGGACACGGTTCGGGGCTCGTCGTCAATCTGATCGTCGGCATCGTCGGCGGTATTCTGGGCGGCTGGATTCTGTCGCTGCTGGGGCTGGTCGCCGTTGGGACGCTGGGCAGCCTGATCGCATCGGTCGTCGGCGCCGTCGTCCTGCTCTGGATCGCATCGCTTCTGGCACGTTCCTCAAAAAAACACTCCTCGCAATGAACAAGGAAAAGATCAACGCCGGCATCGACCGAATGGCCGAAGAGGCGAAAGAGACGATGAATCTGCTGTCGGACAAAATCGACCGGGCGACCCGCTGCGGAAACGAAAAGGCCGCACGAATCAAACGGTCGGCCAAGGCGGGGCTGCGCCGGACGACCGACGCCGTACAAGAGACCGTCGACCGCACCGCCGAGCGTATTCGGGACAAACTGTCCGAATAAACCGGCGCATACGAAACCGCACGGCCGCACCCTTCGGGGATGCGGCCGCCTGCATGAAACCTCAGGCCAAACAGCCCGCCGCACGCCCCTGCTTCTCGAACGGATTGCGCCGGCAGTTGCCGGCGCAATCCGTTCGAGAAGCAGGCGACACGCGATGTCGGACAAAAAAATTTTGCAATATTGAAATCTTTACTATACCTTTGCACAGCTTTCGAGCGACGGATTGAGCTATGGTGTAATGGTAACACGTCAGATTTTGGTTCTGAAATTTTGGGTTCGAGTCCCGATAGCTCAACAAAAATGCGGATAAACGAATTCTTGTTTATCCGCATTTATTCATTTCCGATCGAACCTGACCGATCTGCCGGCTGAGAGTAAAAGCGCCGGAAATCATCCGGCAAGCGGTACGCTTCGCACTACTTCCCTACCTTCTCCATGAACCGGAGCCGATCGACCGCATAACGAATGTGGATGCCCTCGCCGATCATTCCTTCGGCGTCGCGGGCACCGACGTTGAAGGTCAGCTTGCGCCCTTCCACTTCGGTCAGCACCGCCGTCGCCACGATCTCGGCGCCGAGCCCCGAAGGCTTGATGTGCGTCACGTTCATCTCGGCCCCCACGGTCGTCGAACCTTCCGGCAGCGCATCGGCGACGGCCTTCATCGCGGCATTCTCCATCAACGCCACCATCGCCGGCGTGGCGAAAACATCCAGATCGCCCGAACCCATCGCAGCGGCCGTATTTCCGGCCGATACCGTCACCGAGCTCTGGGACGACAATCCCTTTTTCAGTTCCATTATTCCGTTTCGTTATTTCGTTAAACCAAAAAATCGTTACATTTGCAAAGGTAGAAATTTTTCGGGGCCTATGAAAAAGTACCTTCTCTTTCTGCTGGCGGCGATACTCCCGGCACTCCGGATCGGAGCGCAACAGCCTCCGGGCGTCGCCTGTCAGGAGTGGCAGGTCGTCGCGGGCGATACGATTCCCCACGTCCGCATTCGCCCGGTGTGGGTCTTCGCCCGCGGAGCCGACCTGCGCCGCTACCGCAAACTGGTCGCGGCCGTCAAAAAAGTCTATCCCGTCGCAAAGATCGCCAGGGCGCGCATGACCGAAATGGAGGCCGAGCTGCAACGCCTGCCGACCAAAAAAGCGCAAAAAGCCTACATCAGGGGCGTCTATCGCCAAATCAAGGAGGAGTACACGCCCGTCGTCAAACACATGACCCGCACGCAAGGCAAAGTACTGCTCAAACTCATCGACCGCGAGACGGACTACACCGCCTACGAAGTACTGCGGGAATTCCGCGGCGGATTCGTGGCCGGATTCTGGCAGACCTTGTCGCGCGTCTTCGGGCAGGACCTCAAATCGGAGTACGACGCCGAAGGGGACGACCGCCTGCTCGAACAGATCGTCCGCTACTACGAAGCGGGATTGCTCTGACCTGCCGTCCGTTCCGTTCCACGGGCGTCGGGACGAACCGTATTCCGAAAAATACAGACTTTTCAGCGACCGATCGGAATATTCTCGATTTTTTTGCGTAAATTTGTAAATGAACCGGCCGGAATCCGCCTGCCGTTCGACGAACAACCCTCAATCGCTCCGCCATGCCGACCCTGCCGAACAACGGGACTCTGCGCCCGACCACTCCTTTATATTATCCACTCCTTAAATTACATTCTATGAAACACGAAAAAGAGAAAGCCGTCTATGTGCTTCCACGAATCGAGGCGACGGACGTCGCCGTGGAACGGGGATTCGAAGGCTCCTGGGCCGGAGAGAGCGACAATGAAGAGTACGACATCGAAAAAGAGATCTGGGGATAACCCGCAACCACACGAAACCATGAGAAAAACCTACCTCGCATTGGCAGCGGCAGGATTGATCCTCGCCTCTTGTCAGAAAGACAACGAACCCTCGGCACAACTTCCGCCGACCGCTCCGCGATCGACGATGACCCTCCTGGGTACGATCGACGCTTCGACGCCCGAATCCCGCACGCACCTCGACGAAGAAGCCGGAGGGGGGGGGAATTCGAGCCTCGTTAAATGGGATCTTTACGACGCCGTAGCCCTCTACATGACCGGCGCCTTCGACCGGCGGGTACAGGAACTCGCCGACAGCGTCGCACAAGGTCTGCAACCCTCCGTCCAGTTCGTCACGCCCGAATTCTACGTGGTCAAAAGCGCAGAATCGATCGACAACACCACGGCGACCTTCACCGGCACCAGCGCGGTCACGCCGTTCGCCTCGGATACCTACGTCGCCGTCTATCCCTACCGCAGCGTCAGCACGGACGCATGGCAGATCGGCCGCACCCACATCCGGATGACGCTGCCCGAACAGCAAAGCCACCCCTTCCAGTTCAAGGATCTGGGCATGATGATCGCCAAAACGCCCGATTCGGGCTCCGAACAGGTACGGCTCTCTTTCAAGAATATTTTTCCCATACTCAAATTCTCGCTCACGGGCAGTCGGACGCTGGCCGCGATCCGGTTTCGCGGAAATGACGGCGAACCCGTCGCAGGCGACTTCCGGCTCGACATCTCGGGCGATGCCTACATGGAGGCCGACTTCTCGGAATCGACAGTCGAAGAGGTCTCGCTCACCTGCGGCGTACAACTCTCGGCCACGCCCCAGACATTCTACATGGTCGTTCCGCCTCAGACCTATGCCAAAGGCTACACGATCGATTTCGTCGCCGACGACGGCAGCGTGATGACGCAGGTCGTCAGCAAAGACGCCCCGAAGACGCTGCTGCGCAGCAAGATTTACGAATACCCGACCCTTGCCTTCACCCCGCAGTCGACGGCCGATGCCGCCTGCGACTGGCTGTGGCAGGACGAAACGGGAGTGGTGTCGAACGTCGGCTTCGACGAACTGCCCGGCGCCGTCGACCTGGGTGCGGCAGCCAACTGTTTCATCGTCAGCGCCCCCGGCAACTACAAATTCAAGGCCGTCAAGGGTGACGGCTCGGCTGTCGACGGTGTCGACGGCTATGTCTATTTCACGGCAGGCGCCGCCAAGGGCAACGCCGTGATAGCCGCCCTCGTCAACCGGCAGGTCGCATGGAGCTGGCATATCTGGCGTACCGACGCGCCGGCCGAGAAGGAAGCCGCCGCAGGCTGCACGATCCTCGACCGCAACCTCGGCGCCACCTCCGTCACTCCGGGCGACGTCTCCTCCTACGGTCTTTACTACCAATGGGGACGCAAAGACCCGTTCGTCGGGGCGAAAGAACTCGGAATCAACTCAACCATAACAGGTAGCAGCGAACCGGAAGCCTTCGGTTCGCTCACAGCCACATATGAAAAAAATACGATCGGAGAAACAGAATATACATTCGGAGTAACCGCTAACAACGACTCTCAAATTTCTGATTGTATTGCATACACGATTCAAAATCCCACCAAGTTTATCCGACATACACAGCAGATACACAATAGCGGCAGCGGAACTTGGTTCAATGCGGAGGCTTCCAATTTCGAAGATTTGTGGGGAGGCATTTCCAAACAAAAGTCGGTTTACGATCCTTGTCCGGCAGGTTATAAGATACCGATAGATAGCAGAGAAGTATGGAAAGATTTCAACGCAGATCAAGTTGAAGCAACAGAAACCACCTTCGGAGGTACTATTAACGGAGCGTTCTATGCATGTGCCGGACAGAGAAACGACGAGGGCAAATTGTCTCAACTCGGTATTTATGCCAAAGCACAAAGCGCCACATGGTCTGCTACAAAAAAAGCTTATATTATGCAATTAGGTTACAACAAGTCGTTCACCGGCAGCTACAAAGCCTCATTTACGAATATGGGTCAAAACAGCCTTGCTATTGCCGTACCCGTCCGCTGTGTGAAAGAGTAACCGTTTCCAGTAAATAAAAATGACCGGAATTCCGGTCATTTTTATTTACCACGGCACCCGTACGCCCGCTCGGTCGCCGGCAAATCCCTCAGCGTTTCACGACGATCAGATCGACTCCGGCCTCCTCGATCAGCCTGCGGTACTGCTCTGAAATACCGTCGTCGGTAACGATGCAGTCGATCCGCTCCATCGAACATATCCGGCCGAAACCGCGCCGCCCGAATTTCGACGAGTCGGCCAGCACGACGCTCTTGGCCGAAGCCCGCATCATCTTCTGCGTCAGCGTGGCCTCCTCGGCCGTGGCGCAGGTGATGCCGAAATTGGAATCGATGCCGTCCGCGCCGAAGAAGAGTTTCGAACAGATCACATTCTCGAATCCCTGCGCCGCATATTCGCCCCGCACCGACAGCGACTTCTTGTAGAGCACGCCTCCGAGCACGGTCACCGTCGTCTCCTCCGACTCGTTCATCAGCATCGCCACGCGCAGCGACGGCGTCACTACATTGAGATGCCCGACCGGCCGTATCCGTTCGGCAAAGGCATAGACGGTCGACCCCGAAGCGATGAAGACCGAATCGTCGGGACAAATCAGCCCGGCCGCCTCCACGGCGATCTTCTGTTTGATTTCGCTGTTGACGGCGCTCTTGACATGCACGCTGACATCCTGCACCAACGGATTGACCGGACTGGCGCTGCCGTGCGTGCGGTAGAGCAGGTTCCTGCTCTCCAAAAACTCCATATCCTTGCGGACGGTCGCCTTGGTCACGTTCATCTCGGCGGCCATATCGGCCACACGAACGAATCCGTGACGATTCAGCGAATCGAGAATATACTTACGGCGTTCGGCAATACTCAGCATGATCTCATCTTTTCAATTCCCCGACAAAGATAGTGCAAGCCGAGGGCAGAACCAAATTTATTCGAACTCCGCCGAGGCGCAGCACGTCCGAACGAAAACTTGCCTTTCGCAAAACGTGCCGGACGCGGAATCCAATTCACGCGAAGCCCCCCCCGACAGCCTCAGTCCGAAACGCAGTTCCTCCCCGACCGACGATCCGGATAATCCGGACAACCGCAGCGGACTTCCTTGCAACAGTCTGCGATCTCTTTCGTTTAGACGACATCCGCATCCAAAACCGAAGAAAATCATCACTATAAACAAAATTTATCATCCGAAAAGAAAATACCTGTTTAACGAAACGAAAATATGTATATATTTGTGACACGATTCGTACCGAATCCGGACATCCGCCGGAAAACGGACACGGATTCCGACCGGACAAGGTCCGTTTTCGACCGAACGTAAAAGACCGAATAAACGCAACCGTATGAAAAAATTATTTTTGACAATCGGATTCGCCGCGGGCACGCTGATGCTCGCCGCCCAGCCCCAAGTGGTCGCACACCGCGGATTCCACGCCGCAGAAGGATCGTGGGAAAATACCGTATCGAGCCTGCGCAACGCCCAGAAGCTGGGAGTCTACGGCGTGGAGTTCGACGTCAACATGACGGCCGACGACTCGCTGATCGTCTATCACGGGCCGAAGATTCTCGACACGAAACTCCATGCGCAGAAGAACCGCTTCGCCGAAATCCGCGCCGTGAAGCTGCCGGGCGGCCTCGAAATCCCCACCCTCCGGGAGTTCTTCGCACAGGGACAGAAAGACCCGTCGACCAAACTGATCCTCGAAATCAAGAAACACGCGACGCCGCAACGCGAGACGCAGGTCGTGGAGGCGATCCTCCGTCTGGCGCGCGAAATGCGGCTCGTGCCGCAGATCGAATTCATCTCGTTCAGCCGGCACGCCTGCGACGAAGTGCTCCGCCTGCAACCCGACGCCGTCGTCGTCTACGTCAGCAGCGACATGGCGGCCATGAGTCCCGCCGAAGCGAAAAAGCGGGGATACGGAGGTCTCTCCTACCAGCTCAACGTCCTGATGAACCGTCCCGAACTGGTCGACGAAGCCAACCGTCTCGGCATCGCTACCACGCTCTGGATGGTCAACGACTGCGAACTGATCGACTGGGCGGCGCGCCACGGCATCACCTACGTTTCGACCGACTGTCCCGACAAGGCCGAAGCCTATCTGGAAGCCGTCGCAGCCTACAAGAACAAGAACAAGAACAAGAAATAATACGTCTGCCGCACTTCCGCGCAACGCACCGGCAGTTCGCCTTCGGCGGCAGAAACGGTACGAGCTGCGACCTCCGCACGGAACAGAAGATTTCCCCGCCGGCATCGTCGATCGACCGGGAATCGGATTGCGGGGTAAAATCGCAGACGAGCCATAAAACACAGTGCCGGAAGGACAGTAAACGAATAATCCTGAAAACAAAAACAAACGTTTTCGTTACGCCGATAGCCGAATCCGACCCGTCGGACTAAGCCGAGGCGGGAAAACGACCGAATAAAACGCAAACGATGCTGGAAAATCTGAAAGAAGAGGTTCTCGAAGCGAACCTCGATTTGGTACGTCACGGTCTGGTTATCTTCACGTGGGGCAATGTCTCGGCCATCGACCGCGCGAGCGGACGGATCGTCATCAAGCCGAGCGGCGTGGAGTACGAAGCCCTGAAAGCGGAAGACATGGTGGTGGTCGATCTCGACGGCAACGTCGTCGAAGGATCGCTCCGCCCTTCATCCGACACCCCGACCCACTTGGCGCTCTACCGCGCCTTCGAGGGGATCGGCGGCGTGGTACACACCCACTCGACCTACGCTACGGCATGGGCGCAGGCGGGACTCGACATCCCCTCGCTGGGAACGACCCATGCCGATTATTTCCACCGCGCCGTCCCCTGTACGGGCGATATGACGCACGCGCAGATCGACGGCGACTACGAAGCCGAAACGGGCGCCGTGATCGTCGAGCGGTTCCGCGGCCTCGACCCGCTCCACACGCCGGGCGTACTGGTCAAGAACCACGGCCCCTTCGCATGGGGCCGCGACGCACACGAAGCGGTCTACAACGCGACGGTACTGGAACAGGTCGCCAAAATGGCCTTCGTCACCAAACTGCTCAACCCGACGGCCGGCATCGACCCCCTGCTCGTCGAGAAACATTTCCGGCGCAAACACGGCCCCGACGCCTACTACGGGCAGAAATGAACCATTTCGTTAAGCCGAGCGCAAAGCCGAACGCAGTTCGAGCTATGCCGAGGCGAGAAATGGACGAAAGAAATTCAATCTTTTCGTTAGGCCGAGCGCAATCGAGTTCACTCGAATTGCCGAGGCGAGAAAAGGAACACGAAAGTGAATTTTTCTCCGCTCCTGCGGACGGCACCGGTTTTCGGCGCCGTCCGTTTTTTCTTCGCCCACTCGGAGGAGGGGCTTCTCCGAACGAAACGGCCTCCGCCGCGAACACTCCGGCGGTAGACCGGATGCGGCGGCTCGAAAACCGATGAGGTGTAAAGTCGTATATAGCTGCCTAAATTTGTTTCTATGCCCCGCTTGTACTATCTTTGCGGGGATAAAACCGCCGCGAACGCCGTACCGTCCCGCCGGAGCGATCCATACCGGCCCGCCGACGTTCCCGGTCCGTAAAAAGCCATACACCATGTTTGAAAACCTGACAGATAAACTCGAACGGTCGTTCAAGATCCTCAAAGGCGAAGGCCGCATCACAGAGATCAACATCGCCGAGACGCTCAAAGAGATCCGCCGCGCGCTGATCAACGCCGACGTCAACTACAAGGTCGCCAAGTCGTTCACCGACGAGGTGAAGCAGAAAGCGCTGGGGCAGAACGTGCTGACGGCTGTCAAGCCGGGGCAGATGATGACCAAGATCGTGCGCGACGAGCTGGCGCAGCTCATGGGCGGCACGGCCACCGACATCCGCTTGGAAGGCACTCCGGCCGTCATCCTGATCGCCGGTCTGCAAGGTTCGGGCAAGACGACCTTCTCGGGCAAGCTGGCCGCCTTCCTCAAAGAGAAGAAGGGGCGCCATGTGCTGCTCGTCGCCGGCGACGTCTACCGTCCGGCCGCTATCGACCAATTGAAGGTGCTGGGCGGTCAGATCGGCGTGGAGGTCTACACCGAAGAGGGAAACACGCACCCCGTGGAGATCGCGCAGAACGCGATCAAATACGCCCGCCAGAAGGGCTGCAATGTCGTGATCGTCGATACGGCGGGCCGTCTGGCCGTCGACGAGGCGATGATGCAGGAGATCACGGCGATCAAGGCCGCCGTCGATCCCGGCGAGACGCTCTTCGTGGTCGACGCCATGACGGGCCAGGATGCCGTGAACACGGCCAAGGAGTTCAACGACCGGCTCGATTTCGACGGCGTGGTGCTCACCAAGCTCGACGGCGACACGCGCGGCGGCGCCGCCATCTCGATCCGTTCGGTGGTCGACAAACCGCTGAAATTCATTTCGAGCGGCGAAAAGATGGACGCCCTGCAAGTCTTCCACCCCGAGCGTATGGCCGACCGCATTCTCGGCATGGGCGACGTGGTGTCGCTCGTGGAGCGCGCACAGGAGCAGTTCGACGAGGCCGAGGCGCGCAAACTGAAAAAGAAGCTCGTCAAGGATCAGTTCAACTTCAACGATTTCCTGGCGCAGATCAACCAGATCAAGAAGATGGGCAACCTCAAAGACCTCGCTTCGATGATCCCCGGCATGGGCAAGGCGCTCAAAGGCGTCGAGATTTCGGACGACGTCTTCAAGCAGACCGAGGCGATCATCGGCTCGATGACCCCCGCCGAGCGCGAGCGCCCCGAAATCCTCAACGCGCGCCGCCGCGAACGCATCGCCAAAGGCAGCGGCACGACGATGGCCGACGTAAACCGCCTGCTGAAACAGTTCGACGACACGCGCAAAATGATGAAGATGGTCGCCGGCGGCGGTAAGATGAAGCTGCCGAAGATTCCGGGAAGAATGCCCTTCCGGCGCTGAGGTGCAGTAGCATAACCCCTGCAAGTTTGTGACAACAATGCACCAGAAAAACGAAGAGGTCGAAATTCGACCTCTTCGTCTGTCTATTCAAATACGATTCCCTTTCCTTTGCATATATCGCAAACGACTTGCTCAACTCGCTTGCCGGAACCATGACAATAACCGCAGGATCGTCTCTCGTCAACATATCCAGTACCCTTACATCGCTGACAGGAAACCATTCCTTTCGAAGCCGCATCATAAATCAACCCATTGCTGCACGCTCCACAGGGCACCGATTCCATATAATACCCTCCCCCCCCCATTGCAGGCATTACAAGCCACTTGCCTGTGAAATTTACCTGCTCCACCGCATTCTGGACAAGGCATACCGGCTGATAAAATCTCCTCACAACGGATTTCATTTTGGTTTTCATGATAATTTGCAAGGCTGTATTCCATAACGCAGAACAACACAAAGACAACCATTATCAACTTTTTCATAATCATCTTATCGTTTTATATACCGTGTCCCTCGGCTCAAAATTTATTTTAATAAGGCACATAAAAAACGAGGGACAGAACTTTTGTTTGCCTTTCGAGGTTCTGGAATAACCGTGCACAGCAAACAGAGTAAAGCCCACACGTACGTGAGCGTTTACGCTCCACCTTGTTGTACTTGAAATCTTCTAGATTTATAGAATAAACCCACAAAAAGAAAATAAGAACCAAACAAGTAAAAATAAATACGCTGTTTTATAAGCATTTAAGTGCATATATTTCTTTTCAGTTGCTTTCATTGTTTTCAGTTGATTGGTTCTTATTCGGTACATTTTTGTTTCTTATTTGTTCCTCAATTCGGATTATTATTCTTACCTTTGCAACAGAAATAACGAATAAAGGAATTGAATATGCCACGAGTAAAGAAGCCGACGAAAGTCAAAGAACCCATCCATCTTCGGATGAAGCCGTTGAGCGACGGAAGCAAGAGTCTGTATCTGGATATTTACCGCGATGGAAAGCGGACATACGAGTACCTCAAAATGTATATCATCCCGGAAACAGACAATAATGCCCGGAAGCGGAATCAAGCCACGATGGATGCAGCCAATGCAATAAAATCAAAACGAATCATCGAACTGACTAATGGGGAAGCAGGTATCGAGAACAGGGAAAAGGTATTCTTGCTCGATTGGATGAATACGTATAAGGAGAATCAGGCAAAGCGGGGCAAAAAAGACGGAAATCAAATTGCAGTTACCATTCGCATCCTGAAAGATTATGCAGGAGAACGGATGACGATGGATCGAATCGACAAAGCATTCTGCCAAGACTACCTCGACTATCTGATGACGGAATACCGTCCCAAAGGAAAGCGGGTGTCGAACTTTACGCTCCACACCTACTATCGTATCCTGAACGGGGCTTTGAACGCTGCCGTTCGTGCGGAGATTATCAAAGTCAATCCGTTTACCAAAATCAATAATTCGGATAAGATTCGCCTGCCGGAGAGCAAACGGTCATATATGACCATCGAGGAAGTCCGGGCGTTGATTGCCACTCCGATGAATAATGAGGCTGTAAAGGCCGCGTATTTGTTCTCGTGTTTCTGCGGATTGCGCGTGAGCGATATTGTGGAATTGAGGTGGAAAGACATATTCATCGATAGAGGGCAATACCGTTTGGCTGTGTCTATGCAAAAGACCAAAGAGCCGATTTACCTTCCTCTTTCCCCCGAAGCGTTGAAATGGATGCCGGAACGGGGAGACAAGACGACAGATGACCATGTGTTCGATTTGCCGAGTCCGTCGATGATGAATATACTCATCAAGCCGTGGGCGAAAGCTGCGGGAATCGACAAGCGGTTCACTTTTCACACGGCGAGGCACACTTTTGCGACGATGATGCTGACGCTCGGAGCGGATTTATATACCACTTCGAAGCTACTTGGTCATGCCGATGTGAAAATGACGCAGGTGTACGCCAAAATCATCAATCAGAAAAAGGATGATGCCGTCAATCTGGTAAACGGATTGTTCGATTAGCCCAATGTAAATCATGGCATTTTAGGTGGTATAAAATGGGACTGTTTCCATATCTGCATATAAGCGGATTACAAACAGATTTAGGTTTACTTTAATTCGGGTACGTATAGGAAAAAACAAAGTAAACTAAAATGTGCTTTATACTCCATGCAGATATAAAAATTATAAAGAGTAAGATCTATCTTCGCAGACTTTCGTAATAATCCGATGGTGTCATTCCTGTCAGTTTCTTGAACATCCGGCTTAGATGCTGGGGATATTCGAAGCCTAATCCGTATGCTACCCGTGCAATGCTTTCACCGGTGGCAAGTTCGTTTTTTGCCCGTTGGATGATATATTGACGGATATAATTGCTTGCAGTATCGCCGGTTGTCTTTTTTATCATATCCCCGAAATAGTTGGACGACATGCACAATTTGTCGGCGCAAAACTGCACCGTCGGCAAGCCGAGTGTCAGTTGCATGTTCCCGTCAAAGTAATCGTGCAATAAACGGTCGAATTTCATCAACATATCCGAATTATCAAATTTCCGGGTGATGAACTGGCGGTTATAGAAACGCTGGCAGAAGTTCAGAACCAACTCGATATAGCCCACAATGATGGAATCTTGAAGTTCATCGTGCCTTTTCCGGAGTTCATCCCTTATCTGGCGCATCAGTGATGTCAGGATGCCGTGTTCTTCGTCGGTCATGTGCAGGGCTTCATTGACACGGTAATCGAAAAAGGAATAATTCTTTATCGCCTTTTCCAATGTGGTGCCGTGCAACAAGTCGGGATGGAACAGCAACGCCCAGCCCGTTAGCATCACCCGTTCGCCGTTGTCCTCTTTTCCGCCGATTTGTCCGGGGGCGACGCAAATGACCGTTCCCTTCTTGTAGTCGTACTTTCCGCAACCGTATGCCAGGTCTATTTCTGCTTCGTCATGAAAGAAAATACCATAGATGCTGTAATTGTTCAGGCTATGACGTACAGGGGACACTTTCGCGTAGTCAATGACACTGACCAACGGATGTCGGTCGGTATGGCCTACCCACCGGCTGTAATCGCCCACGTTTCTGACCTTCAGAATTTTGTTCATAACATCCTATATAGCTCCTTTCATACAAATGCAAAGATACATCATTTCAATCACATAGCCGAATATAGGGCGTTTCAAATTCAGTAAAAATGGTACAAGTCACCCACTTATCGGTAAGTCCGTCATCGTACAACCCGGTAACTTTGCATCATCAAAAGAAATAAACGGTTAAGCCGAGAGCAGAGCCAAACTTTGTTTGAGCTATGCCGAGGCGGGAGTGATTGTAAACGAACGAAGTGAAGTTTAAACTAAATGAAGAATGAGCGAATTGACATTCCTGCGGAATTGTTCGAAGACGAAGTAGTATGCTTCATCGCAGACCGTTATCATACCTCTGCCGAAAATGTGGTAAGATGTTTTCTCGTGCAGGACGGAATCTATCCGGAACAGAAAAACGAACCATTTTGTCAAGCCGAGGGCAATCGAGCTTGCTCGAATTGCCAAGGCGAAAAATGGAAGAATGAAATTCAACCCATAGATTTCCGATTGGAAGATAATGAAATGGAGATAATGCGGGACATGATAGCAAAAAGCCAGATTAACGAATGAAAGAATATAAATTATGAAAAAGATTTTATTGATTCCGTTTTTATTGTTTGCCGCCTTGTCTATGGCAGCTTGCGGAGGCGGTTCTGGCGAACCGTTCACTCCTGAACAGCCCGAACAGCCGGAAAATCCGGGTGGCGGTGATGATTCCGATGATAATCCCGACAGGCCTGTTCCCGGTGGGAACGGTCGCTACCTTGTTCTCTATGCTTCCCGCACGAACAATACCGAACGTGTGGCGCAACTGATTCAGACGACACTCGACTGCGACATGCTTGAAGTGGAGCCGGAAACGGCATACGACAATGATTACAACTCCATGTTGGAACGGTCGCAAGAAGAACTGGCTGCCATCCGTCAGGGCAATTATCCGCCTGTCAAAACCTCGATGGAGAGTTTTGACGATTACGACATCGTATTCGTCGGTTATCCCATCTGGTACAGCAGCATGGCGACACCGATGCAGACATTCCTGCACGAACACGCAGCAAAACTTGCCGGAAAACGGATTGCCCTGTTCGCTACCAGCGGCAGCAGCGGTATCTCCACATCGGTAAGTGAAGCACGCAGCCTATGCCCGGAAGCGACGGTAATCGACCGGACCCTGTTGCTGACATCTTCGGGGCTTTCGCAAATGGCGACACGTGTTCCTGCATGGCTCGAAGAAATCGGAGCGAGCCGTGAAGAATCGGAAACACCGGACGAAACATCTCTGAAAATGAAGATTTCAGTTGGCGACCGCACGATTACCGCCACGATGGAAGACAATGCGGCCGGCAGGGATTTCCTTTCCCGTCTGCCGTTGGAGGTTACACTGAACGATTACAACAACACGACCGAGAAAATATTTTATCCCGATCCGGCTCTGACCACCGAAGGCGTGACACGTGGCTGTGCGCCCACGCCCGGCGACATCACGATTTATGCGCCGTGGGGCAACGTGGCGATTTTCTGCAAGAGCTGGTCGCATAGCGATGACCTTATGTATCGATGGTGACGGTATCGAAGCTCTGAATATCGGAGGAGATATAGCAGTAAAATTCGAAAGACAATAAATATATGACGATAGAAGATTTCAAGACATACGTAAAGACACGGAAGCCTCTTGATACGGAGGAAATCCACCGTTTCATGGACGAGATGAGTAACGAGGCCCGTCGCGTCACGTTCCGCCTGAATGCGGCTTATCATACGCCGGATGAAGTGCGCGGGCTGTTGTCCGAGTTGTTCGGCTATGAAGTTCCGCAATCGTTGCGCGTTTTTCCACCCCTCTATGCGGATTTCGGTAAAAACATCACCGTGGGCGAAGACGTGTTTATCAACGCCTGCTGTCATTTTCAAGACCACGGTGGAGTCATGATAGGCGACGGATGCCAGATAGGTCATAATGTGGTCTTTGCCACGCTCAACCACGGTCTTGCACCAGAAGAACGAAAGTCCACTTATCCTGCACCTATCGTATTAGGCAGGAATGTGTGGGTCGGCTCGAACGCAACCATTCTGCAAGGCGTGACTATCGGTGACAATGCCGTTGTTGCGGCAGGAGCGGTCGTAACGAAAGATGTGATGGCAAATACTGCCGTCGGAGGCGTTCCGGCAAAGTTTATCAAAAATATCGACGACAAGAAATAACTTTAAAACGAATTGATATATGTTAGGCGATTTCACTTTTCACAACCCTACGAAACTATACTTCGGGGAAAATTCATTGGAGAATCTGAGTAAAGAACTGGGTAAGTACGGAGAAAAGGTCATGCTGGTGTACGGCGGCGGTTCCATCCGCAAAAACGGTATTTACGATGCGGTACAGGCGGAACTCCGCAAAGCGGGAAAACAGACGGTCGAATTGTCGGGCGTCATGCCCAATCCCACGATCGAAAAGGTCATGGAGGGCGTGGCATTCGCAAGGAAAGAGGCGGTGGATTTTATCCTTGCCGTCGGCGGCGGTTCCGTCTGCGACTATTGCAAGGCGGTAGCCGGTTCCGCATACTGCGAGCAGGACCCGTGGGAGTATTATTTCAACAATTTCGGGGAAATGACCTGCCAGTGGATTCCCGTCGGCTGCGTGCTTACGATGGCGGGAACGGGGTCGGAAATGGACAGTTGCGCCGTCATCTCCAAGCACAGCGAGAACCGGAAGAAGTTCTATTATTTCCGCAATCCCGATTTCTCCATTCTCAATCCCGTTTACACTTATACCGTGCCCAAACATCATACGGTGGCAGGCATTTACGACATCATGTCACATATTCTGGAACAATACCTTTCGGGGACGGACGACAACACGACCGACTACATCGCCGAAGGGCTGATGCGCTCCCTTGTTGTCAGCTCACGGAAAGTGCTCGGCAATCTGGAGGATTACGAAGCACGCAGCAACATCATGTGGACCGCAACATGGGCTTTGAACGGGCTTCTTGCCTGCGGCAAACCCACCGATTGGATGGTACACATGCTGGGGCAGGCCGTAGCCGCCTATACCGACGCTACCCACGGGCATACGCTTTCGGCTGTCAGCGGTGCTTATTACCGTATGCTCATCAGCCGCTCAAAGGATGCCGAGAAGAAATTCTGCCGCTTGGCGGAGAATGTATGGGGTATATCTTCTGATGGCAAGACCGAAAAGGATATTGCTGTTGAAGGACTGCTGAGAATGGAAGAGTGGATGCGTGACTTGGGACTGGCAATGAATATCACGGCTTGCGGTGCCGATGCATCGCAACTTGAAGGCATGGCCGATGCATGCCCCATCAATGAAAGCGGCTATGTCATCCTCACCCGTGAGGATGTAATCGAGGTGTTGCGTCAAAGTCTTTAATACCATTTTGAGGATGAAAAAATCGATATGGACCATCTTGTTTCTCTTACTTTTGCTGTCGTGCAATACGCAACCGGCAAAGGAGGGAAACAAACAAAACAGTACGGAAATGGAAAAGAAAAATATCGGAAACCTGCTTGCTCTCTATCCCAAACCGATGACCGTTGTCGGTGCGGAGGTCGGGGGCAAGGTGAACTGGCTCGTTGTGGGCCATACGGGCATCATCGGCCACGACCGGATTCTCGTTAGCATGAGCAAGAGCCATCATACCAATCAAGGGATAAAAGATTCCAAAAAACTTTCTATCAACCTTGTCAGTCGAGAAATGCTGCCGAAAGCCGACTATGTGGGCAGCGTGAGCGGCGCATTGATCGATAAATCAAACATATTCGAATACCATTGGGGAGAGAACGGCACGCCCGTAATCGACGCGTCGCCGCTGACGATGGAGTGCGTCGTGGTGGACATCTACGAAACCGAAGGCTTCGACAACTTCATCTGCTCGATTGCCAACACTTACGCTATTCCCGAGGTGCTTGATGACAAGGGAAAACTCGACTATACACGGTTGAAGCCCGTACTGTTCGAGTTTCCGACCTATTCCTACATTGCCACCGGAGAGATTATCGGCAAATGCCTGAACCTGGACAAGCAGCCGGGAATGTGCGCCAAGGAGCCGATGACCGCCGACGGTATCGTGCGCCTGTCGAAAATCGAGGTTTCTCCGCAGCATCTCAACGAGTATATGAAATATGCGGCCGAGGTGGGCGAAGTCTCCCTGCGTACCGAGCCGGGCGTGCTGACGATGTATGCTGTCAGCGAAAAGGAGAATCCCTGCAAGATAACCATCCTCGAAACTTATGCGAGCCGTGAAGCCTACGAGAAACATATCGCTTCGGAACATTTCCAGAAATACAAGCAGGGAACGCTGCACATGGTCAAGTCGCTGGTGCTGGCTGACCAGACGCCGCTCAACCCTGCGAACAAAATCAATAACTTCATTCAGTAAGGAATCATGAACCGGATTATTTTAATTTCAGTATTCACCGTTTTAACATTTAATGTTATGGCACAGGAAAAGATAGTACAGACAGCAGGGCGCGATCAGTTAGGCGGGTTCGCCCCAAAATTCGCAGAACTCAACGACGACGTCCTTTTCGGCGAGGTATGGAGCCGCACCGACAAGCTTGGTCTTCGCGACCGCAGCTTGGTTACAATCACATCGCTCATCAGTCAGGGCATCACCGACAATTCGCTGACATATCATTTGCAGTCGGCGAAGAACAACGGCATCACCCGCACCGAGATAGCCGAGATTATCACGCATATCGGCTTTTACGCCGGTTGGCCCAAGGCTTGGGCGGCATTCCGTCTGGCGAAAGAGGTATGGGCGGAAGACACGACCGGCGAGGATGCCAAGGCTGCCTTCCAACGTGAAATGATTTTCCCCATCGGCGAACCCAACACGGCGTATGCCCAATATTTTACCGGCAACAGCTACCTTGCGCCTGTTTCGCGTGAGCAGGTGAATATTTCCAACGTGACTTTCGAGCCTCGATGCCGCAACAACTGGCACATCCACCGCGCCACCGAGGGCGGCGGACAGATGCTTATCGGTGTGGCCGGGCGCGGCTGGTATCAGGAAGAGGGCAAACCGGCGGTAGAGATTCTGCCCGGCATGGTCATCCACATTCCCGCCGGCGTGAAACACTGGCACGGTGCGGCGGCCGACAGTTGGTTCGCACATCTGGCATTCGAGGTTCCCGGCGAGAACGCTTCCAACGAGTGGCTGGAGCCCGTAACCGATGAGGAATACGATAAATTGAAATAAACGAGTTTTGCCTCTACCGGGGCGAATAGGTTTCAAAAAGGGGTAAACCTGTAAGATGAAGCGTAACGGACAGAGATGATTCCGTTACGCTTTTCTTTTTGAGGCTTGTTTGAGATAAACAGACGGTGTTCTTCCTTCCAGACGATTGAACAAGCGGCTTAAATGCGACGGATAGTCAAATCCGAGCGCATAGGCCGTTTCAGTAACCGATTTACCTGACATCAGCAAGTTCTTGGCCCGACGGATAACATTGCGTCCAATGAAGTGGTTTGCGGAATCACCTGTTTCCTGCCGAATCAGGTCACCGAGATAATTGGGTGCGATACACAGACAGTCCGCACAAAACCTAACCGTAGGCAGTCCTTTGGAAAACTGTTCCCCCGTTGTGTAATAATCGTCCAGCAGATGTTCCAAACGGCTGACGATATGGTTGCATTTGGCTCCGCTTTCTATCGAATACTGCCTGTTGAAGAAGGACGAACAATAAGCGAGTATCAATTCTATCAGTTTTACCGTTACCTCCTTACGCTTGGCTTCTGCCAATTCCTGCCGGAGCATCCGGAAAAGAGTCTCGCAATCCTGTTGTTCGGAGGCAGAGATGGCCAGAGCCTTGTTCACGTGATAATGAAAGAATTCCATACGGGGCAGTTTCTTCTCGTAATCCGTACCGTGAAACGGTTCCGGGCCGAACAGCAATGCCCATCCCTTACGCTGGAAGGTTGTGCCGTCATCGGCCACACCTCCTATTTGGGACGGAGAAACGCATACGATGCTTCCGACGGAGTAGTCGTATGTTCCAGACCCGTAACCGAGCCTCTCCGAATCATCGTCCAGAAGGAACAGTCCGTACACACCCCATAGCGCGCGGCAATGCCGGATTGGCGGCAATTCATCGTAGTGGATGACGCTGACATGAGGATGCAAGTCCTCTGCACCTACAAATTCATTGTAGTCGTGTACGCTTTTTACCTTTATATCATAGTTCTGTATCATTGCGAGTGCAAAATTAGCCAATTATTTCCATAATCAGTAAAATTGGCTTTTATTTCGGTATTTCCTCACGGTCGGCTTAATCATAAGCCTGTAATTTTGCGCATAAAAACATTGAAAGCATGAAAAGAATACTGATTTTAGGAGCATCCGGAACATTCGGGAAAGCTCTTGTCGAGAAGCTGAGCAATGACGAAGAGTGTCATCTGACGCTTGCATCCCGTCGTGCCTCGGCTTTCTACCACGAAAGCGAGCGATGCCATGTCGTCGATTGCGATGCCATGAAAGCGGATGATTTGCAGCAGGCGATGGCGGGTTGCCATGTGGTTTATTGTGCCGTTTCGGGCGACGATTTGCCCGTTATCGCTGAAAACACGGTATCAGCCATGAAGATGGCCGGTTTACGCCGTCTTATCTTTATGGGAGCCGTGGGAATCTACGATGAAATTCCGGCGGATATGGACGATGAAGACAACGTGAAAAACAATCCTGACCAAATACCCAACCGCAAAGCGGCGGATATTGTGGAAAACAGCGGTCTGGATTACACGATACTTCGTCCGGGATATTTACGGGACGGGGATAAGGATGATTTCACATTGACTTTCAAAGGCGAACAGGCGAAAGGATATGTTTCGACCATCCCCTCCGTTGTCGGGCTTGCCGTTCGTCTTATACATGATGACACGCTCTACGTCCGTCAAAGCGTGAGTATTACCCGTGATATGTCTGATACGGAAAAACTTTGATTCACTATGGAAATACGTTTTGAAAATAAAGTAGCATTTATTACGGGTGCAGCCGGCGGTATCGGTTATGCCGCCGCACGGATGTTTGCCGAAGCCGGTGCGTCGGTTGTCATGGTCGATTTGAATGGTCAGATAACAGACCGTGCCAAGGAACTGGAAGCGGAAGGACACGATGCTATCGGTATCAGGTGCGACGTATCGGACGAGGCGCAAGTGAAAGCGGCGGTCGAAAAGGCGGTCGCTGTTTTCGGCAAGTTGGATATAGCCTATAATAACGTGGGCATACATGCCGCCGTGCGGGAAGATCTGGCGGAAACCGAAGGCTGGGATTTCGACTGGGTAATTTCGGTCAATCTGCGCGGTGTGTGGAACTGTATGAAGTACGAACTTGTCGAGATGAAAAAGCACGGCAAGGGAGCCATCGTGAACTGCTCGTCACAGGGCGGTCTGGTCGGCATCCCCTGCATCGGGGCTTACAACGCCTCTAAGCACGGGGTACTGGGACTGACCAAATCGGCGGCGTTGGAGTATGCCCGGCAGGGAATCCGCATCAACGCTATCTGCCCCGGAACCTGCGAGACACCGATGGTACGTCAGGCCATCGAGCAGTCGCCCGACCACATGGCACGTGTCATCGACGCCATCCCGTTGGGGCGAGTCGGCAAGGCGGAAGAAATCGCTTCGATGGTGCTGCTCCTTTGCAGCGACTATGCCGGATTTGCCATTGGGCAGACTTGGGCGATGGACGGAGGATACACGGCGATGTAATAAACAATAAATAGAATGAGAAACAGATTAAAAACAATCCTTGCCATTGCCCTTGTATGGGGGATGGCAATTCAAACAAACGCACAGGAAATGAATAAAGTACCAACTGTAAAACTGAACAACGGCATGGAAATGCCGCAATTGGGAGTCGGCACGTTCTTGGTCAGGGACGATGCCGCAGAAAGAGTATGTCATGCAATCGAGGTCGGATTCCGCCTGTTTGACACGGCACAAGGTTACGGAAACGAAAAAGAGGTGGGTGAAGGCATACGACGGAGCGGAATAGACCGCCGTGAGCTGTTCATCACCACGAAAGTGAACACCACGGAAATGCGAGGCGGCACCGTGCGGCAGTCGCTCGACAAAAGTCTTGCCGACCTCGGAACGGACTACATCGACCTCGTACTCATCCACTGGCCCGTAAAAGGACATATCAAGGAGACTTGGCAGATATTGGAGGAATATGTGGACAAGGGGAAAATCCGCAGCATCGGCGTGAGTAACTTCAACCCGCACCACCTCGACGAGTTGCTGGAGTATGCACGCATACGTCCCATCGTCAATCAAATCGAGATCGAGCCGTACATGACCCAGCACGATGTCGTGGGCTATACGTTCCGCAAGGGCGTTCAGGTGGAAGCATGGGGACCGTTGGGACAAGGCGTTACCGGCGTGCTCGACGACCCTGCAATCGGCGAGATTGCCGCCCGGCACGGTAAATCCACCGCACAGGTCATCTTGCGTTGGCACATGCAGCGCGGGCTGGTCACCATCCCCCGTTGCGACAACGATGCGTACACGGACGAGAACATCCGCATCTTCGACTTCGAGCTTTCGCCTTCCGAAATGGAGATTATTACCGGTCTGAACCGCAACCAACGCGCGTATGAACAGAACGACCCGGATAATTTCCCGTGGTAACCGATAAATCTCATCAGAGAATCAGTTGGCGAAAACAGGAAATGTGTGTAATGCATAGTCCTGTTTCCTGACTTGAATAATATTAGAAATGACAGACTATCTGTCAAAGTGGTTAAATGAAAACTTAATAGACTGATATGGACAGACAATCTTTTGGTGGTCACCTCGACGTGCTGCGGGCGGCTATCGTGAAGAGCCTGCTCGTGGCCGGTGTGTTCGGCGTGGCGGTATTCTGCTTCAAGGAGGAACTGTTTGCCGTTATCCTCGCGCCCAAAAATGCAGACTTCATTACCTACCGCTTGCTCTATTCGCTTAGCGGTTTGGTGACGGAGGACGGCACACCGGATTTTCTCGTGAAGCTCATCAACACGGGACTGGCCGAGCAGTTCATCATTCACATGAAAACTGCATTATGCGCCGGAATCCTCTGCGCGTCGTACAGCCTCTACCAGTTGTTCCGGTTCGTGTCACCGGCCTTGTACGTCAATTAGCGGAAATATGTGGTGCGGGTGGTCGGAGGCGGTTATGCTATGTTCGCCTTAGGTGTGGCGGTCAGCTACTTTCTGATTTTCCCGCTGACGTTCCGTTTCTTGGGAACCTATCAGGTCAGCGGTGATGTGGAGAACATGATTACACTGCAATCCTACATTTACACGCTGATGACCATATCGCTGGCAATGGGACTGGTCTTCGATATACCGATTCTCTCATGGCTGTTCGCTAAATTGGGATTGCTATCGGCCTGTTTCATGCGCCGCTACTGGAAGCATGCCATTGTGGTCATTCTCGTGGTGACGGCCATTATTACGCCGACCTCTAACGTCTTCACGCTGTCGCTGGTTGCGTTGCCAATGTGGGTGTTATATGAAGTAAGTATTCTTATCGTAAATAAAATAACACACAAAGATATTCGGACAGAGAAATGATATTCTCCAAAACCTCTCTTAAATGACTCCAAAAACGAATTTAACAATTAAATAAACTCATAAACAAGTAATTCTACATGAAAGGACAAATCAAAAAGTCTTCTCTTTTTTTGAAGGGAAGCAACACCTGACCCACTTCGCTACTGAACAGGATGTAGCGGAAGAACTATTCGAGTTACTCTCCGAAGCGAGAGAACTTTATCTCCAAAATGTGATTGCGGATGGCAAGCGGTACAACCGCTATGTGGATGACTTCATAAACAGTCACCGGTACATCAACTGCAATAGTGTTATTTGTCGGAACTGTCACGAAATGAACATCCACATCGTCAAAGGGCTGCTGACAGAATGTGTTCACCTTATCCAACCCCTTTTTACCGCATCAGACTTCTCTTTCGAGAAGTGCATGGAGTTGCGAAGACGGTATGACAGGTCGAAGCTGTTGCCGACACCGGTCGTGTATCGTACCGATAAGGTGACGGATGCTCCGCCGCTTTCTTTCGGCTGCAACTTCACTCAAGAACAGATGACAGGTATTGTGTCTTGTGCCAATACTTATCATCTGTTTTGCGTTTCTATGCTTTGCGTCGAGGATATGGAGGCTCTCTTTTCCTGCAAAGAGGGCTTTCATATCCAGGTGAACAATCTCCGCCATGTGGTTATCCTTTTCGATGCACTTCTCGAAAACTCGCTCATCCAATCCCGCTGGCAGTCTGTTCTCGACAAAGGACGGTTCTTGCAATCGAAGGACGGCTCACGGTTTATTACCGCTTCCAATCTTTCGTCCGCGTTGTCTGCAGTCAGAAACAATAAGACAGCGGTCGCCTACGGAATAAAAAGAGTCATCAAGGAACTGAAAATATAAAAAGAGAGGATCTCTCTTAAAAGAAAAAAGCACTATGTTTGGTCAATCCGTACATAGTGCTTTTGTATGTCTTCTGAAACTAAGGACTTGGAATCTTTGGCAATGAAAAAGCAAGAAAGAAAAAAGGTCAGTCGGAATATCCGTTTCAGGAATTGAAAAGGTCGCCAAACGGAACAGTCCTGTATGTTCTCTGGGTTTCAACTTTGCCATTTATAGAAAGCAAATCGGCGTGTCTGTTATCCACGAAATTCTTTTCGGGGGAGCCTAATACCCCGACAGTCTCACGATGTCAGGAACTTTGCCACCTTATCTGCAAGCAGGAACGCAATCTTTGTCCAACTGATTAGTCTCTATTATGTGGGAAATAAAATTCACAAGCCTTTATTTGCCTGTAAAACACAAAATCTCATTATTGTTTAGACCGTATTTCTCGTAAATTCTCTAGTAATGCTAGAACTGGGGCTGTTTTACTTTCTTTTTCTGGGATTATCGGTTCATCGTCCCATTCCAATGCGTTACATGTACTATCCATAGTAGACACTTGCCATGCGTCCTTTATAATAACTTTCAATTCTATTGACTCTTTGAAGTCAATAGACCTTATAAGTTGATTAACATCATTACTAATTAACGCCGTAACGATATGACATTTGCCAAAACGAGAATATATCTGTTCAAATGCATCCAGATTCCTTGTATCATTTGGAGTCATTGTATGTTTTCTGCACATTATACTTACATAACGTCCATCATATCTATCTGCCATCGGTACTACAGGAGCTACACATACACGATACCAAGTCGGATGATTCTTATTTATACCTTTTATTATCTGTATTTCTATTTCGGATTTTCCTTGCCCTATGTTTGATTTCCATTCCCTTATTATCTTTTTCCCTTCTTCAATATCCTTAAATAAGAGTGTAAGAACGGGCAGAGATTCCGTATTTCTGTCGTAAATAAATCCTATCCCTGACCATTTGGCATTATCCCACCACTGCATATTGGATGATACACTATAGACAGACATAGTTTGTTGCTGTGATTTATGGTGTTTAAGAGGCTTTACAGCACCTCTGGTTATTAAGCATGGATAAATCTTATCATTTACATTCTGCCATTTGCTAATAGAATACTTAAAATTATCGCCAATAACAAAATATACAGACCTGTTCAGTTGCATCAATGAAGATACCCGATCCATTATCTTTTCACTCTTTTGTCGTTCTTCCAACAACTTTTTAACATTATCTTTGGAGACAGTGTTATAAGACATAAAGAATCCGATAAAGTAAACGAAGCAATTCCAATAGACAAGATCTGTTAAAGTCTCATGATTCACATAAAAGATGTACTCTGTATTTGTATCTCCTTTACATAGTGATGAATCCTCTTTTGTCTCCTTTATATGGATTTGTATCTCTGGATGCAGAATAACCAATTCTATGTTGGCAAATGTTGCCAGCATAGTTTCCACAGATGCTAAGAAAGTTTCTGCGACTAATTGGTTCTGAATGCTGTTATCATATGTTACATAGAATCTACAGTTGTTGGCTAGTGTTGAGAGTCTTGTCGGGCTGTCAGTAGCTATGGATAATTCTCCCCAAAATTGTTCATGAATAGGTTGTTTAAGCAATAAATCATGCCAATTACCAGCAGTTATAAGTTCTGTAAAATGCTCATCTACTTCATTAGTATACCCAAGGGCATATTTCAGATAATTAGCAGAAAGAGGCATATCACATCTATCAAGGATATCAGGAAGTATAGAGAATTCAGGATTACCCATATCAGCCATCGCAAAACGGCAGGCCCAACCACCATCTGCTATTGTGTCTCGTTCTACAAATTCCTTGTTCTCGAACTCTTGTCCATTGCGAGAAATAATAAAAAGTAATTCTCGCCAATTCAAGTACATCACTAATCTACCAAGCATCAACTCAATCTCACACAGCGTTGAAAGAACGGTAATTAGGAAATGAGGGATTGCTCCATGTTCATAGAAATCCCGAACAAGGAATGATGCGGTTTTTACCAAATAGGCCTCGGCACTATATGGCAGTTCCAGACGATATAATGCCAACCCCATATTGCAGCAAGACTTGATGTATTCCTCTTCACATCCTTCTTTAAGAAAAGATTGTACGCAATGCCCCAAATGTTTGATAGCAGATACATAGTTTCCTTTTTCCATTAAGGCGTTAGCACGAGTAAAATGTGTCATAGCACCCTGAACCTCTGACTCTCTTTTGGAAGATATGTCTGCAATCTTATCAACGAGTCGCTCAAATTCTGGATTATCTGATATTACTCGTCCCAGCAACTCAACGATCCGTGATTGTGCATTAAAACTAATATCAGGATAATTAGCACATTGCTCTATGAGGGATGTTAGTGTCTGTAATTCGTCCGTTAAATCCTCATTTCGATTAATCAATTGGAATAATCTATGCTCAGATATGTATAAGTCTAAAAACAACTGACATGGTTGAGATAATTTGGGGTACTGTCTTAATTCCTTGATAAATTGTACCTCAATGGCAAACTTATTTGTGTCAAACAGTCCCAATGATATTACATTTTCAAGATTAGTAAGGATATTGGTCAGCCACTCTATTGTATGTACGGTCGGATGTTCTTTTGTATAATCCTTTAACTTCAAATAGTCTGAATAGGTAGCTTCAACATCATGGAACCAGAAAAATGAAGTCCATGCATGGTTGTAAATAATATTAAATGTTTGTATGGATGTACCATGATTTTTTGCTTCTCTTAAAGCACGATTGAATCTCCCCTCAGTTTCCATTCGAGGTCTCTCTAACCCTCGACTTAAAATACAAGTCTTCAAAAGATCATTTACATAATCCGCATCGAAGTCCGCGACTGTATGCTTAATAAGATCGTCTTCTATCTTATTTAATTCCGCCTCCCGCTCTTTATCGTTAGGACCTATTTTTATAGTCTTTTTACGGTACTCATCGGAAAAATTCAATTTCTCAATGGCAACATCCAAACAACCTTGTTCAAATACTGCAAAAGAGAACCACTTTCCATCAAATATGCTTATAGATATTCCATACTGCTGCGCCAATTCATCTTCTTTAGCTTGCCGTGAACTGGATTTTATTTTTTGGTTGGTAAAATAAAGCAATTTGGTATATCCGCGTTTGGTCTCCACCGCTTTCTTTACATCAGCTTCAACTTTACTCTGCCAACTCTTTTGAACGCTGATAGCGATAGCCCATTTCTGGTCGCCAGTACTACCTTCTGACATCCACCATTTATCCGATATTGCTTTATCAACAGGATATGTTTCCCCATCTACTTTTCCATCACCACCACCGTCCGGACCTGTTTGCGGTTTAATATTCGGTGTAATCAATCGAGAAGCTACCGCAATCGCAAAATTTTCAAACTCAGATTGTTTCTTGTCCTGTGACAGTTGTTGGAGTTTTAAATCAAATATTTCAGGTGTTAGTTTAGTTTCATACACAATCTCTGTATCCGAAAACAGATTACTTCTCATTCGACGATAATAGGAAAAGAAATCTTGTCTCAAAGCAGCAAGTCTCTCCTCCTCATTCATTGTAATATCTTTTGTATTTTTAGCCATTTGCTATATAATATTGAGCAAATATTTCACTGTTCCCTAATTCGTTGTTCTATGCCTATAGCTTATTATACGCAGGGTATATAGCCATTTTAATGAAAAAACTGCGCTGTCATATAATTGAAATAGGCTCTATGTAATCTGCAGATAAAACGATTAATGCGATTAAATAACTCTATTAGTTGCCAAGTCTCCATTACAACCTTGCTCTCATTTATTTCTTCGTGCCGCAGTTCATATAGCTTAGATATGTTGATATGTACTTCTGCATCCCGCACATCTTTCCACCAGGGATCTTTCGAGATTTGCTCTAAATCCGACAATAGTTCGTCATACTCTCTTCTGAACCCGGGAAACATAGTGATTATTTTTTCTAACTGAGCGCAATACGAATTCTTATAACCTTTTTTGAACCCGTATAGTCTTTTGAAGCTTTCATTGAGTTGAACTTTCAGTTTCCCTCGAACAAAACTTTTTTCATAAGGATTTGTCGCCCTAACAAACAACTTGTTCAGAACAATACAATCACAAAAAGCATAATTGGTAAAAGTCTCAATATCTATTATCGTCTTGGTTATCTTATTGTAATCCGAATTGTCTGATACATGATACTCCTTCGTAAGTTGGTGTATGCCCTCAATATACCCGGAAAACTCGTTTATATATTCGTCTGATATCCTGCAGAATTCGGCTCTCTCCTCCGCAGACAACACCCTATCATTATATGTTAGTTTATGAATCATTCAAAGATCATTGGTTCTTAACTAAGAATTTTTATCTTAGGTTTGAACTCTTCGGAAATTCCGAAGAGTTCGGTCTTATTTAGCGCCATCTCATTTCTTACAAGAACATTGTCATATACACCGGTATATAGTCAATCCCTTGCTCTCGTTTCAAGTCTTTGGTATAGATGATATATTTATTTTTAACTCGGTCGGAAAATTTATTACAAAAGGCATCTAACGATGTATGCGATTTGTAGCCAGAAGATTTCACCTCAATTGGGGACACTTTATGTCCATCCGATATTAGAAAATCCACCTCATAATATTTCTTTCCGTCTGCAAATGGTATCGTATGATAAAACAATTGTTTACCCGTAGCTCGCAACATCTGCGCAATAACATTCTCATAGACATAACCCAAATTAGTACTGAGTTTGTCATTCAGCAACTTTTCATATATGATGTTGTCAGTAAACTCCTTGTTCTTGAAGGCTAGTGTTACAAACATTCCGGTATCGGACGTATATATCTTAAAACGCTCATTATCCATTGTAAGAGCCAACCCGATATTCGGATCATTGGAATGATATGCAACATTGGCAGACATGAAATCATTCATCATCTTGACTACGCTTGCAACTCGTTCTGCTCTTTCACCCGGTATGGCCGCTGAAATCTGATACCGCGAGGCATTCTTGCTCAACTGTGCTGGTATGGCATCGTACAATGCGGCGGCTCTGCCCGTATTATCCAACTTCCAAAAATCCTCCTCGTACAGTGAAACAATATCTCGCTTTATCAAATCGACTGCTCCGAGATTATTTGTTTTGATATACTCCGCAACGGCTTTAGGCATGCCTCCAACCAGCATATACAAACGGAAATCACGCATCATTCTACGATGAACGGCATCTCCTAACGGTATGCGCTTTTCAAACATCGTGCGCAGCAATGGTATCGTGGCGGTATCGCCCAACGCCCAGCGAAACTCCTCATAGTCCATAGGAAACATATCGACCCGCGTCTCCTCGCTTGGCAGCAGGATATCCTGACTGCTCTTGTGAACGGTAATGAGTGAGCCGGTCTCGATATAGTCGTATCGACGGTCTTTAACCAAGTGTTTGATAGCCTGACGAGCCAATGGAGCCTTTTGTATCTCATCGAATATAATTACAGATTTGCGTTCAATTAACTGCACACGATAGATAAGTTGCAGCCGAAGAAATATATAGTTTAGGTCTGATATATCATTAAAAAGTTCCTGTACTTCTGTCGGCGCAATGGCAAAGTCAATGAGAATGTAGGACTCATACTCATTACGGGCAAATTCTTCTGCAAGCGTAGATTTGCCAATTCGTCTTGCTCCCTGTATAAGAATGGCTGATTCACCGTTTCGTTCCCTCTTCCATTTGAGCAATCGGTCGTACATCTTGCGCTTAAATAATATTGTGTTTTTCTCCATGTTCGTTAATTTTCTTCTGCAAATATAGCATTTTTGGCATTTACCACCAATTTTTATTAGCCAAATATGTCAATATCCACCATTTTTATCATAGAAATTCTGTCAATATCCACCATTTTGTTTAATGTACTTCAATTTAATCAGCCATTTGCAAGGTCGATACGTATTTGTCCACTATGCACATGACAAGCATTTGTTATTGTAAATACTGTCAATACAAGCGGCAAGTTGATGCATGAAAGATTGTCTGAAACGATCTGAAATAGTATAGTAAATATAAATCGAACAGCATATTGAAACAAATTTCTATAGCAGCTTAAGACGCCCTTTATCTTCGTTTTTATGAGAAAGTGTATTTTGCTTTTGACCGTGAATTTTGCAATGTATTCATTTTTGCAATCCTCTTGATGTTTTCTCAAAGTCAAATCTTTGGATATATGGAACTTTTTGGGGAAGGGGGCTTACTTACCTGCTTCTAAAAGATACTTTTCATCTGCAACTTGAATAATTAGTATTTGGATGTTCCTTGAAAGTAAAACAAACAGGTTTACGTCGTAAGAAATATAACATAAAAAACTGCAGCGAAAAGAGAGAATATGCAGTAAACTTTCATTCTTTCTTTTTGGGGTGTATATTTCTCGAATAGTCAGATAGTGGAAAGGGGGGGGTGAAAATTTAGTTTAGTTTGTGCATTAGCCTTATATAGGCTAAATCAAAGTAAACTATATTTAGGTAGGCTTCCATATGCCTATGGTTATAGAAATAGTTATCTTAGTGGAGACACAAGTTTCAATGAAGGTAAGATCAAGGTCACAGCCCGTCCTTTTCTCTTTTGGCTGCAACAATTCATGGATGAGCTATCGAACAATATTCTTCGGACGAGAGGTCGATAGTCGGGGAACTACTTTAAAAGGCACTTTGAATGCGACCAAGTGCAAGGGATGAAACTAAGTGAAATGTGAAAAGCAGAGAATCGCTTAGAATATTGATTTTGTTCCTGTTTTGTTTTCTTGATGAAATATACACAGCTATATTATACTGATATACAGCATATAGTATATATATCTTACAACATTTTCCAGATTCCGAAAGACAAGTGTAAAGCTAACGCTTTTTATATGTTTTGTGCCGGCGCTTTTCGTGCGGTGACGGCACATGAAAATCGATTCGATTCGACCGTCCGCCCGCGACTTCCGCAAAAAAGAACGCCGGCAGCCGGATATATCCCCCGTTATTTCTCCATAGGCAATACGATTTAAGCGAGTAACTTTTGCAAACATAAGGAATTTTCTCGAATTTATCTTAACTTTGGACCCTAATAAACCGCATTTCATGCACAAATCGGGCTTTGTCAATATCATCGGAAATCCCAACGTCGGGAAGTCGACGCTGATGAACGCATTGGTGGGCGAGAAACTCTCCATCATCACCTCCAAGGCGCAGACCACGCGCCACCGCATTCTGGGTATCGTCAACGGCGACGATTTCCAGATCGTCTTCTCCGATACTCCGGGCATCCTGAAACCCTGTTACAAGTTGCAGGAGTCGATGATGAATTTCGTGCGCGGCGCCCTGTCGGACGCCGACGTGCTGCTCTACGTGACCGACACCGTCGAGCGGGACGACGAACGTGCGGCCGAGATCATCGACCGCATCCGCCAGAGCGGAGTGCCGACGCTGGTGGTGGTCAACAAGATCGACCTGACGACGCAGGAGGCGCTCGAAGCGCTCGTCGAGAAGTGGCGCGCGACGCTGCCCGACGCCGAAATCATACCGATCTCGGCCAGGGAAGGATTCAACATCGCCGGCCTGTTCGACCGGATTCTGGCGCTGCTGCCCGAAGGCGAACCCTTCTACCCGAAGGATACGCTCACGGACAAGACGCTGCGTTTCTTCGCCTCGGAGATCATCCGCGAAAAGATCCTGCGCAACTACGACAAGGAGATCCCTTACAGCTGCGAAATCGAGATCGAGGAGTACCGCGAGGAGCCCGGCATCGACCGCATTTCGGCCGTGATCTACGTGGCGCGCAACTCGCAGAAGGGAATCCTCATCGGGCACAAGGGCGAGAAACTCAAAAAGGTCGGACGGCAGGCCCGCGAGGAGTTGGAGGAGTTCCTCCGGAAGAAGGTCTTCCTGCAACTCTTCGTCAAAGTCAGCGAAGACTGGCGCAACGACCAGCGGCAATTGCGGCGGTTCGGCTACGATCCCCAATAACGGCAATAAACCGGCGGCAAAGAGCGTTACGCAAACAATGAAGAGATTTACGATGCGAAAAGGAATTACGGGCGTATTGCTGGCCCTCGCGCTGACGATCGGCGCCGGCAGCCGTGCGCAGTACGACAGGGACTATTTCTACTACGTCGGCCGCTCGTTCATGATAGACAACAACTTCGAGGACGCGATCCGCACGCTCAACATCCTGCTGCGTTTCGACGACGACGCCTACGAAGGCTATTTCCTGCGCGGCATCGCCAAATACAACCTCGACGACCTGCTGGGCGCCGAGGCCGATTTCACCACCGCCATCGAGAAGAATCCGGTCTTCACCACGGCCTTCACCTACCGCGCCATCACCCGCTCGCGGCTGGGCAACTACGACGACGCGCTCTCCGACTTCGCCGAAGCGATCGAGCTGCGCCCCGACCTGCCCAACGCCTATTACAGCCGGGGCGTCACGCGGCTGCTGAACCAGCAGTTCCGCGAAGCGATCGACGACTTCGACAAATTCATCCGGCAGGAGAACAAGGTTTCGGACGCCTATCTCAACCGCGGCGTCTGCTACCTCTACCTCAAAGATACGACTCAGGCCTACGCCGATTTCGAAACGGCGATCCGCACCAACCGCGAGAATCCGATGAGCTACAACCGCCGCGGCGAGTTGGAGATGAAACAACAGCGCTACAAGGAGGCCGAAGCCGATTTCGACATGGCGATCCGCTGCGATTCGAACTACCTGCTCTCCTACTTCAACCGCGCCATCGTCTATTCGAACACCAACCGGCCGATGCAGTCGCTCGCCGACTTCGACCGCGTGCTGCAACTCGACTCGACCAATTCGCTCACCTACTTCAACCGCGCCATCGTCCGCTCGCAGATCGGCGACTACAACCGTGCGCTGGAAGACTACGACAAAGTGGCCTTCTACTCGCCGGAAAACGTGCTCGTCTACTACAACCGCGCGGGCATACAGGCCCAGCTGGGGAATATCGAAAGCGCCGTCGAGGACTACTCGAAAGCCATCGAGCTCTACCCCGATTTCGCCAACGCCTACCTCAACCGCAGCCGTCTGCGCTATCTGCTCAAAGACGAGAGCGGTTCGCGCCGCGACCGCGACATCGCACAGCGCAAGATCGCCGAATACAAGACCCGCCTGAGCGACAGCACCTACTCGATCTACGCCGACACGACGCACCGCTTCGACCGCCTGCTGTCGTTCGATGCCAACGTCGCCGGCAGCACCTTCGGACGCATCGCCTCCAAGAGCGCCGACAACCGCCTTGCGCTGCTGCCGCTCTTCCGCTTCACGCTCCGCACGCCCGACAGCCTCTCCACCGTCACGGCGGGACGCTACCACTCGCAGCGCGAGGCCGATTTCCGCCGCCGCATCGACAACCGGTACCTGACGCTCACCGCCCGCGAGAGCAACGTGCCCGCCGACTCGCTCGTCATGCTGGACAAGCGTTACGCCCGCGAGCTGATGGCCGAACCCGCATCGTGGGAGTTGCTGTTCCAGCGAGGCATCACCCAGACGCTCATCAAGCAGTACACCAATGCCGTCGGGACGTTCACGTCGGCCATCGACCAGTATCCGGCCAACCCGTTCCTCTATCTGAACCGGTCGACCACGCGGGCGGAGATGATCGACTTCATCTCGTCGATCGACAACTCCTACCAGCGCATCACCATCGAGTCCGATCCGGCCAAGCGGTTGCAGAACTCGCAGTCGCGCACCTACAACTACGACGAGGCGATCGCCGACCTGAACAAGGCCGCGAAGCTCTACCCAGACTTCCCCTACACCTATTACAATCGCGCGAACCTCATGGCGCTGTCGGGAAAACTGCCCGAAGCCTACAACGACTACACGAAAGCGATCGAGCTGAACCCCGCCTTCGCCGAAGCGTACTACAACCGCGGGCTGGTGCAGATCTTCATGAAGGACACGCGCAAGGGCTGTCTCGACATGTCGAAAGCCGGCGAACTGGGTATTCCGGAGGCCTACGAAATTCTGAAACAATACACCGCACTCGACCGATGATCCGCTCGACGCATTCCATTACCGCTCCGACGGCCCCCGCAACGGCCGTCGGCCGCGTTCATACCCTGCACAACGGCGACGCGGCGGAAACCGTTCTACGCAAACTATCACCCAAATTCAATAATCAATGACAGAAACAATCAAACGCAAACTGAGCGATTCGTCGGCCGCCCGCTGGACGGCGATGCTGATCGTCTCGTTCACGATGATGTGCGGGTATTTCATCACCGACGTGATGTCGCCGCTGGGCGACATGCTCACCCGCAGCGTCGTCGACGGCGGCATGGGCTGGACACCGACCGAATACGGCTGGTTCTCCGGAGCATACAGCTGGCTCAACATCTTCCTGCTGATGCTGCTCTTCGGCGGCATCATCCTCGACAAGATGGGCGTCCGCTTCACGGGCGTCATGGCCTGCGGACTGATGGTCGGCGGTGCGCTTCTGAAAGCCTACGCCGTTTCGCCGCTCTTTCCCGAAGGAGGGATGCTCTTCGGATTCAAGACGCAGATGTGGATGGCCGGACTGGGTTTCGCCATCTTCGGCATGGGGGCCGAAATCTGCGGAATCACCGTATCGAAAGTGATCGTCAAATGGTTCACCGGCCACGAACTGGCGCTGGCGCTCGGCTTGCAGGTGGCCATGGCGCGTCTGGGAACGGCCGCCGCACTCTTTTTCAGCCCCCGCATCGCCGCGGCATGGGGTGGAATCTCCTATCCCGTATTTTTCGGCGCGCTGGCGCTCTGCATCGGACTGCTGGCCTATCTGGTCTACTGCGTAATGGACCGACGGCTCGACCAGTCGATCGCCGCCGCGCAGGGCGAAGAGGAGGAGGGATTCAAACTCAGCGACATCAAATTCGTAGTCACCAACAAGGGGTTCTGGCTCATCGCACTGCTCTGTCTGATGTTCTATGCAGGCGTCTTCCCCTTCCTGAAATTCGCCGCGCAGCTGATGATCTACAAATACGGCGTCGATCCCGTCATGGCCGGCGACATACCGGCGATCCTGCCTTTCGGCACGATCCTGCTCACGCCGCTGTTCGGTTCGCTCTACGATCGTATCGGCAAAGGCGCCACGCTCATGGTCGTCGGCGCCATGATGCTCGTAGCCGTGCACGTGCTCTTCGCGCTGCCGATTCTCAACGAGTGGTGGTTCGCGCTGATCGTCATGGTGCTGCTGGGCATCGCCTTCTCGCTCGTTCCGTCGGCCATGTGGCCTTCGGTGCCGAAGATCATCCCGCAGAAACAACTGGGCACGGCCTATGCGCTGATCTTTTACGTGCAGAACATCGGCCTGATGTGCGTGCCGATGCTCATCGGCTGGGTGATCGACCGCTATGCGAAATTCACGCTGCCCGACGGCAACGTCTCCTATGATTTCACCGCCCCGATGTGGATTTTCGCCCTGTTCGGCATCGTCGCCGTAGCACTGGCTTTCATGCTCAAAGCCGAAGACCGCCGCAAAGGCTACGGACTCGAAGAGGCCAATATCCGGAAATAGTCTCCTCTTCCGAAGCGAAGGCCGCATCCTGTACAGGATGCGGCCTTCGCTTTTCGATGAAAAGGCGTCAACGGATCGACTCGTACAACTCGGTGATCCGGTCGCACATCTCCTCCCACGAAAAACGCCGTTTCTCCTCGCGCATGGCCGAACGGAACCGCGCGAGCGTATCGCCTTCGCAGATCCGGACGAGGGCATCGGCGACGCCCGCGGCATCGGGGCGGCAGACATACCCCACACGGCCGTCGGGTACGATCTCTGGCAGACCGCCCACGTCGGTGACGATCATCGGCAGCTCGAAATTGTAGGCGATCTGCGTCACGCCGCTCTGCGTGGCGGTCTTGTAGGGCTGCACCAGCACGTCGGCCGCCGAGAAATAATACTTCACGTCGGCGTCGGGCACGAAGAAATCGTGCAGAATCACCTCCTCGCCGAGGTGCAACTCCTCGATCTGCCGCACGTATCGCTCCCGCGAGGCATAGAACTCCCCCGCCACGATCAGCCGGTGCCCCGGACGGCGGAACCGCGCCCATGCGTCCAACAGAATATCCAGCCCCTTATAGTCGCGGATCAATCCGAAGAAGAGCGCATAGCGCTGCGCAGGATCGAGCCTCAGCCGACGGCACGCCTCGTCGCGCGCGACGGCCGCACCAAAATTCTCGAACAACGGATGCGGCGAAAAGAGCGCCGGAGCGGAGGTATAGGCCTTCAACTCCTCGTGCACCTGTTCCGACATGTAGATGAACCCGTCGATCGACGAGAGGAAATAGCGGTTGAACGGACGGTCGACGAGGTGGTGTTCGTGCGGCTCGACGTTGTCGATCTGGCAGATCGTGCGCGTGTGACCATTGCCGCGCGCCAGACGGGCGATCGTCCCGAAGCAGGGTGCCATGAAGGGCGTCCAATACTTCATCAGCACGAAATCGGGCCGTTCGCAGCGAATGGCGCGCCCCACGCGCCACCAGTTGAAGGGGTCGACCGTATTGACGCAGCGCTTGATGTGCAGATCGGCGGGCGGCGGCGCGGAGACCGTCTGGCTCTTGCCTGGAAAAAGGAACGAAGGATACTGCACCGTGAAGGTCTTGATCCCGACGTCGTGGCCTCGCGAAGCGAACGTGCGGGCCATGATCTCCATGATCGAGGCCAACCCTCCCCGGTAGGGATGCGCAGGGCCTACGATGCAGATCTTCATGGCTGCGTGCGGGCTTTATAGGCGGCGACGCCCCGTTCCAGAAAATCGACGAATCCCTCGACGCTCAGGTCGTAGCCGCGCGGCGGCAGCAGGGCCGCACCTGCGGCGTCGGCCACGATATAGTTGGGCTGGGCATTGACGTTGAAACGCTTGCGGGCGATGTAGGAGTTGATGCGGCCGATCTCTTTGAGCGTCGTACCGCCTTCGGTGGTCACCCAATCCTCTCCGGCTGCACGTGCCTTGTCGTCGGTATACAACGCCACGACGATGTAGTCGTCGCGCAGAATTTGCTGCACACGCTCGTCGGAGAGTACCTTCTGCTCCATTTCGCGGCAGTTGACGCAGCCGTGCCCCGTCACGTCGACGAAGAGCGGCTTACCCGCGGCACGAGCGGCCGCCAGCGCCTCGTTCCATTCGAAATAACCCGTGATGCCGTGCGGCATCGAGAGGAAATCGCCGTACTTGACCTGCGCGGCGCCGACACGGATCGAAGTCGGCCCGTCGGCGCCCCCGATCACGGGTAGAGGACTCTGTCCGAGGATGAAATCCTGTGTCTGCAACGGCGGCAGGTACCCCGACAGCGCTTTGAGCGGCGCGCCCCACATGCCCGGAATCATATAGACCACGAAGGCGAAATCGACGATCGCCAGCGCGAGCCGGCCGACCGAGAGGGTCTTCACCTCGCTGTCATGGGCGAAGCGCAGCTTGCCCAGCAGATAGAAACCCAACAGTGCGAACGTGACGATCCAGATCGCCAGATAGACCTCGCGGTCGAGCAGCCCCCAATGGTAGGTCTGGTCGGCCACGCTGAGGAACTTGAAGCCCAGCGCCACCTCGATGAAGCCCAGCACCACCTTCACCGAGTTGAGCCAGCCGCCGCTTTTGGGCAGGTTCTTCAACAGCGAGGGAAACATCGCAAAGAGCGTGAATGGCAGTGCGAAGGTGATCGAGAAGACCAGCATCGTGAGGATCGGAGCCCAGAAGTCGCCCGCCGTCGCGCCGATGATCGCCGAGCCGACGATCGGGCCCGTGCACGAAAACGACACCAGCACCAGCGTCAGGGCCATGAAGAAGACGCCCAGCAGACCGCCCCGGTCGGCGTTGCGGTCGCTTTTGTTGACCATCCAGCCGGGCAACGTGATCTCGAACGCGCCGAAGAACGACGCGGCGAAGACCATGAAGACGATGAAGAAGATCAGGTTGGGCAGCCAATGCGTCGCCAGCCAGTTGAAGATGTCGGCCGTTACGGCATCGCCGCCCAACAGCCGCGTCAGCAGAATGATAGCCGCAATGGGAACCGTATAGAGGAGCACGATGAACAGACCGTACATCGACGCCTTGAACCGTCCGGCCGAAGCCGACTCGCTCCCTTTGAGGAAGAACGACACGGTCATCGGGATCATCGGGAAGACGCAGGGGGTCAGCAACGCCAGCAGTCCCCAGCCGATCGCCACCAGAATCAGTCCCAACAGCCCCTCCCCCGCCGGATCGGCCGCGTCGCCGAGCGGCGACTGGTGAAGGGCGTCGCCCGCCGTGTCCTGCCCGACCGATCCGGCGGGGAGCAGGATTTCGAAGGGCCAGTCTTCGGGCATGTTGCAGTTGTCGCCCTGGCACGAACGCCAGTTGATATTCCCCCTGAGCACCCCTTCGGCCGCTGTCAGGCGTACACGCTGGCCGAGGACGATCTCGCCCTCGTACTCACCGATCTCCTCGCCGAAGATTTCGTCGAAACGGCGTTCGGCTGCCACCTTCTCGAAGGGATCGCCCATGAGTTCGACCCCTTCGGAGGGTTCGAACGCGATCACCGTCGACGAGAAGCCCGAATGGAGGTCGTAGGTGTGCCACCCGTCGAGAATACGCCCCGTGAAGGTGATTTCATACACGCCGTCGCCGACAGCTGCCGTCGAGTCGCTCCACTGCACGGTCGCGGTCGGCTGTGCCAGCACGCAGAGCGCCAGCAAAAGAGCGGCTGCGGTCGCCGCGAATCGTTTTATCCGTAATTTCATATTTCCTTATATTCTATTTGCGGCATAAAAGTATAAAAATAATCGGGAGAGGCCAAATACCCTGCCGCTCCCGATCATTCCGAATCCCCCGTAATCAGAAGAGGTGCCAGGCTACCGTCAGGCCGGCCATGACGATCGAAACCATCGACATCAGCTTGATGAGGATATTGAGCGACGGACCCGACGTGTCCTTGAAGGGGTCGCCCACGGTATCGCCCACGACCGTCGCCTTGTGGCACTCGGAACCCTTACCGCCGAAGTTGCCCTCCTCGATCAACTTCTTGGCGTTGTCCCACGCGCCGCCCGAATTGGCCATGAAGACCGCCAGCACGAAGCCGGAACTCAGCCCGCCGACGAGCAGGCCCATGACGCCCGCCACGCCGAAAAGAAGCCCCACCGCCACCGGCACGACGATCGCCAGCAGACTGGGCAGCAACATTTCGCGCTGCGCGCCGCGCGTCGAGATCGCGACGCAGCGCGCATAGTCGGGCGTCGCCTCGCCCGTGAGGATGCCTTTGATTTCGCGGAACTGGCGCCGCACCTCCTCGACCATGCTCTCGGCGGCACGCCCTACGGCATTCATCGTCAGACCGCAGAAGAGGAACGACATCATCGCGCCGATGAAAACGCCGACGAGCACCAGCGGATTCATCAGGTTGATCTGATAGAATTCCATGAAATCGACGATCGAAGCCTCCTGCACCAACCGCTCCGCCCCGTCGGGAAGCGTGATGGCCGTCTGGCCGATGTGCAGCAGCCCGATCTTAATCTCCTCGATGTAGGAGGCCAGCAGCGCAAGCGCCGTCAGCGCGGCCGAACCGATCGCGAAGCCCTTGCCCGTGGCGGCCGTCGTATTGCCCAGCGCATCGAGCGCATCGGTGCGGCGACGTACTTCGGGACCGAGTTTGCTCATCTCGGCGTTGCCGCCCGCATTGTCCGCGATCGGACCGTAGGCGTCGGTAGCCAGCGTAATGCCCAGCGTCGAAAGCATCCCCACCGCGGCGATGCCGATACCGTAAAGCCCCAGCGACAGGTTGTGCGCCGACATCAGGTGCGCCATGTCGAACCCCGTAGCGCACAGATAGGCCAGGATGATCGCCACGCCGATCGTGATGACCGGCACGGCCGTCGAGATCATCCCCACGCCGATGCCCGAAATGATGACCGTCGCAGGGCCGGTCTGGCCGCTGCGGGCGATCTTCTGCGTCGGTCGGTAGGAGTGCGACGTGTAGTATTCGGTCGCCTGGCCGATGATGATGCCGGCCGCGAGCCCCGTGATGACCGAGAACGACAGCCCCAGCCAGTTCTGAATGTCGAGCAGATAGAGGATGATGAAGGTCGCGGCAGCGATCAGCACCGAACTGACGTTGACGCCTACGCCCAGCGCACGCAGCAGCTGACGCATCGTGGCACCCTCTTTCGTCCGCACGAGGAAGATTCCGATGATCGACAGGAGGATACCGACAGCGGCGATCAGCATCGGCGCCAGCACGGCGCGCGTCTGCATCTCCACGTCGCCCGCAGCGGCGAAAGCAGCCGCGCCGAGCGCCGCCGTGGCGAGCACCGAACCGCAATAGCTCTCGTAGAGGTCGGCGCCCATGCCGGCCACGTCGCCCACGTTGTCGCCCACGTTGTCGGCAATGGTGGCGGGATTGCGCGGGTCGTCCTCCGGAATGCCCGCTTCGACCTTACCGACCAGATCGGCCCCCACATCGGCCGCCTTGGTGTAGATACCGCCGCCCACACGGGCGAAGAGCGCCTGCGTCGAGGCACCCATGCCGAAGGTCAGCATCGTGGTGGTGATGATGACCAGTTTCTGCGCGCCGGAGGCGTCGACGAAGCAGTTCAGGACGATATACCAGAGCGAAATATCGAGCAGCCCCAGCCCCACGACGACCAGCCCCATCACGGCTCCGCTGCGGAACGCCACACGCAGCCCGCGGTCGAGCGACTGTTGCGCCGCATGTGCCGTCCGCGCCGAGGCATAGGTGGCGGTCTTCATGCCGAAGAAACCCGCCAGTCCCGAAAAGAACCCGCCCGTGAGGAAAGCGAAGGGAACCCACGGGTTCTGCACGCCGGCGACGTAGGCCAGATAGGCGAAAAAAAGCGCCAGCACGACGAAGACGACCGTGACGACCTTGTACTGCTGACGCAGATAGGCCATTGCGCCCGCACGGACATGGCCGGCGATCTCGCGCATTCGCTCCGTGCCTTCGCTCTGACGTTTCATCTTCCGATAAAACGCATAGGCGAAACCGAGCGCGACGACCGACGCCGCGGGCACGAGCCAGAAAATCGAAGGAATGTTCATTTTTCAGTTGTTTTTTGTTGACACTGAATCAAAGATAACATTTTTTTCGATCCGTTGTCCCCCGAAACTGCTGAAAAACGAACATCCTCCTCATTTTTTTTAACAACACCCCGCCGGAGCCGGTTATTTTTTAGTAATTTCCTTGCTGTGGGCGATCGATTGCAGGGCGAGGTATTGCTCGCCGTAGTTGAGCATGTTCTCCATCTCGGTACGGAACATGTCGAGATGTTCCTCCTCCTCTTTGGCGAGATCCTGGAAAAGCTTGTGCGTGATCTGGTCGTCCTCGGCAGTACACAGACGCGCCCACTCGTTGTAGGAATCGACCGTGCGCTGTTCGAGCGTCATCGAGAACTCCAACGCCTCCTTGACGTCGCGGATCTTGCGCGGCTCGAACGAAGGCATCATCTCGACCTCGCCTTGCAGGAAGAGGATGCGGTCGGCGATCTTGTCGGTGTGGAACATCTCCGTGATCGAGGTCTGCTTCATCATTTTCGAGAAATACTCGTAGCCGTCGTCCTCGAAATGGACGTGGAAATAGAGATACTGCAACGTGGTGGCGATCTCCTTGCCGATGGCCTGATTCAGGCGGTCGATACTCTTCTGATACTTGTTTTCGGTAGCCATAATGGAAATGAATTAAAGGATTTATGCACACCCCTCCTCCGCAAACGATGTACCACACTCCAAGATCGCGCACCGAAATTCGGAGCCGGAACCGCCGGCTCCGCACAAAAGAGACGGAGCCGCATCCCGCAGGATACGGCCCCGACATGATCATGCAACGGGGCTACCGCCATTCGAACGCCCCGCGGCAGAGGGCCGCGCCGGCATCGCTGCGAATCTCGACGAGCGTCTGCGAACCGCGCTCTTCGAGCGCCACCGAGAGCGTCTGGCCGTAACGCGCCTCTTTGAGGAAATTGATGTCCAGCCGCAGCGGGCGCTCCTCTGCGAAGCGTTCGATCGGCAGCACGTCGAGCATCATCTCGATGTAGCGCATCGTATTGACATGGCGGTTGAAATCGATGTCCGAATAGGCGACCTTGTGGGTCAATACCGGTTCCGCATCGGGTGCGGGCACCTTGCGCGGCTTTTCGGCCGGCGACGGGCACTCCACGATCGCGTCGTTATGACTCTCGGCCACCGCCCGCAGGTCGACGGCCGTCCGCTTCGACAAGTCGAGCATACACCATTGCGACACCACGCGGCCGAAACACACGCCCGTCTGGTCGGTCAGTTCGAAATTACGCGTCGAGAGCATCCGGCCGTAGTCGCTGATCCACGTCGCAATCTCGTACTTCACGTACTCCTCGGGACGGTAATCGAACTCGAAGGCGATGCGCGAAAGCACCCACGAGAAGTTGTCCTTGTTCAGGGCGTCCACCCCGAACCCCTTGGTATGGGCGTCGATACCCGCGATGTTGAGGATGTTTCCGCCCAGTGCCACGAGGGTGATGCGCAGCGAGAAATCGACCTCCTGCGGTTCCACCCGAAAAGGATATGCAGTTTTAGTTGCCATGGCTTTTACTGTTTTTACATTTTGCAGTCTCGAAGATACGATTTATTTTCGAATCGCACGCACCGCACGACGTCAAAAACACGATATTCCGGTCGCCGCGCATCCGCACGAAACGAAAAAACATTATATTTGTAGGTATTTCCATACCTACCTCATTCAATAACCTTTTAACCCCGGCAGGCTCTCCGGTCAAAAGACGCCGACTTAATGAAACTACTTACCATCACCCTTCTCACGACCTGCACCCTCCTTTGCGGGTGCTGCGGCTCCGACTGCGGAACCGCCGACGCTTCGCTCGACTACGCGGCCATCAACGCGCAGGCAGCCGAACAGTACCTCCACCCGATCCGCCCCGGCTACGAGGGACGCAACCCCTTCTGGAACGGATTCGCCAAAAAGTTCATCTACGCCCCGGCGTTCGATTTCGACGAGGTGGCCGGCGCCGCGAACTACCGGTTCACCGTCGTCCCGCTCGGCGAAGAGACGCAAGCGTCGTGGAGTTTCACCGCCGACTCGCCGAAATCCGCCCTTACGCCGGTCTGGGGCGAGATTCCGGTCGGGCAGGTACGCCTCGTAGTCGAGGGCCTCGACGCTTCGGGAAAGGCGCTCGGCAAGGCAGGCGAACGCGAGTTCCTCCGTGACTATCCCTTCACGGGCCCCTATACGCCGGCGGTGCGCGACTACCGCCAGGCTGCGCTCATGGGCCTGCTCTACATCCACCGAATGCCGGAGATCCAGTATTGGGCCGAGCACACCGAGCCAGATATGAACTACCGCCACAACACCTACCCCTGCAAGATCATCGGTGCGACGATTCGTGCGGAGGCGCTGCTCGCACGCCTGCTTCCCGCCCATAAGGAGCAGGCGACGCGCATCGCCCGCAACGCCGCGCAGTTCCTGATCGACCAGAGCCGCCCCGCAGGCGATCCGCTCGCCTTCTTCCCGCCTACTTATTACAAGGATCTGATCGCCTCCAAACGCACCGAGAACCAGAACAAGACGATGACGATGGAGGCCGCTTCGGCCGGCCACGCCTTCCTGGATCTCTACGACCTGACGGGCGACAAGGCTTATTACGATCGTGCGCTCGGCATCGCCGACACCTACGTGCGGTTGCAGCGCGAAGACGGTTCGCTGCCGATCAAGGTCGATTTCGTCACCGGCGAACCGGTCAACGACGCCTGCGCCATGCTGCACCCCCTGCTGCGTTATTTCCAGCGTCTCAAAGCCGACTACGGCGTGGAAACCTACGCCGAAGCGCAGGCCGAAGGCGAGCGGTGGATGCGCGACGTGGCGATCCGCAATTTCGACATGACGGGACAGTTCGAAGACGTGACGGTCCTGGGCCTGCAACCCTACGAAAACCTGACCAACTGCACGGCGGCGCCCTACGCCGCCTACCTGCTCTCGAAGGAAGCGCCTTCGGCCGAAGACCTGGCCGATGCCGTCGATCTCGCCCGTTTCAGCGAGGATCAGTTCACCTTCTGGGACACGCCGCTCACCGAGAACGGGATCAAGGACAAGGCAACGCCCTGCGTCTACGAGCAGTACAAATACCAGAAACCGGTCGACAACAGCGCCTGCAACGTCGCGGACGCGATGCTCAGCCTCTACGAGGCTACCGGCGAGGAAATCTACCTGGCCAAGGGCAAAGCGCTCATCGACAACATCACCGTCGTGCAGAACGCGGTCAACGGGCAGATTCCCACCACATGGGACTTCCGCCCCACGAAGAGCGACCGCAACCGCACGTACTGGATCAACTGCTCCTACTCCTCCATCTCCTCGCTGCTGCGACTGGAAAAGCTCCTCGCCGAGAGACAAAAATAACCTTCCGGCCCCCCCCGCACCGCAGATGCGTATGGCAGAATCCGTCCGCCATACGCATCTTTCGTTCGACCGCAGCCCGCTGCCGCATACGACACGACGTCGGCGATCCGGCGGTCTGGCGGTCTGACGGTCTGGCCGGCAAATAATGGCGTAAATATTTTGCACGGCGGACAAAATAAGTTATTTTTGTCCGGAGTTCCGACCCGACGCCCGTCCGCAAGCCCGGAATCGGGCCGGAACGCACCCGATCCCGATCTCAGGCACGAACCGCGCCTACCCTCTCCCGCCGCACGGAAATTCCGCAGCGGAAAGAACGGCCGCTGTCGTGCGCTGCGGATGCGGAAAACCGAAATGCTCCGAATAATCGCTCTCAAAAAACAAACGCTTATGAACAAAGTATCTTTCCGACTCACCTTCGCCGAAGCGCTGGAAATCGGTGTCAAGAACGCGCCGTCGATCATCGGCTGCGTGGTGTTGTGGCTGCTCACGATCTGGGTGCCCTACATCAACGTCGGCACCACGATCGCCATCAACATGCTGCCGATCGAACTGGCCAAAGGCGGCGTCATCTCGCCGCTCGGCATCTTCGACGCGAAGTATCGCAAATACATGGGCGATTTTCTCATCACGACCGGCCTGATGATCATTCCGGTCTTCATCGCCTCGCTCTTCATGATCGTACCAGGCATCGTGCTCTCGATCGCATGGAGTCTCGCCTACTTCTTCCTCTTCGAGAAGAAAAAGAATCCGATGCAGGCGATCTCCGCCAGCAACGAGGCGACCTACGGCAGCAAGTGGACGATGTTCTTCGTCCTGCTGGCGTTCGTCGTCGCAGCCTACGTCATAGCAGGCATCTTCGCCTGGATCTGCGCGGCGATCGATGCGGGATTCATCACCTTCGTCGTCCTGCTGGCGCTCGTTGCCGTCATCATGTCGATCTCGCTGGCGATCAACGCCTCGTTCTGGCGACAACTCAAAGACAACGTACAATAACCGACAGACGTTTTTCGATCATGCCCGAAACGGACCGCAGTCCGTTTCGGGCATTCTCAGGCTCATTCTTCATAACCCCATGTCTCAAAATCTCAACCGTTTTTTCAGAATCTACCTGCGGCTGGCAGCGCTGACGCTCGTCGTCTGCACGCTGTTGCGCATCGTTCTGCTGTTCAACGAACAGACCTCCGAGCTGGGCTTCGGCTTCCTCCAATGGGTCGCCGTCTTCGGACTGGGCGCCCTGAACGACCTCTGTGCCCTGACGCTCGGCTATGTCTTCCTGTGGCTCTTCCTGCTCACGCTCTCGAAGCGGAAATACGACCGCCCGACGGGATACGTCCTGCTCGGCGTATTGACGGCGGCGTTTTGCTACGTCGCCTTCTGCAACACGATCTTCGACGAATACGGCAGCGCAGCGCCGCTCGTCGCCACGATCGTGCTGGGCTACTGGGCCGGCAGCTTCGCCCTGCGGCTCTTCGTGCCGCGGCTGCAACCGCTGTGGTCGAAGGGATGGCTGGCCGCGCTGCTCGCGATCTACGTCGGTGCGATCCTCTTCAACGCCGTCAGCGAATACTATTTCTGGAACGAATTCGGCGTACGCTACAACTTCATCGCCGTAGACTATCTGGTCTACACGAACGAGGTGGTGGGCAACATCATGGAGTCCTACCCGATCGTCCCGCTGGCGACGCTGATCGTCGCGCTGACCGTCGCCGTCACGTGGTGGCTCTTCCGCCGCGACATCCGCGCCGCCGAGGCGTTCAAAACCGGCGGGTGGAAACTCGTCGCCTCGCCGATCTATCTGGCCATGGCGGGCGTCGCCCTGTGGATGCTGCCCTTCAACACGCGGTTCCAGACGAGCGACAACGTCTACTACAACGAATTGCAGGCCAACGGACTCTATAAGTTCTACGAGGCGTTCCTCAAAAACGAACTCGACTACATGCAATTCTACCGCACGCTGCCCGAAGACCGGGCCGCGGCACTCGTCCACGACGAATACCGGAGCGAAGGGCAGAATCACCGTTACATCACCTCGCCGAACGAGGAACGACACCCCAACATCGTGCTCGTAACGCTCGAAAGCATGAGTGCATCGTTCATGGCGCGCTACGGAAGTTCCGACGGCCTCACGCCCCGCCTCGATTCGCTCTGCGGCAAGGCGCTGGTCTTCGACCGGCTCTTCGCCACGGGCAACCGCACGGTACGCGGACTGGAAGCCGTGACGCTCTCGCTGCCGCCCTGTCCCGGACAGAGCATCATCAAACGCCCCCGCAACGCCGGCATGCACTCCACGGGCGCCATGCTGCGCGACAAGGGCTACGACGTACTCTACTTCTACGGCGGCAACAGCTATTTCGACAACATGGAGACCTTCTTCGGCGGCAACGGCTACGAAATCGTCGATCAGAAGCAGTACGCACCCGACGAGATCACCTTCCAGAACATCTGGGGCGTCTCGGACGAAGATTCCTACGCCAAGGCCATCCGCACGCTCGGCCAGCGCGCACGCAGCGGCCGCCCCTTCTTCGCCCACATCATGAGCGTGAGCAACCACCGCCCCTACACCTATCCCGCAGGGCGCATCCCGATCCCCAACGACGCCAAATCGCGCGCCGGCGGCGTGATGTACAGCGACTATGCGCTGGGCGGGTTCCTCGACGCGGCGAGCCGCGAACCGTGGTTCGACAATACGGTCTTCGTCATCACGGCCGACCACTGCGCGTCGAGCGCCGGCAAAACCGAGATCCCGCTCGAAAAGTACCATATTCCGGCGATGATCTACGCCCCCGCCTTCGTCGCACCGGGCAGCGTCGGCAAGACCGCGTCGCAGATCGACCTGATGCCGACGCTCTTCTCGCTGCTGGGTATGGACTACGACTCGTGGTTCTACGGACGCGACATCCTCGCAGACGACTTCCGCGAACGGGCGTTCGTGGCGACCTACCAGGACTTGGGTTACCTCGAAGGCGACCGCTTCACGGTACTCTCGCCCGTCGACCGTGCGGAACAATTCCTGCTGCGGCCGACGGACGACGATCCCTACGCGCTGGAACGCACCGAGGCGATCGACAGTACACACCTCAATCGTGCCATTTCGCTCTATCAGACCTCCTCGCAATGGAACAAACGATAAGCAAGTTCCCGAATCCGTTCGGTAGCGTCGCTCCTCATAAGCTGTTCGCATGGGGCCTATTGGCAACGGTGGGCTACGGCTTCGCCGTCTGGGGTGTGCGGATCTACCAGAACCAGACGGTCGAATTGGGCGGACAACTGCTGGTCGTGCTGATGCAGGCATTCGTTCTGCCCGCACTGCTCTACGGTGCCGACCGGCTCCGCCGCCGGCTTCCGGCCGACGCGACGGCGCTCTTCGGCGGCTTGCTCTTCGCACAGATTCCGCGTCTTGCGGCGAGTGCCGGCAGCGCATGGCTCTACGCATGGCTGCTGCCGTTCGGCAACGGCTCGGTTTCGCCGCTGCAAGAGACGATGCAGGTGGGAGGTTCGGCCGTTTTGGGCAGCGTCACCGTTTTGTGCGGCATTTGGAGCATGATCTGGGGTTGGCAGGCATTCTGCCGTGCGACGCACGCGAAGGGCCTCCGCAGCATCGCCGTCTACGCCGGATGCTATGTCCTCGCGGCCATCCTGCTCGCAATCATTCTTCAAACGCTGCGGCACGGCTGGCACTTGAACTGGTAGCGAAAACGACGAAAGGGAATACCAGCGGATCGGGACAGTCGTTCAGACTGTCCCGATCCGCTCGTTTTATCGGACAATCCGGAAGGTTTTGCCGCTCTTACAGACTCCGCAGACGAAGTATTTCAAAAAGGGATTTGCAGCGGAATCGCAGCCGCACAGCGACGGTCGCTGCGCCCGCAGGGCGATAAAAAATGGGTAAGCTACTTATATCGCACCGCTACAACCGTATACCCTTGCTCAATTCCTTGCCTGGGGGATTCTACAGGAGCTGGTCGTATAAGACTTACCCGAGTGCAAAAGTAACTCTTTTTTCCAAAAGCGCAAAAAGAAAACGGAAAATTCGCAAAAAAGAGTCGCCGTGCGGCGCATCTGCGTACCGGAACAGAGGAAACGACAAGGGAAAGCAGCCGGATTCCCGCGCCCCACGGCGTTCCGAGCGGAACGGGAGCGTTCGTATCTCGCCCGCCATTCGGGTGTCCCCGACGACCGCACGGCGCTTCGAGCGGGCCGAAGCCCCGCCCAGACAGGCGGCGCCTCGGCAAAACCGCAAACTTCGTTTGCTTTTGCGCTCGGCTTGCACTATCTTTGTTCGAAAATTCCCCGGCAATGCGTCGCAAACTCATCATCGGCCTCTGCATCCTCGTCGTACTGCTCGCAGGCATCGGCATCTACCTCCGCAACGGTTTTTACGGAAACTGCGTACCGGAACGACGGTCGCTCTACGTGCGGTCGGGATCGGAGTACCGCACGCTCGAAGATTCGCTCGACGCCGCGATCGCACACACCGCCTTCTTCCGGTTCTACGCCCGCCATATCGAACTCGACCGGTCGTTCAAACCCGGGCACTACGTGCTGGAACCGGGAATGAACGTCGTACAAGTGGCACGTATGCTCAAACTGGGATTGCAGACGCCCGTGCGGGTGACGATCAATAACGTCCGCACCCCCGCACAGCTTGCCGGCAAGCTGGCGCGGCAGATCGAGGCCGACTCGGCGACGATCGTCGGCGCGCTGACCGATCCCGCGACGGCGAGAAAAGCAGGCTTCGATTCGGTGACGCTCTTTTCCATGTTCATCCCCGACACCTACGAATTCTATTGGACGGTTTCGCCGGCGCAGTTCATCGAACGGATGCGGCGCGAATACGACCGTTTCTGGACGCCGCAACGCGACGCGAAGCGCCAGCGCAGCGGATTGTCGCGCCTCGAAGTGATGACGCTCGCCTCGATCGTCTACGAGGAGACCCGCCAGAGCGACGAAATGCCCCGCATCGCGGGCGTCTACATCAACCGCCTGCGCAAAGGCTGGCCCTTGCAGGCCGACCCGACGGTCAAATACGCCTTGCAGGAGTTCGGACTGCGGCGCATCCTGCACCGGCACCTGAAATATCCGTCGCCCTATAACACCTATATAAACAAAGGTCTGCCGCCGTCGCCGATCTGTATGCCGGGACGCAACGCCATCGACGCCGTACTCGATTTCGAACGACACGATTACATGTTCTTCTGCGCACGCCCCACGTTCGACGGCTACCACGACTTCGCACGCACGCTCCGCGAACACAACGCCAACGCCCGCGCCTATTCGGCCGAGCTGAACCGCCGGAAGATAAGGTAATTCCTTCGAAAACAAGAAGACGGCACGCATCCGCCTCCGACCGGGAAACCGTTTCTTCGACCGCATCCCAACCTCCGCCTCGGCAAAATGCGGACAAATTCGACATTGCCTTCGGCTTATTCGTTCTTTGGCTGACGCCTTAGATACTCCCGCTCGGCAAATTGCAAACAGGTTTGCTTTTGCCCTCGCTTATTCGTATCTTTGGCGTCTTAGATACTCCGTCTCGGCATAATCAAGCTAACGCTTGCTTCTGCGCTCGACTTTTCGTATCTTTGCCGACGTATGATCCTGCGCATCTATCCTCAGAATCCCGCCGAACGGGAGATACGGCGTGTCGTCGAAGCCTTGGAGCGCGACGGCGTGGTCGTCTACCCCACCGATTCGGTCTACGCCTACGGCTGTTCGCTCCGCTCGGCACGCGGCCTGGAACGACTGCGCCAACTCAGCGGCAAACAGACCGGTGAGTTGAGCATCATCTGCGACGGCATCTCGCGGGCGGCGGAATACTGCCGGGTGGACAACGCCGCGTTCAAGATTCTCAAACGCAATCTGCCGGGAGCGATCACCTTCCTGCTCGACGCATCGTCGCGGATGCCCGACAAGGCGTTGCAACGCCGCAAGACGATCGGCGTGCGCATCCCCGACAATGCGATTCCGCGGGCGATCGTCGAACAGCTGGGGTGCCCGCTCATCACCGCATCGCTCAAAAGCGACGACGACGCGGAGTACATGACCGACCCCGAACTGATCCACGAACGTTACGGCCGCGAAGTGGCGCTGGTCGTGGACGGGGGATACGGTTCGATCGTGCCCACCACGGTGGTCGACCTCACGCAGGAAGAGCCCGAAATCGTGCGGCAGGGTGCGGCGGAACTTAACTGACGGACATAATGACACGATCCAATTCAATATGAACCAGACGAATTTTTGGAACGACGCCGCGAAGTACGGTGCCGTCATCGGCGGCGCATCGGCCGTCTGCTCGTTGCTGGGAGACGCCACGGGAGCGGGATTTTTCGGACTCATCGGACTGGCCCTCTACATCGGGCTGCTCTTATACTACACACGCAAACGGGCGACATCCCGCTCGACACGCGAGGAGGAGTACGGATACGGCAGGCGGTTGGGATTCATCGTCGCCATGGCGCTCTTCGTGGGCGTTATCAACGCCGCCTATACGATCTTGGCCAGCCGCATCCTCTTCACGGACAAATACGCCGAACTCTACGAACAATCGTTCGCGCTTCTCTCGAAAACGGGGTTGTATACCGGCGAAATGATCTCACAAATGGCCCTGATGGTGCAGTCGCCTCTTTGGATCACCTTCTCGTCGGTCGCCGGACAAGCCCTGCTCGGCCTGCTGTTCGGACTGGTGCTCGCCGCCCTCGCACAGCCCCGGCAACGATTCGACAACAATACGGAGGAGTAACCGGATGGAGAAGCGATTGGACATCTCGGTGGTCGTGCCGCTCTACAACGAGGAGGAGTCGCTCCCCGAACTGACGGCCTGGATCGACCGCGTAGCACGCGAAAACGGCCTCTCTTACGAAATCGTCTTCGTCGACGACGGCTCGACCGACGGCTCGTGGGAGACGCTCGAACGCCTCAAAGAACACTATCCCGCCCTGCGGGCGATCGGGTTCGCCCGCAACTACGGCAAGTCGGCCGCACTCTACTGCGGATTCGCCGCCGCCGAAGGCGACGTGGTCTTCACGATGGACGCCGACTTGCAGGACTCGCCCGACGAAATTCCCGACATGCGCCGCATGATCCTCGAAGAGGGCTACGACATGGTTTCGGGATGGAAACTCAAACGTCACGACCCGATCGGCAAACGCTGGCCCAGCAAATTCTTCAATTGGACGGCGCGCACCGTCTCGGGCATCAAACTCCACGACTTCAACTGCGGACTGAAAGCCTACCGCCGCAAGGTGGTCAAGTCGATCGAAGTCTACGGCGAGATGCACCGCTACATCCCGATCCTGGCCAAGGAGGCCGGATTCCGTCGCATCGGCGAGAAGGTAGTCTGCCACAGGGCGCGCAAATACGGCTCCTCGAAGTTCGGCATGGAACGCATGGTCAAGGGCTACCTGGACCTGATTACGGTCTCGTTCCTTTCGCATTTCGGCCGGTCGCCGATGTACTTTTTCGGCGGGTTGGGGACGCTCATGTTCCTGCTGGGCGGCTGCTCGACGATCTGGATCATCGCCGCCAAGCTCTACAAGCAGGCGCACGGCCTGCCGCTGCGGGCCGTCACCGAGCAGCCGCTCTTCTACCTTTCGATGCTTCTGGTCATCCTCGGCGTGCAGTTTTTCCTGGCCGGTTTCCTGGGCGAGCTGATCGACCGCAACGCCTCCGACCGCAACAAATACCTGATCGACAAGAATATCTGACAAACAGACGATTATGATACAACGTATTCAGACACTCTATCTGCTTCTGGCCGCAGGACTGGTAGCCTGCGCCGCGTTCCTGCCCCTGGCCTCGTTCGCCAGCGGCGGCGAAGAGTTCCGCCTTTACGCCTTCGGACTGCGGACTGCGGACGGCGAAACCGTGCAATCGACCCTCTACATGGGCATCCTGCTGGCATTGGCGTTGGTGCTGCCGCTGACGACGATCTTCCTGTTCAAGCGCCGTATGCTGCAATTCCGGCTCGGCGTGGTGGAGATGATCCTGCTGCTGGGCGCACAGATCGTAATGGGCATCTACTATTTTCTCAGCTACCGCCTCTTCTCTTCGTTCGAATTCCACGCCCAGAGCGTCAAACTGCCACTGGTGCTGCCGCTCATCGCCATGATCTTCACCTATCTGGCCGTCCGTGCCATTTTCCGGGACGAATTGATGATCCGTTCGATGGACCGCATCCGCTAAGAAAATATACGACCGTCTGCGATGCCGACCCCTTTCCCGACGGGTCGGCATCCGCTTTGTTTCCGCCTGAAAAGAAAAATCCGTCCGGAAAGAGCCAAAAAACATTACACTTTTTCATACTTTCAGCTAAAAATATATCGATTTTTAATTGGTTATTCCGATAAAAGACCATAACTTTGATTGAAAATCCACTTTATAAAACGGATACGCAAAGCCATAAAATCATATTCACACTTAATTCAAATTCATTATGAAGCAATTAAACATTTGGAAAACATCGTTTTACACGATGCTGGCGATCGCCGCCGGGGCGTTCACGGCATGTGTGGACGACGATGTCGACAAACAGGCTCCCACGCTGGAACTATCGGAGGAGGCCGTCGCCTTCACCGGAACGGCTACCGAAGACGCGACCGTTACGGTGAGGAGCAACCGTCAATGGACGGTCGCCTACGAGGACGAAGAGACCCAAAAGGAGTGGATGTATTTCAAAGTCTCCGGCAACGAGGTCTCCGAGGGCATCTACAACGGCGACGGTACGGTCAAGATCACCGTCGGCGAATCGGCGCAGCCCCACATGGGCCGTCTGATTTTCACGCTGAGCAACAGCTACGGCGAACTCTACCGGAAATACCTGACCGTCACGCAGGGCAACTACGTTCCCCCGACGGTCGGCGCCGTCGGCAAACTGGTCGAGTACATTCTGGGCAACAGCGACCTGAGCGGCGCCGTCGGCTCGGACAAGGCCATGCCGCTCCAATACAGCGAGTCGACGATCGAGGCGGTCATCCTGGCCAACGACGCGGCGGGCAACAACAACCGCAAACTCTACGTGGGCGACAACAACGGCCTCGAACGGTCGGCCATCGTTCTCTACGGTGCCGATTTCGCCATGGCCAACGACCCCGTAACGAAGTATCCCGCAGGCCGTAAGGTCACGCTCAATCTCGAAAACGCGAAATACTACGCATTCAACAACGTGCGCCAGCTGACCGACGTCGTCGTCACCGTAGGCGACGAAGAGGTCGAACTGGTCGTTCCGTCGCTTTCGGTCGAAAAATTCAATACGGGCGACTATCAGGCGCAGTACGTGAAACTGAACAACATGACGCCCGCCCAGTCGTTCGTCGGCAAGCCGTGGACGGCAACCGAAAGCCAGTCGGTAACACTCAACGACGCTTCGGGCAAGACACTGACCGTCTACATGAACAAGGCGCAGTTCGCCACCGGATTCGCCGACATGTACGTGGCCGACAAGACCGGCACGATCTACGGCGTGGCCGAAACCTATCGCGAAAACGCACAGCTCATCCCGACCAAAAAGGCCGATATCGCGGCTCTAAGCACGGATCAGGGGGGGGGTACGGATCCCGACCCGACGCCGGGCGACGCGATCTACTATGAATCCTTCGGTACGGCCGACGTATCGGACAAACCGCTTATCGCCGACTATACGGGCTGGGCGAAAACCGGTTCGGGTGCAGGCGAAGTCTCCTACACCGGCGAGGGCAAAATGTCGATCCGCACCAGCGGAAAACCCAGCGCCGGCTACGACGGTGCATCGGGCAAGAACAAAGCGTACTTCGGAACGAACAATCCCGCCTTAATCATCAACAAGATCAAACTCGACGGAGCACAGGATCTGCAACTTACTTTCGGCGCACAATATTCGAAAGCGATCGACTATGATGCCGGTCTCTACGACAACGAGTTCAAACCGGAGAAATTCCACCTCGCTCTGAGTGCCGACGGCACCAGCTGGACGACAGTCGAGTACACCTATGCACAGGCCGACGAGTTCTGGGTGTTCGCCACCTCGAAATTCAAGCTGAAAAACAAAGCGGCCTATCTCTACGTGAAATATGCAGTCGATGAAGAGTCGGGATTCGCTATCGACGACGTGACGCTCGCCGAAGGCGAAGGCGGCACCGAAATCGATCTGGGCGAAGGCGGCGAAGAACCCGAACCCACACCGGGCGAAGCGATCACGGTGAACGAACTCTACCGGCTCGCCGAAACGGTTACGGGCAAGGACAAGCTCGTGATCGACGCTGAAAACAATCGCACGCTCGAAGCGGTCGTCGTAACCGACGTCGACGGCGGCAATGTTTCGGCCAATAACCTGATGGTAATGACCGAAGGCGCGACACAAGCCAAGAACGGTATCCTGCTGTTCAGCAGCGGCCAATACACCAATCCCAAAGATCCCGCATTCCCGTTCAAGTCGGGCGACAAGGTTCGTTTCACGCTTGTGAAAGGATTGGCCAAAGTGGCTAATTTCTCGAACTGCTACGAGGTAACCTGCGAATCGAGCGATGCAGCCACGTGGCTGACGGCCGAAGTAATCGGCAAGGCGCAACTCACCCCTGTCCCGCTCACGTCGATCGACAATCTGATCGATTATCAGGGTATGCTCGTCACGGTCAAGAACGTCACTTCGCCCGCAACGGCCGGTAATTGGGCTGTGGGTACCACCACGTTCAAGGTCGGTTCGTCCGATCTGACCGTCTACGTGACACAGGACGCCGCCGGATTCGCAGGCAAGCAATACTCGGCTTCGAAAACGGGCGATCTGACCGGTTATGTCTCCCTCTATAAAGGCGCCGTACAGCTTTGTCCGCGCAACATGACCGATGCAGCCGCCTTCGCCGAGGGCGGCACGGATCCCGAACCCGCGGATCCGGCGCACATCGTGCTCGATTTCTCGCGCGGAAAGGACATGGCGACACCCGCATTCCCCTACCACGACAAGGACGACTCCTCGTCCGCAACGGAGGGCACCTATACCATCGACGGCTACACCTATCATATCAAGGCCAGCGCCGACGGCAAGTTCTACTGGTTCTACAACAACCACAACGCCGAGACAAAACCCGAAACGGTTTACGAAGCCTTCTACATCGGCAAGGCCGGTGCCTACATCGAACTGCCCGCCATCAGCGGCAAGGCGCTCTCGAAGGTCATCCTGACCGGCGCCAGCGGTGCTTCGGGCGACAGCGAAGCCGCGATCACGGACACGGCAGGCGCCGACATCGCCGGCGGCCTGTCGCAAGTAGTCGGCAAGGGCGAAGCAACCTACGACCTGAGCGGCACGGTAGCCAACACCTCCTACCGCATCACCGTCACGAAGAAAAACTGCCAGTTCGCCAAGATCGAACTCTTCTACGGCGAGGGAGGCGGCAGCACGCCCGTGCAGCCCACGCTGAGCGTCAATCCGACCTCGCTGTCGTTCGCGGCGAAGGATCAGGCCAAGACGATCGCCTGCACCGTGGCCAACGCCGACGGTTACACGGTAGGCACCTCGTCCTCCGACCCGGCCAACTTCGCCGCATCGGCAGCGGGCACGACCGTCACGGTCACCCCGACCGAGAACACCGGCAGCGCACGCAACGCCACGGTCACGGTCTATCTGACCAACGACGGCGGCGCGACCAAAGTCGCAGCGAAGACCGTCGCCGTCACGCAGGCTGCCGCCGGCGGCCAGCCAACCGAAGGGGGCTACACCAAGATCACCAAATCGGCCGACATCGTAGACGGCATGAGCGGATTCCTCGGTGCTCATGCGATCAAAACCAACGACACACCTCCGACGGATTATGGGTTGCAGTTGGTTACGGGATTTGCAACCTACGGCGTAGGTTACACAACCGAATACATCTATGACGAAACTTCGAAAGAGCTCTCCTTGAAAGACAGTGAAAATAAGTACGTCGCACAGGAGTTTACATTCGAGGCTACCACCGGAGGCTTCCATATCAAGCAGGGTGATAAGTATCTGATCGGTACAGGCATCATCGATAATAAAAAAGTCAAACAAGGACTTGCATTAGCCGATGCTCCAGCACAACCCTGGGTATTTACCGACGATGCGGAAGGGATGATTGCTACGACGAGCGCATCAGGAGAAATTGACGGTCAATCGTTCAATTATCCCCAAATTTATATGCTGTGCGCCACGACGGCAAAGAGTAATTTCATCCGCGCATACGTGGATTCCTCCTACGGAAAAGGTTTCTGGTTCTTCAAGAAAAACTGAGTTGACAACGATCGCCGGCGGGTAACGCCGCCGGCGATTCTTATCCGTTTCGAATGACTATGCAGACACACCTCCTCCGACAGTGGCTCCGACTCGCGATCGCGGCCGTCGCAGTATTTTTCGCCGCCTGCGGCGACAGCGACGGCGATGCGGCGACAGCCCGTGTGGAGTCGTGCGAACTGGAACGGTCGTCGATCGTCGGCGGCCAGATCGCAAGCGGCGAGGAGACCGCTTCGCTGCGCGTGATCGTCGAGGTCTCCGGCAGCGGACAGCTGAACTACACGGCTACGATCACCAGCGGCGACTGGCTTTCGCTGAGCGCCCGCGACTTTTCGGCCGCAGGGCGGCAGCGGCAAGGGACGGTCGACAGCGGCGAGAACCTGCTGTTCTTCTACTACAAGGCCAACGCCTCGGCGCAAAGCCGCATAGCGACCTTCACGATCGCTTTCGACGACGGTTCGGCACCCTACGACTTCGAGCTGACGCAGCTGGCGCCCAATGCGACCGACAATCCCTACGACACGCCGAAACAGTGGCCCGAGCTGCCTGCAGACAAGGAGAATGCGGACTATATCTATGCGGCCCACTATGCCAAGATGAACCTGAAAACCGTGCGCAACTACTCGCTCTGCTTCGACAAGAAACTGCGCGTGGCGCATTGGGTGGCCTATCCGCTGCACGCTTCGTACATCGGATCGCTGGATCGCAGCGAAGCATGGGCGCCCGATCCGAAGATTCCGCAGCAGTACCAGCCTGCACTCTGGCTGGGCGGTTATCAGAACGGCAACGTCTACAACCGCGGTCACCAGATTCCGTCGAAAGACCGCACGACCGTCGAGGAGATGAACAAGCAGACGTTCTACGCATCGAACATGACGCCGCAGCGCGGCCAGTTCAACCAGAACATGTGGGCAGCGCTCGAAGCGAAAGTCCGCAGTTACGTCTGCCCGGATACGCTCTACGTCGTCACGGGATGTTATTTCGCCAACCTCGACGAATCGACGAAAGACAAGGCCGGAAACGTCTGTCCGGTTCCCACGAACTACTTCAAGGTGCTGTTGCGCACGCGCGACGGCGCGACCGGCAAGCGGATCGCCGACTGCAAGGCCTCGGAACTGAAAGCCATCGGATTCTGGGTCGCCAACGAAAACGGACAGCAGCTCGGCAGGCAACTTTGCCGCAGCGTGGCGGAGATCGAGAAAGAGACGGGATTTACCTTCTTCCCCGACGCCGACGCCTCGGTCAAGGCACAGAACAGCCCCGAACAATGGGGATTTTAACCGCGTTTTCGACAAGCCGAGCGCAGCACCGGACGCCGTCCGAGCCATGCCGGGACGAGAAAACGAAGAATGAAATTCAACAATTCGAATCATGAGAAAGAAACTGATAATCACAGCGGTGCTGGCGTCGGTCATGGTGATGTGCTTCGCGCAGAAGCCCCACAAGATCATGTTCTACAACATGGAGAACTTCTTCGACACCATCGACGACCCCGAAACCAACGACGAAGAGTTCCTTCCCGACGGTGCGAAGCGGTGGAATACGGCCAAGTACGACAAGAAACTCCGCAACATGGAGCGCGTGTTGTTCGACATCGCCGCCATCGACCGCAACTATCCGGCGGTGATCGGCGTCTCGGAGATCGAGAACCGCTCGATCCTGGAAGACATCGCATCGACGCGCAAGCTCCTTCCGGCACGTTATGCGATCTGCCACTACGACTCGCCCGACCTGCGCGGCGTGGACGTGGCGTTCCTCTACCGTCCGGATGTCTTCAAACTCGAAGGCAGCGCCGACATCCCCGTGCGGATCGCCTCGCTGCCCAACTGGCGCACGCGCGGCATCGTGACGATGTGGGGAACGATCGACGACGAGCCCTTCCTCTTCATGGTCGCGCACTGGCCCTCGCGGCTGGGCGGACAGGCGGCATCGGCCTTCAAGCGCAACGCCGCGGCCGAACAGATGCGTGCGATCGCCGACTCGGTGCTCAAAGTCAACCCCGCCACCAAGATCGTGGCCATGGGCGACTTCAACGACGATCCGACCGACGAGAGCGTCGAAGTCCATCTGGGCGCCAAGGCCAAGATCAAGGAGTTGCAGCCGGGCGATTTCTACACGCCCTTCGCCGACATGCTCAAAGCCGGTCTGGGAACGCTCGCCTACCGCGACGCATGGAACCTCTTCGACAATATCGTCGTTTCGGAGAACCTCGCTACCGGCTCCGCCGGCAAACTGAAACTCGTCAAGGACCCGTACAAAAAGACCAAATTCTACGGCAATATCTTCAAACCCTCCTACCTCATCCAGCAGGAGGGGCAGTATAAGGGTTATCCGCTGCGTACCTTCGTAGGCAACAATTTCCAGGGCGGATTCTCGGACCACCTGCCGGTATTCATCTACATTGCCAAATAAATCGATTCATTATGAAAATAAAGCATTTACTCACATTGCTTCTGACGATGGCGACGCTCCCTGCCCTCGCACAAGGCAGTGGCATCAAGGGAAAAGTCGTCTCTCGCGGCGACCGCGCGGCCATCGAGCAGGTGAAGATCACCCTCACCCCCGGCGAACGACAGGCGACCTCCGACGCCGAGGGGCGGTTCCGGTTCGACGACGTGGCTTCGGGCGACTACACCCTCACGTTCGAAGCCGACGACTACGAACCGCTCGAAATCAAGGTTCGCGTGGACAAGCTCACGAAAGACGTCCGTTCGATCGCGCTGGTACCCGTCTATACCGAGGCGTTCGACGACTCGATCTTCGCGGAGTTCGACACCGAGACGGCCAACGACACGCAGTCACTGCCCTCGTCGCTCTCCTCGTCGAAAGACGTCTTCAACAACATCGCCTCCTACAAGTTCGGCGAGATGCGTTTCAACCTGCGCGGTTACGATTCGCAGTACACCAACGTCTATTTCAACGGCATCCGCCTCAACGACGCCCTGACGGGCTACACGCCGTGGTCGCTGTGGAGCGGTCTGAACGACGCCACGCGCAATCAGGAGAATACCACCGGTTTGCAGGCCGCCGACTACGGACTGGGCGGCATCGGCGGGACGACCAACATTAACGCCACGGCCTCGCAGATCCGCAAGGGCCTGCGCGTGAGCCTGGTCAACGGCAATTCGATGTACCGTTTCCGTGCGATGGTCTCCTATGCCTCCGGTCTGCTCGACAACGGCTGGTCGTATGCCTTCTCCGTATCGACGCGACAGGGCGGCAACGACTGGGTCAACGGCATCTACTACAACTGCTTCGGCTACTACGGATCGGTGGAGAAACGCTTCAACGAGCGCAACCGGCTGGCGTTCACGATCCTCGGCGCTCCGACCGAGCGCGGAGCGCAGCAGGCTTCGACGCAGGAGGTCTACGACCTGGTCGGCAACAACTACTACAATCCCAACTGGGGTTATCAGGACGGTAAGAAACGCAACGCCCGCGTGCGCAACAACCACGAGCCGCTGATGGTCGTCAACTACACCAACACGCCCGACGACCGCACGAAGATCGACGCAGCGGCCTCGTTCCGCTTCGGTACGAACGGTTACTCGGCCCTCACGTGGAAGGGCGGTGCCGACCCGCGTCCCGACTACTACCGCAACCTGCCCAGCTACTACATGGCCAACAACCAGTTCTCGAATGCGGCCCAGATCGCCGAGTTGTGGCGTACGAGCTACGACACCCGTCAGATCAACTGGGACCGGCTCTACGATACCAACTACCGCGGCGAGATCGACGAAGAGACCTACGGCGCCGGACACCGCTCGAACTACATGATCGAGGAGCGCCACACCGACCAGCTCGACCTGAACCTCACGGCGCAGATCGCCCGCACGTTCCGCGACAATTCGCGCCTCGTCGCAGGCATCCTCTACCGCTGGAACCGCACCGAATACTACGACAAGGTGAAAGACCTGCTGGGCGGCGACTACTGGGTGGACATCGACAAGTTCGCCGAGCGCGACTTCGTGGGTGAGGAAGAGAAGCAGAACGACCTCCACTACTACTACGAGCACGGCCACGCCCGCCGCGTAGAGGAGGGCGACAAGTTCGGTTACGACTACTACGCCAACATCCGTCAGGCCAAACTGTGGGCGATGTACAACTTCAACATCGCCGGACTGGACGGCACGATCGGCGGCGAAGTGGGCCAGGTGACGATGTGGCGCGACGGCCGCTACATGAAGGGCACCTACCCCTCCAACTCGTTCGGCAACTCCGAGGCGCTCGACTACTTCACCTATCAGGCCAAACTGAACCTCGCCTACCGCTTCTCGGCGGCGCATTCCGTGGAATTCAATGCCGTGGCGTTGCAGAATGCCCCCACGTTCCAGAACTCCTTCATCTCGCCGCGTACGCGCAACGAGGTGACGCCGGGTCTCAAAGCCGAGAAAATCTGGGGCGTCGACGCATCGTACAACCTCAGCTACCGCGGCATCAAGGCGCGTCTGTCGGGTTACTACACCATGATCCACGACCAGACCGACATCATCTCCTACTACGACGACCTGCAATCGACGTTCGTCAACTTCGCCATCAGCGGCATCGACAAGAAGTTCTTCGGTCTGGAATTCGGTATGACCGTTCCGCTCTACATGGGTCTCAGCCTGAACGGGGCGGTAAGCGTCGGGCAGTACACCTACGACTCGAACCCCACGTTCGTTCAGCTGGCCGACAACAGTTCGAAAATCCTCTCGGACGTCGACAGCAGCATCGTCTACTGGAAGGACATGCGCGTGGAGAGCACGCCGCAGACGGCCGTCAACGTCGGCCTGTCGTACCGTAGCGACAACAACTGGTTCGCATCGGCCGACCTGAATTTCTACGACAACAACTACCTGTCGATGAACCCGCTGTTCCGCACCGACGAGGTACTGCGCGCCGGAGCGACCAACGCCGAGACTGCCGAGATGATCCGCACGATGCGCGCACAGGAGAAATTCGACTCGGCCTTCGTACTCAACGCCAGCCTCGGCAAGAACTGGTACATCAAGCGCAACTACACGCTCGGTTTCAGCCTCGAAGTGAAGAACATCCTCAACAATCAGGATATCAAGACGGGCGGCTACGAGCAGATGCGTCTGAACAAGATCAAGGCCGACGAGTCGAACACCAGTCTGGTGACCTCCTACGAACGGTTCGATCCGAAATATTTCTACATGTTCGGGACGACCTATTACCTGAACGTCTATTTCCGTTTCTAACGGCTGACCATTTCGTCAAGCCGAGCGCAGAGCCGAACGAAGTCCGGGATATGCCGAGGCGGGAAATGGCACATGAAAACAAACGAATTAAAGAGCAAGAATTATGAACAACATCCTGAAAATAGCCCTGACGCTCGCCGTCGGAATCGTTCTGGCCGGTTGCTACAACGATTTCGACAATCCGGCGCCAGCAAAGGTCTACACGGACAAGGACTTCACGGAGACGGGCGCCGAGATCATTTCGATCAAGGACCTGAAAGCGAAATTCTACGAGAAATGGGGCCATGACGCCAACGGTCTCGGCCGCCGCGTGGTGATCGAGGACGACGTCGTCATCAAGGGCAAGGTCATCTCGTCCGACGCCGAGGGCAACGTCTACAAGTCGCTCTACATCTACGACGGCGAACAGGCCATCGAGCTGCGCCTCATGAACGACAACTACGTCAACTATCCGCTGGGACAGATCGTCTACGTCAAGGCGCAGGGGCTTTCGCTGGCCAGCTACCGCTATATGCTGAGTCTGGGTGCCGCGCCCGCGCTCGAACCGGACGGCACCTTCCCCAACGACACTCCAAGCGAGCACGATTTCTCGGCTTCGGGCAACTCGAACATCCCCACCACGGAGATGGTTCAGCAGTACGTCTACCGCGGCGAACTCGACACGATCACGGAGGCCGACGTCACGGTCGTCGACAAGGACAACTACAAGACCGTACTCAACGACGACCTGCTGGGCTGTCTGATCCGTTTCGAGGGGCTTCGCAGCAGCTACACGACCGTCGACAGCAACACCTACCCCAACTATCTGGAAAACGTCAACGGCGTCTACACCAACAAGTACTACCAGGACGAGGGGCTGCCGATCACGTGGGCCTACAATTACGACAACACCAAGTACTACGGCTCGTCGCTCTTCACCTACGAGACGACGCCCACGTCGCTCGAATCGGGCAGCTACGTCGTCCGCGTCAGCGGCTATGCACGGTTCGCCCTCAAAGAACTGCCCGCCGACAACGCCATGGTGAACATTACGGCCATTTACACGAAATACTCGTCCCGCACGGGCGGGTTCATCACCTACCAGCTGCTCGTCAGCAGCTACAAGGACATCGAGGAACTGTAACTCCCGACGTCCGCTGTCAACCGAACCGGAAGCTTTCCAGCTTCCGGTTTTTTCGTTTTTCGGCCGAGAAGACCGTTCATCCCCATAGATTTTTAACAATCAGTACGGTTTTCGAAGCATTCGACAAGAAAAAAGTCGAAATTCGGAGCGAACGAAACGACTTTTTCAGTAACTTCGCAGTTGTATACAACACTTTAATTTCTACACACATGACTACTAATTACAAAACCCCGTTTCAGCAGGGGGGGGGAAATTACGAAGCCCCGGAGCTGACAATCGCAACCGTATCGATTGAAAAAGGATTCGCGGCCACGGAACCCAACTCCAACGCGCCGCTCGAAGACGAATCTTACGAGTAACCGAAAAAAGTTTCCCGTCATGAAAAGATTCGTCCAATTTCTGGGAGCCGCGACTCTGCTGCTCTCCTTTACCCAATGTTCGGAAGACGCGACGACCGACTCCGCACCTTCCGTACAAGGTTCCGTCAAACTGACCGCATCCATCAACGAAACCCGAACCGAACTCTCCGGCAACGACGTCCTCTGGAAATCGAACGATTGCCTCGGACTGTTCTGCGGTACGAAGTTCGTCAACGCACCCTTCACGACGACGGCCGGCGGCACCACTTCGGCCGATTTCACGGGCGATCCGACCGATCCCTCGGGTTCCGAGGCCGAGGTATTCTACGCCTACTATCCCTATTCCGCCCATGCGGTGCTGGAAGGCAGCGTCGTATCGGGACTCTCGATCCCCGCTGTGCAGACCTTTGCTACGAAAAGCTTCGCCACCGAACTCTGCCCGATGGCCACGTCGGGCGCCGATTACAGCCGTCTGGCATTCCGCACGATAGGCACCGTACTCAAATTCCAGGTGACGGGGCAGAAGAACGTGACGAAAATCGAACTGACCGGCAACAACGGCGAAGCGCTGGCCGGCGATTACACGATCGATTTCGTCGGAGAGACCCCCGAAATGAAGTTCTCCGGTACGGAGACGACGCTTACGCTCACCTGCTCCGAACCGGTCGCGCTGAACGACGCCTCGGCGACGGAGTTTTATTTCGTGCTGCCGGCCGGCGTCGAGTTCACGAAGGGTATCACCGTAAAGGTATACACCGACGACAACGCCGAACCGATGGTCAAAGAGTACGCCTCACCGCTCACGACACGCCCCAACAAGCTCGTAACGGTCAAAGCGTTCACCTATTCGGTTCCCGTCACTTCGATCGAGGAAGCCAACGAAGCGTTGTCTAAGGGAACGTCGGGAGTGACGATCACCTCCACGACCGACCTGACGGTACCTTCGACCCTCGAAATTCCCAATGCGTTCGGACACGGAACCTCCACGTCGGTCGAGATCGAACAACCCGTTTCGACCGACCTGACGATCTCGGAGAAGACGACTTCGGACAAGGAGCTTCCCGAGACGCTCTCGGTGGAGATGGAGACCACGGCTTCGCTGATCGTCGACACGCCCAACCTGACCGTTTCGCTCGAAGGCTCCTATACGACCGTCGAAGCCACCACGGCCGAAAACACGCTGATCGTAGCCAAAAATACGGTCATCGAGACGCTGACCGTCAAAAAGGGAAACGTCAAGATCTACGGAACCGTCGGGGAGATCGTCAATGAAGGGACGGGCAAGATCATCCGCTGCATCGACGCCCAGGATGAGGTCGAACGCACGCTTGCCGACACCCGCTGCGACCATATCCTGATCGAGAAACCTGCCGGAACGCTCGATTTCGGCGGAGGAACGACGACCAAGCAGGTCTGCGTCGAAGCCAGCGTGACGATCGCCAACCTGATCGTATCGCCCGAAAAGGAGCACCCCGTAATGGTCTCCGGCGACAACGTCAAACTGACGCTCGACGGCGTGAAACTCGTCTGCAACGCAGCGAAAACCTATGCCGTAAACTGCCTGGACGGAGCAAATCCCGACGTAACCCTTTCGAACTCCGAAATCATCGCACTGGGTACCGACTGCCGTGCCGTCAGCGTCGTCAACACCCGTGCGACGAGCGACACGTCCTACATCACGTTCGACAACACGCAGGCACGCACGTCGCAGACGGCGATCGGAAACCGCGAATACACGGCCGATGAAATCAAATATTTCACCTCGCGCGTGGCCGACGGCAACTATTATCCGCGCGGCATCTCCGTCGGCTCGACGGGCGGCAAGGTGAACATCGCCCTGCGGAACAACTCCTGCATCGAAGGATTCTTCTACGGCATCAATATCGCCGGAATCACCGAACCGGTCGACGTCGCGATCGACGACTCGCGGCTCGACGGCCGCGCCGCCCTCAACGTCCACGGCCAGAAATGCATTTTCCGCGTCAACCGTTCGACGCTCGTGGGCCGCAACTATTTCGGCGGCCCGACGGAGGACTTCGCCACGGTCGTTCTGGATCGTGCCGTCGCAACGTCCCACAGCAACACGGTGACGGTCGCCGACTCTGAAATCTACTCCTACAACAAACCGCAGACGGCGACCAACCACCAGTATTCCATCGACATCCGCTCGCTGCACAACACCGTCGAGCTGAAAGGCTCCACCCGGCTGATCGAAGTTGGATCGACGGAATACCCCGCCCGCCTGAACTTCATGGTTTGCTACGATAATTCGACGGACAACGTCGTCAACGTCGATCCGGGTGTGACCGTATCGGGAAAAGAGGGGGCCAAAGTGCTTCCGGCAACGGTCTGGGACGGCAGCTCAGTTTACGCACCGGCCGCCGATGCCGACGGCGACTACCCCATTTACGAAGCGGCCGAGTTGAAGTGGATCGCCGACCAGATCAACAGCGGCAATTACCTCTACCTCGAAGCCAAGGGGCGCTATGCACAGGTTTACCTGATGAACGACATCGACCTGAACAACAAACCGTGGACACCGATGGGCTGCCAGAACCACTCCTATACACTGAGCGGCGTCGACAAATGCGCCTTCTACGGCGAATTCCACGGAACGGGCCACACCGTCTCCAACCTCAACGTCGACATCGTTGCCGACGCCAAAGGATTCATCGGCAAGACGTTGGGCAAGGAGGCGTCGATCAGGGAGCTGACGCTGAAAAACGTAGCGATCCCATTGAACGACGATGCCGAGATTCAGGGCAAATGGGTCGGAGCGCTGGTCGGCTGCATGGGCGGCGATACCAATGTCTCGGACTGCCATGTCGAAAACGTGACGATCCACGCCCCGGGCATGTATCGCATAGGCGGGCTGGTCGGCGTATGGACGAATACCTCGCGGCAGAATGCGACGGCGACGGTCGAGAACTGTTCGGTAAAGGACGCTACGCTCACGGCAGGATACGCCATCGGCGGTTTCATGGGTACGATTCAGCCCCAGAAGCCTGCGGCGGGCTACAATACGATCCGGAATTGCAGCGTCGAGAATATCTCGATCACGCATAAAGACCAGTATTGCTGGGGAGACGACCCGAACTATGCCGCATACTATCCCGAGACCGGTCATTATTGTTACAGCTCGGCACCCTTCGCCGGCGACGTGAACAACGTCAATTTGGAAAAATGTACCGTCGCCGGCTCCTGCACCATCGCCGATGCCGACGGCCACAACACCTACATGTCGGCAACGTGGACCAAACTGCCCTACATGGGCGAAGTCGGCGGAAACGCCTGCATCGACGGCGTGAAAGTTTCGGCCGACCCGACGCCAGACGAAGGCTACTTCACGAAGTAAATCCTTCCGGCGAATCGATCGAAAATCCCGCATGGAATCGTCCATGCGGGATTTTCATATCCAAAAGACAACCGCTGTCCGGCAAACGGCACTCCTGCCCTTGCGGACGTTCCGTCGCCGATTGCCGCCCCGAATCGCAACGCAGACCGTCGGGGTATCCGGGAAACCGCCCGCTGCCAAACGTCACCGCCTGTTTTACGCCCTCTCCGGCCCCGTGCAGGCACCGTCCGCCGCTCAGAACTGCAACTTCACGCCGGCGGTAAAGCCCACGCCGTAATCGCGGTAATAGGCCCAGTCGTAGAGCTTCGCATCGCAGAGGTTGCGCCCCTCGGCGAAGAGCGTCACTTTGCGCGAAAGGAACCAGTTGAACCGCGCCGCAAGGTCGACCGTGACGGGGACTTTGAAATCGTAGAGGCCGATAACGCGACGACCGAGGTTCAACCCTGAATCCGAATCCGGCTCCGAGGGTTTCTCGTTGACGGATGTATAAGTCGTCCAATGGCGCACGCTCTGCATCTGCGCCTCCACCTCCAACGACACCTTACGTGCACGATACTCGCCGCGCAGACGCGCCGTCAGTTGCGGACGACCGTATGCCAGCGTATAGGGCTGATTATTATTGTAGTAGACATTCTCCGCCCCCTTGAACGAATGCATATGCAGCTCACCGTCGAACGTAAAGCGGCTCGACGGCCGCCATGCGAATTCGGCATTGAGCGAAAGATCCTTCAAGGTCATCGCATAGGGGATGTAAAACGACATATAACCGACATCGGCCCGTTCGTCGCGAACGTTATTCGGGATGAAACGGGCAACCCACTGCAATGCATTCTTTTCGTGCGTATAACCGACATAGAGATTATAGGAGAAGCGGCCGTGTCCCGCTGCACCCTTGATACCGCCCGCCACGCGATGCTCCTCGGTATTGGGGACGATCGACGCCGGATTGACATAGGGATTCAACCGGCTCAGCGTCCGCATATCGTTGCGGCGCACCCGACCCGTCAACTCGGCATAAAGCATGAACTTGCCGTCGGCCGGATCGTAGGCGATCGAAGCGGCAGGGAGGAACCGGTTCTCATGTTCGGTCTGCGATTCCTTGTACACCGCGTGAGGATCCGAGAGATCGCTTCCGACGACCTTCTCCTGCTCCGCTCCGTCGCGCACATAATCCAACCCGACAGACCAGCGGAGTTTATCGTGCCGATAGGCGTAATGCAGTCCGAAAAGCAACTGTGTCGAACCGTAACCGAGCATATTGCGCCATGCACCGTCGAAATCGGCTTTGAACTCGAACTCGTGCAGACCGAACGCCCTGGCCAATCGGATACCGCCGCCGCCCGACAGCTCATGATAACGGTCTCGATCGACTCCCCAGTCATAGTAAACCGGCTGCATCTGCAATACGTTCAGAAAATATCCGCCGCGCAGTTCGACGTTGAAGTTGAAGCGGCTCAGGTCGGTGAAATCGTCGCCGATGCGCACATGGAGCATGGCGTCGTCGTAATGCTGCCGGTCGTTGGACACCTTGGTGAAGGGATAATAAGACGCCGCACCGTCGTTCCCGTAACGAGTACACAACGCCTCCGCCCCGTCGAACCCATAGTTATGGTAGACGCGGTTCGTCAGGTCGAGTTTGCCTTCGAGCAGACGGCGGCCGAGGTACTTGCCCGCCGCGGCGCCCATGCGGTTGTGCATCCGCCACGAGACAGGGCGCACGCCGAAATCGTTGCGGATATCGGCCCAGTCGCCGGTGTGATTGAGGTAGCCGACGGCGTAGCCCGTACCGGGATTCTGCGTCGAGGCGTAGAGATCGAGCACCGAGTTGAGCGGCGCTCCGGCGCCGACTTTCAGATAGAGCGGCCGCGGACGGTTGAACTCCCAGTAGGTCACCGTAGCCGGACGGAACGGCTCGGTCGAGAGGTTGGTCGCCAGCGCCGACGGCGTGACGGTATAGTCGATTTCGGGCCGCAGACGCACCGTGTCGGTCATATCGGGCACGATGGGCAGCTTGACGGCCTTCGACACCTCGGGAACGTAGGTCTTGGTCACCTCGACCTGCTTGGTGACCTGCGCCCGCAGCGGCACACCGCAAAACAGCAAGGCGGCAGAGAGGATAAGAACTCTTTTCATGGCTATTTCTTCAATTTTTCGATCCGCGCCTTCGCCTCGGCGACGATGCCGTCGTCGGCCGGCGAATATCCGTCGACGATACTCTGATAGGTAGCGCGCGCTTGGAACGAGTCGTCGCGTCCGGCGTAGATGTCGCCCAGAGCGATATAGGCTTTCGCCACCCAGTAGGCATGGGGCGAACCCTTCTCCGCGAAGGCGAAGATCAGCGTCTCCGCCGCGGCCGCATCGCCTCCGGCCAGCGTCGCCTCGATCACGCGGTAGGCCGACTCGGCACCCTCGGCCGTCTTGACCTCACGGCTCAGCTCGCGGTAGAGCGGCAGCGCCTCGGCCTGCCTCCCGCCGCGCCGCAGGATCGTCGCACGGGCGAATTTCGCCTCGCGCTGCGCCGTCGTGCCGGCATCGGGCAGCGCCTCCACCTCCGCGGCGGCGGCCAGCGTCGCCGCATCGTCGCCTCCGGCCTCCACCGAGCGGAAGTAACCCGTCGCAGCGGCGGCCCGCTCGTCGGCGGTCTGCACGACGTCGTACAACGCACGGTAGGCCTTCGCGGCTTCGGCGTGACGGCCTGCCTCGGAGGTCAGCTTCGACAGCGTACCGAGCGTCCTGGCCGAGTACTGGTTGGTCGGGCGGGCGGCCAGCTCGCTCAGCGTCTCGATCGCCGCATCGGTCTGTTTCGCTTTAAGATGGCAATCGCTCAGATAGAAGAGCGCATCGTCGGTATAATACCCCTTCGGATAGTTCCGCAGGTAGCTTCTCAACGACTTCTCGGCGGCAGCGGTATCGCCCGAAAGGTAGATCTTGCGCGCTGCGGCGAACGACAGCGAATCGCGCGCCATGACGCTCGTATCGCACTCCACGCCGGCCTTCTCGGCGTAGGCGAAGTAGCCGTCGACATTGCCGTCGGCCACGTAAATCTCGCGGATGCCCTGCAAGGCGTCGCGCGCCGTGGCCGAACCGGGCGCCGACTCGACGACGCGCTCGTAGCAGCGGCGCGACAGCTCCGGCTGACCCAGATTGAGGTAAGCCAATCCCAGATCGGAGAGCGCCGGCGTAAAGAAGGGCGAATGGGGATTCTCCTCGACGAACTTCGACAACACCTTCGCACCGTCGTCGTAGCGCTCCGCGGCAATATAGGTGCGTCCCAGTTCGTAGGTGGCGTCGTCGACGTAGTCGCCCCGGTCGGCGGCGATGATTCGTTGGAGCGCCTCGATCTTCTGCGGCCCGCGGTCGAGAATGCCCAGCGTCACGGCACGCTGGAAATCGGCGTAATATTTCTCGTTCGTGCCGACGGCCGCCGCCTTTTCGTAGGTCGCCAGCGCTGCGGGGAACTGCCGCAGCGAGTAACGCGCATCGGCCTCGCGGTTGAGCGCATCGGCCTTATAACGGTCGGCCGCGGAATAGAGCTGGTTGAACCGAGCGAACGAGGCATAGGCGTTCGACATGTCGCCCCGATCGAAATAGCAATAACCCAAGTTGTAATGCGCCTTGGCGTATTCGTCCTCGGTGCGAGGCGCACGGTGCAGATACTCCTTATAGCGGCGTTCGGCCTCGGCGTAGTCGCCGCGTGCGAAGGCGATCTCGCCCAGCCAGAACCGGGCCAGCGCCCCGTACTTGGGGCTGACGTTGATCGCGGCCGACTCCGTGAGGCTTTGCGCCGCGCCGTCCAGATCGCCGCGCGAATAGGCTTCCAGTCCGCGGAAGTAGGCGATTTTCTGCAACGCCGCACGCAGGTTGCCGTCGGGCGAAGGATAGTGTTTGAGCGCCGTGTAGGCCGCTTCGTAATTGCGCGAATTGTAGTAGGCGGCGATCAGCAGCTCACGCGCCTGCACGGCGCGTTCCGACGTCGGATACTGCGCGATGTAACGGTTCAGCACGTGGATCGCCTCGTTGAAGAGGCCGCCGCCCAGTTCGTACTGCAACTTGCCGTAGTTGAACAGAGCGTCCTCGGCGATCGCGGCGTCGAACGCCTCGTTGGCCGCCATGGCGAACGACTGCATGGCGCGCTGCTTGTCGCCGCCGCGCAGATAGCAGTCGGCCAGATGATAGGAGGCGTTCTGCGTCAGCGCGTCGTCCGCTCCGCAGACCTGCTGCAAACAGGGCCGCGCCTCGTCGTAACGCGCCTGCCGATAGAGACTGTAACCCAGCAGGTAGTTTTCGTTGCGCCCCATCTCACCGCCGCTGCGCCGATAGGCGTCGAGGAACTCCTCCGTACGCCCGTAATCGCCCAGATGAAACCATCCCTCGGCCACGATACGCTCCAACTCGGTGCGGCGTTCGCCCGCCGCACGGTCGATGAGCGAGCCGCCCGTCGTGACCACATAGCGGTAATTGCCCTCGTTGAACTCGATCTGCAACAGATAGAACGGCGCCACGGCGCCGTAGGCCTCCGAACGGCTCAACTCCGTAAATCCGGCTTTGGCCGTAGCGTTGTCGCCCCGGACATAGGCGATATAGGAGATGTAGTAGAGCGCATGATCCGAATATTCGCTCGGCGAGGGGATGCGGCGGAAATAGCGCAGCGCATCGTCGTAATCGCCCTGCTGGAAACGGATGTACCCCATGCGGATGTCGTACTGCTGGCGGTGTTCGGGCGACAAGGTTGCGTAGTCGACCTTGCCGAAAGCCCGCTGCGCCTCGTCGTAACGCCCCGCCGTACACAGAAGCGACGCGAGGGCGAATTCCACGTCGTTGACATGGACCGATTCGGGATTCCGCCGCAGGAACTCGGCGAGCCGCGCCTCGGCCCCCGCCTCTTTCAACTCCATGGCGCACATCGCCATGTAATAGTCGGCCTCGGCACACAGCGACGATTCCGTCTGCGGAACCGCACCGCAGACTGCGGCGAACTCCTCCCTGGCATCGGCCCAGCGCCCCAACGCATAGAGCTCGCGCCCCCGATCGAAATGGGTCCGGCCGCCGGACGTCAGCACCGACGCATCCGCCCCGCACCAGAGGCAGCCCAGCGCCGCGATCAACACTATCACTCCTTTACGCATCGTTCGATTTCATTGAACGGCATCCCCTTCCGCCGGCACCGGCCGGCGAGGCTCCGCCGGATAAAACAATAGGACAAAGATACGAATAAGCGAGGGCAATGTCAAATTTATTTGAACATTGCCGAGCGGGAGTATCTTCGGCGTCAGCCAAAGATACGAATAAGTGAGAGCAAATGCAAACACAGTTTGCGATTTGCCGAGCAGGAGTATCTTCGGCGAAGTCAAAATAAGCTTCTTTGCAGAGAATCCCTAACGGAAACAGCTCGAAAACAGAGCGGGGCCGGCAAAATATGCCGGCCCCGCAATCGTATTTCAGTACACGCCGTCAACGGATGTCGCGGCAGTTGCGTTTCTCCACGATCGTGCCGTCGTCGAGCACGACCATTCCGTTGAAAGCGCGCAACATGGTTTTGAGCGTCGTCGCGTCGATATTATAACAGCGCACGGCCGCACTTCCGGCGAACGAACGATAGGTCACGCCGCGGAGCCGTTCGGGCGTGAGGCAGACCGCCAGAGCCCCTTCGGCCGCAGCTCGCTCCACCACGCCGCGGAAGCGGCGTTCACAGGGAGCGTCCAACCCCTCGGAATCGGTGATACAGAGCATGTAGACCCGCCCAGGGCGAGTCAGCAACGACTCGGTGGCGTCGCCTTCGGCATCGCGCAACGAGAACTCCGAGAGCGTGGGATCGACCTTCGGCTCGTCTAGCTCTTCGGTACGGGTATCGACCCACTCCCAACGCCCGGCATCCTGCCACTCGGTATCGTCGAGCGAAAATTCGTGCAGACGCCCCGTCTGCCGGTCGCGATAGATCAGCACCGTCTTCCCCGCCTGCGGCCCGGGGTCCGCCGAATAGGCGTTCATCGCCTCGTAGATATTCACCCCCACCTTGAAGGGTCTGAAATCGATCAGCGGCAGATGCGCATAGCAGTAGATGCCCAGCCCCATGGCCAAGGAGAAGAAGAGCACGGTGCATCCCACCTCCGCCTTCGAGAAGGCGAAGATACGGTCGCGGCGGTAGCGCCACCAGACGACGACCGACAGCGGCAGCAACACCAGATTTTTGGCGAACGTCTCCCACGGCGTGAGCTTGACGGCATCGCCGAAACAGCCGCAGTCCTCGACCGGCAGCCACGTGGCGCTCAGGAAGGTCAGCACCGTGAAGAAGATCATCGAAGCCAGCGCGAAAATCGAGATCAGCCGGATGCGCACCTTGAAAAGCAGCATGAGCCCCATCATCAGCTCGGCGCCGCACAGCCAGATCGAAAAGCCGAAACGCAGACCGCTCAGCGATTCCAGCCCGTAGATCGAAAGGTACTCCTGTATCTTGATCGCCGTACCCCACGGATCGACGGTCTTGACGAATCCCGAAAAGATGAAGGTCACGCCCAGCACGATCCGGCAGGCATGGGACAACCATTTGAAAGCCCTGTTACGCATCGGCGGCAGCGTTTAGGAGCGGGGCGAGCGCCGCTTCGATTTTCGAAAAGATCCGTTCGGGCGTCTCCATCGAGCCGTCCGGCGCGCAGCAGTCGACGACGCGGAACGCCGCATCCTCGCGCGCGGCATCGAGGTAAACCCCGCGCACGCGCTGTTGCAGATCGAGCGACGCCTCGTGGATGTCGTGCGCCCCTTGCAGGTAGTCGCGGTCGCCGCCCTCGCGCGCCTGCGTCAGTTTGCGCTCGGTGAACGAAAAGGGAACGTCCAGAAACAGCGACACGTCGGGACGCGGGAGCCGGTAATAGCCGTACTCCGTATCGAGAATCCAGCGTTTGAGCGCACGGCGTTCCTCCTCCGACGAGAGTTTCGCGCACTGGAACGCCACGTTCGAATAGACGTAACGGTCCAGCACCACGGCTTCGCCCGACGCGAGCCACTGCCGGATCTCAGCCGCCGCATCGCCCCGGTCGCCGGCGAAGAGCAGCGCCACCAGATAGGGATCGACCGCCTCGACGGCCCCCAGTTCGCCGCGCAGGAAACGGGCGATCAGATCGCCGAAAACCGGCGCGTCGAAACGCGGGAAATGGAGGTAACGGCACGCGACGCCGCGCCGTGCGAAAAGCTCCTGCAACATGCGGATCTGGGTCGACTTGCCCGCTCCGTCCAATCCTTCGAGTACGATAAACATAAATTCAGGCAGTAGATTTATCTTGAATTTTTTTCGTCCATTTCCCCGCCTCGGCACAGCCCGAACAAGTTCGGCTCTGCACTCGGCTTAACGAAATGGTTCGTTTTCAACAGTCGTTTTCTCGCCATGGCATAGCCCGCGCGAGCGCGGCTCTGCTCATCTGGCTTAACGAAAACGTTGAATTTCTTTCGTCCATTTCCCGCCTCGGCACAGCCCGAACAAGTTCGGCTCTGCACTCGGCTTAACGAAATGGTTCTTTCGCGCTCAGCGCAACATCCTCACGGCACGTTCGACGCCGGCTGCAAGCGCATCGATCTCCCCGCGTGTGTTGTACATCGCAAGCGACGCCCGGCACATGCCCGGCACCCCGTAATGGGTCATCACCGGTTCGGCGCAATGCTGGCCCGTGCGCACGGCGATCCCCAGCTTGTCGAGGATCATCCCCACGTCGTAGGGGTGAGTCCCCTCGACCGTGAACGACACGATCGCGCATTTGTCGGGTGTCGCGCCGTAGATCCGCAACCCGTCGACGGCCGAAAGCCGTTCGGCGGCATAGCCCAGTAACTCCCGTTCGTAAGCCTCTATCTCGGCCGGATCGAACTGTTCCAGGTAACGGATCGCCTCGCCCAGCCCGATCGCCCCGACGAAATTGGCCGTGCCCGCTTCGAATTTCAGCGGAAGCGGCGCATAGGTCGTCCCCCCGAACGACACCCGATCCACCATATCGCCGCCGTAGAGGAACGGAGGCATCGCATCGAGCAGTTCGCGCCGCCCGTAGAGCACGCCGATACCGGTCGGGCCGTAGAGCTTGTGTCCCGAAAAGGCATAGAAGTCGCACCCCAGCGCCGCGACATCCGCGCCGCCGTGAACGATGCCCTGGCATCCGTCCACGCACACCAGTGCGCCCACGGCGTGCGCCGCCTCCACGATCGGACGCAGATCGGGCCGTGTGCCGAGCGTGTTGGATGCCTGCGTGACGGCTACCATGCGCGTGCGGCCGTCGATCAGTCCGTCGAGTCGTTCGGTCATCAACCGTCCCGCATCGTCGAAGGGCAGCATTCGCAATTCGGCCCCCTTGCGCAACGCGACCGCCTGCCACGGAACGAGGTTCGAGTGGTGCTCCATCTCGCTCACGACGATATTGTCGCCCTCCCGCAGGAACGTATCGCCCCATGCGTAGGCCACCGTGTTGAGCGATGCCGTCGCCCCCGCCGTGAAGATCACCTCCTCGCGGTGCGCGGCGCCGATAAAGGCGCGGATACGGTCGCGCGCCGCTTCGTAACGCTCCGTCGCCTCCTCGGCCAGACGATGTACGCCGCGGTGGATATTGGCATTCAACTCCCGATGCAGGTAATCGACCGTATCGATCACGCAACGAGGCTTCTGCGCCGTAGCCCCGCTATCGAGGTAGACCAGCGGGCGGCCGTACACCTCGGTCGAGAGCAGCGGAAAATCCGCACGTATCTTTTCAACATCAAACATTCCTACATCCGTTCGAGTTTCGCCACGATCCTCCGATAAAGTTCCTCGCAAAGCGGTTCGACGGCACAATGCGCCGCGATCGCCGCGACGAATCCCTCCATCTGCAACCGCCGTGCCTGTTGTTCGCTCAGGCCGCGCTGCCGCATGTAGAGGATCGCCTCGTCGTCCATCTGCCCCACCGTGGCGCCGTGCGTACACTTCACGTCGTCGGCATAGATCTCCAACTGGGGCTTGGCGACGATGCGCGCGCCGGTCGAGAGTTCGACGTTGCGGCTCGTCTGCTGCGCGTCGGTACGCTGCGCGCCGGGCGCCACGTAGACCAAACCTTGAAAGGCGCCGGTCGCCTCGCCGCCCGCAACGCCTTTGACGAGCGAACGGCTGCTGCAATCGGGTACGTTGTGACTGACCCGCACGCCGACCTCGCAATGCTCCTTGTCCGCAGCCAGAAACAGACCGTCCAGTTCGCTGCGGGCGAACGCACCGTCGAGATCGATGCGGTAACTCACGTTGGCACTCGTCAGCTCGGCCATCGTCACCTCGCAGAGGCTTCCGCCTTGTTGACGGATCGAGCATTCGACGAAAGCCTCGTCAATAAACATCTCGACGATAGAAAGTTTTGCATTCTCACCTACATCGATGCTCAATGTCGCCGACTCAGGTTTCGTGTGGACGATGACCAACCGTGCCCGATCGCCCTCACCCACCGCGACGGCATATTCCGTCGGGTCGAGCAACGTATAGACCGGTCCGTCGACCAGCGCAGCGCGTTGGCCGCGCAACGCCTCGAACCTCTCGCCTTCGATCCAATCCAACCGCTCCATCACGCCTCCCTGTAATCGTTGATAAGCCAGTCGTAGCCCTCCTTTTCGAGTTTGAGCGCCAGCGACTTGTCGCCCGAATGGATGATGCGCCCCTTGTAGAGCACATGCACGTAGTCGGGAACGATATAGTCCAGCAGACGCTGGTAGTGCGTGATGACCACCGTAGCGTTTTCGGACGTGCGGAGCTTCGTCACACCCGTGGCGACGATGCGCAGTGCATCGATGTCCAGCCCCGAATCGGTCTCGTCGAGAATGGCCAGCTTCGGCGCGAGCACCGCCATCTGGAAGATCTCGTTCTTCTTCTTCTCGCCGCCCGAAAAACCTTCGTTCACCGAGCGCGACATCAGCTTCGGATCGAGCTCCACGACGGCGCTCTTCTCCTTCATCAAGCGCAGGAATTGAGAGGCCGTAAGAGGCTCTTCACTACGATATTTACGTTGTTCCTGAACGGCCATCTTCATAAAATTGGCCATCGACACGCCGGGAATCTCGACCGGATACTGGAAGCCGAGGAACAACCCCAGCCGCGCCCGATCCTCGATCGACATCGCCAGCAGGTCGTGCCCCTGAAAAGTCGCCGATCCTGCCGTCACGGTGAACTTCTCGTTTCCGGCCAGCACCGACGCCAGCGTGCTCTTGCCCGAACCGTTGGGCCCCATGATCGCATGTACCTCGCCGGCCTTCACGTCAAGGTCGATGCCCCGCAGGATCTCCTTGTCGTCGACCGAAGCGTGTAAATTCTTTACGGAAAGCATATTTCGTCTGTTTAAATTCTACTTTAACCTACCGAACCTTCAAGGCTGATAGATAATAATTTCTGTGCCTCGACAGCGAATTCCATCGGCAGCTTGGCCATCACCTCTTTGGCGAATCCGTTCACGATCAGTCCCACGGCGTCCTCGGTCGACAGGCCGCGCTGGTTGCAATAGAAAAGCTGTTCGTCGGAGATCTTCGAAGTCGTGGCCTCGTGCTCGACGATCGCCGTACGGTTGCTGCACGCGATCTCGGGAAAGGTATGCGCCCCGCATGCGGAGCCGATCAGCAGCGAGTCGCACTGCGAATAGTTGCGCGCCCCCTCCGCGCTGCGCGCCACCTTGACCAGCCCGCGGTAGGAGTTCTCGCTCCGGCCGGCCGAAATACCCTTCGAGACGATCCGGCTGCGGGTGTTGCGGCCGATATGGATCATCTTGGTACCGGTGTCGGCCTGCTGGAAATGGTTGGTCATCGCCACCGAATAGAACTCCCCCACCGAATTGTCGCCCAGCAGCACGCAGCTGGGATATTTCCACGTAATCGCCGAGCCGGTCTCGACCTGCGTCCACGACAGGCGGGCGTTCTGGCGGCACAGTCCGCGCTTGGTGACGAAGTTGTAGATGCCGCCGCGCCCCTCCTTGTCGCCCGGATACCAGTTCTGGACGGTCGAGTATTTCACCTCGGCGTCGCGCTCGACGACGATCTCCACCACGGCGGCGTGCAACTGGTTCTCGTCGCGCCGCGGGGCGGTACACCCTTCCAGATAACTCACGTAGGCCCCTTCGTCGGCGACGATGAGCGTGCGTTCGAACTGTCCCGTACCCTCGGCGTTGATGCGGAAGTAGGTAGACAGCTCCATCGGACAGCGCACCCCTTTGGGAATGTAGCAGAACGATCCGTCGGAGAAGACCGCCGCGTTGAGCGCCGCATAGTAGTTGTCGGTGCAGGGCACCACGCTGCCCAGGTATTTCTTGATGAGATCGGGATAGTCGCGGATCGCCTCCGAGATCGAACAGAAGATGATTCCCTTCTCGGAGAGCGTCTCCTTGAAAGTGGTCTTGACCGACACGGAGTCCATGACGGCATCGACGGCCACGCCCGCCAGCTGCATCTGCTCCTCCAAGGGGATGCCCAGCTTGTCGAACGTGCGTTTGAGTTCGGGGTCGACCTCGTCCATGGAGCCCAGTTTGGGACGCACCCTGGGCGCAGCGTAATAGATGATGTCCTGGAAATCGATCTCCGGAATGCGGAGGTGCGCCCACGTCGGCGGCTCCATCTTGAGCCAGTGGCGGTAGGCCCGCAGGCGCGACTCGGTCATCCACTCCGGTTCGCCCTTCTTGGCCGAGATCAGGCGCACGACCTCCTCGCTCAGGCCGCGCGGAATCGTCTCGGTCTCGATATCGGAGGTGAAACCGTACTTGTACTCCCGGCCTTCTATCTCTTTTATGATGTTATCCTGTTCTGACATACCTGTGGAAATATCATGCAAATGTACAAAAAAAATGCAGAACGTACAACGCCGCGCCGCCGGACGGCAAAAATCGCAGCGGCGCGGCCGGAACGTCCCGCATGGCGCGAAAAACGGGCACCCGCACGCAAAATCGCACCGGAGGATGCGGCGGAACCGGAAAACTTGCGTATCTTCGCGTCTCGAAATCATCCCGAAACATCATGGATACCATCGAACGGATCGCCCGCCGCAACCGATTGCGGGCGGAAGAGGTCATCCGCGACTCGCGGCTCGCGGAGATATGGCGGTCGGTCGGCGCCGAGGTGCGACAGGTCGGATCGCTGCGGTCGGGCCTGCTGATGAAGCACCGAGACATCGACTTCCACATCTATTCGTCGCCGCTGCGCCTGGAAGAGAGCTTCGCGGCAATGGCGCAGCTGGCAGCCGATCCGGCCGTGGGTCGCATCGAGTGCCGCAACCTGCTCGCAACCGACGAGGCGTGCGTCGAATGGCACGCGACGTACCGCGATCGCGACGGCGACGAGTGGCAGCTCGACATGATCCACATCGTGCGGGGTTCGCGCTACGACGGTTATTTCGAACGTGTGGCCGACCGGATCGCCGCCGCGCTGACACCCGTGACGCGGCGCGCCATCCTGCAACTCAAATACGACACGCCCGACGACGTGAAGATCGCCGGCATCGAATACTACGTGGCCGTGCTGCGCGACGGCGTGCGCACCTACGACGCCTTCGCCGAGTGGCGGCGTACACACCCGCTCACGGGCATCGTCGAGTGGATGCCCTGACCGGCCCATACAGTCGCAGACCGGCGCAGGACGCCCCCGCACCGGTCTGCACACGGTATCCTGTCGTCCTTTCTTCGGGCGGTTCGACCGCGAAACGGAATGCAAAAAAATCCCGCAGAAGAAAAAGAAACCGATTTTATTTGGTAATTCCGCATTTTTGACTTACTTTTGCTCCGCGTTTGCTGAAAGTCAGCGGCACGCATCCATAGAATTGGAGAGGTGGGTGAGTGGCTGAAACCACCGGTTTGCTAAACCGACGTGCTGGGCAACCGGCACCACGAGTTCGAATCTCGTCCTCTCCGCCAAGTTTGGAGCCGACAGGCGGCAACAAAACGACAAATCCTGCAAGATCAAATACTTGCAGGATTTTTTCTTTTTCAGGGCATGGCTGAAAACAGCCTAAAACCGGTTCTGGAACAGGTAGCTGAACCTGAAAACCTCCGATCCCGACAGGCAACGATTTATCCGTAATTCTCTTACTAAATATAAAGATCCAGTAAGACAAACAGCGGAGTCAGTAGTTTTACAACCCAATCGGTTACCTACGAAAAGTACATTCAAAATTTTCTTCTACTTGAAGAAGGCCGCCCCTCGGGCAAACTTCCAAGACCTGAAACCGATTCCCATGAAATCGGAGGCGTCCGACGTCCGGTCACAGAACTTGTTCGCCACCACCCGACAAGGATTTCCGCCGTCGACACCGATGGCGACCCTGAGATTTTCGACCTCATAGACGGAGTTCGCTCCGTCGGCGAAGAAGCAATAGATCCCTGTATTCCGCGCCGACACACTCCCTGCACACAGCACGATGCACGCCGGCAAAACCAATTTTTCCATAGGCTTCGAAAAAGTTCCGTCCATACCCCGACGGCCCGAAAAAAAATAGAGAAGCGATGGCGCCGAAAGCTTATTTTAAGCACTGGTATCCGGAACAGTCTCGGGATAAAACAAACAACAAGCCCACGCTCATATTCACGGATGGATACGACGCGAGAAGATGTCGGCTTATTCTCTTCTCCCGTTGAATTTTCCCGATCGAACACCGAGAATAAACTTACACGTTCCGTGTTTTCAGTATACCACTGCAAATGCAGAAAACATATCCGGAAAATGCAACCGTTCTCTTCCGTTGGGACTGTACTGCATACCCACAGCTTATTATAATCGTCGTCCGGTTTATAAAAAGCCAGCCGTCCTTCGACAGGACGGCCGGCTCGGAAAAAGAATATGCCTTTTGAAGACCTTATTCCCTATCGCTCATCGAATAGGGAGCGTCTTCGGCTTTCGTGCCGCGGCTATCGTTCGGTTCCGGCCGCATCTCGAAAGCGATCTTCGCTCCGTTCAGCAGCTCGCCGTATTTCAGGAAAGTTCGTTCGAGAGTCTTTCCGTCGAGTGTCATCTTTCCGACATAACGGTTCTCGGGGCCGTTCCCGCGAGCTTCGATCTCCACGGTCTCGCCGTTTTCGAGGTGGATGAGCGCTTTTTTGAAGAGCGGCGAACCCACCGCATATTCGTCCGATGCGGGACAGACGGGATAGAACCCGAGGGCCGAGAACACGTACCAGGCCGAGGTCTGTCCGTTGTCCTCGTCGCCGCAGTATCCGTCGGGCTTGGCGGAGTAGAGCCGGTCCATAACTTCTCGTACCCAATACTGCGCCTTCCAGGGTTGCCCGACATAATCGTAGAGGTAGATCATGTGCTGCGCAGGCTGGTTGCCGTGCGCGTAGTTGCCCATGTTGGCCACCTGCATTTCGGTGATCTCGTGGATGCGCACGCCGTAGTAGCTGTCGTCGTAGATCGGCGGGACGACGAATACCGAATCCAACATCTTCGAGAACTCCTTCCCGCCGCCCATCAGCTCGGCGAGCCCTTCGACGTCGTGGAAAACCGACCATGTGTAGTGCCAGGCGTTACCCTCCGTATATGCGTCGCCCCACTTGTATGGGCTGAACGGCGACTGGAACGTCCCGTCGGCATTGCGGCCGCGCATCAACTTGGTTTCAGGATCGAAGAGGTTTTTGTAGTTCTGCGAGGCCTTTTCCAGCCGCTCCGCATCTTCGGTCCGGCCCAGCTTTTTCGCCACCTGCGCGATACACCAGTCGTCGTAGGCATATTCGAGCGTTCGTGCGACATTCTCGTCGATGCCTGCATCGTAGGGTACATAGCCCAGCGTGTTATAGTATTCGTGCCCGAGGCGTCCCGTGGAGCTTACCGTAGGATGGACTTTGTCGCGTCCCGCGAGCATCGCCTCGTAGAGGGTTGCTACATCCTCTTCGGGTGTCACGCCTTTGAGTATTGCATCCGCGACTACGGATGCGGAGTTGTTTCCGACCATGCATCCGCGGTGTCCCGGCGAAGCCCATTCGGGCAGGAAGCCGCTCTCGCGGTAGGCATTGGCCAGCCCGGCCTGAATCTCGGCGTTGACCGACGGATAGACGAGGTTCAGCAGCGGGAACAGGCTCCGGAACGTGTCCCAGAATCCCGTGTCGGTATACATATAGCCAGGCAGCACCTCGCCGTTGTAGGGGCTGTAATGCACAGGTTTGCCCGCAGCGTCGATCTCGTAGAATTTGCGCGGGAAAAGCGTCGAACGGTAGAGGCACGAGTAAAACGTGCGGTACTGATCCGTAGTTCCTCCCGTGACTTCGATACGTCCCAGCACGTCGTCCCAGCGTTCCTGTGCCCGGGCCTTCACCGTTTCGAAATCATCCGTTCCCAGCTCCGTTTCGAGGTTTCGCAAGGCCTGCTCCGCGGAGATGAACGACGAGGCTACGCGGGCAGTCACCTGCTCGCCACGCACCGTCGAAAAGTGTACCTTAGCCACGGCGTGGTCACCTTCGACCGCTTTGCCGCCTTCGGGATAGAGCTCTCGGCTACCCGCCTCGTAGGAGGCGGGGGCATCGGTCAGCTCGACGGCCGCGAAGGGCTTGTCGAAGCGGATGACGAACCAGTTGCGGAAATTCTCGGGCACGCCGCCGCTGTTACGCGTCGTATAGCCGGCAACGGTCTGCGCGTCGACGATCTCCACGCGCGAGCCGCGGTCGAAGGCGTCGATGACCACGCCCGACTCCGTCGATTCGGGGAACGTGAAGCGCATCACGGCGGCGCGTTCCGTCGGGGTCATTTCGGCCACGATGTCGTGGTCGGCCAGATAGACCGAGTAATAATAAGGTTTCGCCGTCTCCGACTGGTGCGAGAACCAGCTCTGACGCGACTCCTCGCCGAGTTTGTCCCGGCCCCGCACGGGCATCAGCGAAAACTGCCCGTAGTCGTTGATCCACGGCGAGGGCTGGTGGGTCTGTTTGAAGCCCCGGATGGTATGCGCTCCGTAGGTGTAGGCCCACCCGTCGCCCATCGGGCCCGTCTGGGGCGTCCAGAAATTCATTCCCCACGGCAAAGCCACCGCCGGATAGGTATTGCCCGTCGAGAGCGCATAGTCCGACTGGGTGCCGACCAGCGTCGAGACGTATTCCGAGGGGCGAATCGCGGTTCCGGTGTCGTGAGGAACATGACCGCAGGCAGCAGCGAGGGCCGCCAGCACGATGAATGCGTATTTCTTCATTATCGGATGGAATTTAACAAATTTGCTTTACCTTCGTTCACGAGTTTGAGTATCAGCTCCCCGAACAGCGTGTTCTGCCATGCGAACCACGCGCGGGTGTAATCCGCAGCGTCGTGGCGCGAGAAGGACTCGTGCATGAAGCCCGTACCGGCATCGGTGGTCATCAGCGAGACGATGCAGTCGCGGATTTCCTCGTCGTCGGTGGAGGTGAAGGCCCGCATCATGATGCTCATGGGCCAGATCATCTCCACGCCGATATGGGGGCCTCCGATGCCCTCGCCCGCCGCACCGCGCCAGAAGTAAGGATTGCCGTCGCTCCACACGAAGCGGCGGGTATTTTCATAGATCGGGTCCGTGCGCTCCACGTCGCCCAGATAGGGCATCGCCAGCAGCGACGGCACGTTGGCATCGTCCATCAGCTGTTGTCCGCCGAAACCGTCGACCTCGAAAGCATAGATTTTCCCGAACTCCGGATGTTCGACAACAGCGTATTTTTGCAGCGCCGCAGCCACTTCGTCGGCCAGTGCCGTACACTCCGCGGCGAGTACCTTCTCATTGTTTACGGTCGCCAGAATCTCGGCTGCTTTGCGCAGCGACGTGACGGCCATGAAGTTCGAAGGTACGAGGAACCCGAAGGTCGTGGCATCGTCCGAGGGCCGGAACGCCGAGGCGATCAGCCCCACGGGTTTCACGGGATTGCCGCGCCCCACGTGGCAGCGCGTATCGAGCTGCCGGTCGGTCGTGCGCAGGAAGATATAGTCCCCGGGCCCCTCCTTCATCTGCTGTTCGCGCAGCGTGCGGAGAACGGCCCGCATGGCATCGACCCACGCGGCGTCGAAAACCGACGCATCGCCCGTCGTCTTCCAGTAGTGGTGCGCCAGGCGGATGGGATAGCAGTGGGAGTCGATCTCCCATTTGCGCTCGAAGACCATCGGATCGGCCTCGGGGAAATCCGTCTCGTTGTGTACGCCCGTCGGCGCGACGTTGAAGGCGTTGGCGTAGGGGTCGATATTGATGAGTTTCATTTGGCGGCGGATAACCCCCGCGATCATCCGCTGCAATTGCGCGTCCTTACCGCACAGCTGCACGTAGGGCCACACCTGAGCTCCCGAATCGCGCAGCCACATCGCCGCAATGTCGCCCGTGTAGACGTACGTGTCGGGATTTCCCGCTGTGTCCTCGCCGTAGTGTACCGTGGTGTCGAGCGTGTTGGGGAAGCAGTTTGCGAACATCCATCGCAGGCGTTCGTTGGTCAGAAGACCGCACACGCGCGCGATCTCCTGCTCCACGGCTTCCGATCTGAAAAGCCGCTTCTCTTCGGCCGGGCGCTGGTCGGCATAGGTTTCCGGCTCGTCCGGACAATACCACACCTTCGGCTCAGCGCCCATCTCGAAGCGCAGCTCTCCGCCCTTCATCATGTCGGCATGGCCGATCCAGGGCTTCGTGTAGGGTTGACCATTGAGCCAAATACGCTGGATATACTTGTTCTCCGCGGAGTTGTTCTCGGCCACGACCGCAAACGTCCCGCCCGGAACCTTCACTTCGGCCCGATCGAACAGGGGCGATCCGAACCAGTAGCGTCCGCCGGCGGGTTCGACCTCGTACATGCCCAGCGACGAGAGGACGTACCATGCAGACATCTGCCCCACGTCCTCGTTGCCCGAAAGGCCGTCGGGTTCGGCGCGGTAGAGCGTCGTGAGCACCTCGCGCACCTTGTCGGCCGTCTTCCACGGCTGCCCCAGCATCGTATAGAGGTACAACACGTGGTGGCTCGGCTCGTTGCCGTGGGCGTACTGGCCGATAAGGCCCGAAATGTCGGGCGAAGTCTCGGCGCCCTCGACAACGGAACTTACCGTGAAGAGCGAATCGAGCTTTCCGAGCATCTCCTCGCGGCCGCCGAAACACCCGACGAGCCCCTCGACGTCGTGCGGCACGAGCCACGTGTACTGCCAGGCGTTTCCCTCGCAGTAGTCGTCGGCACGGTGCGTCGAGGCGAAGGGGTTGAACGGCGTGCGCCAGCCTCCCTTCGAGTCGCGGCCCCGCATGAAGCGCGTCGCCGGATCGAAGCAGTTGCGGTAAGAGTGGCTGCGTTCCGTGAAGTAGTTCGCCTCCTCCGTCCGGCCCAGCGCCTCAGCGGCACGCGCCGCGGCGCCGTCGGCCAGGGCGTACTCCATGTCGTAGGCCACCGCTTCGTTGAACAGGTCGCACGGGATGTAGCCGTACTTCATCCGCAGGCCGTTGCCCCGATCGGGGTTCATAGCCGTCTTTTTGATCGCTTCGAAAGCCTTCTCCCTGTCGAATCCTTCGATGCCCTTCACGATGGCGTCCGCCACGACGGAAATACCCGGGTTGCCCACCATGCAGTCGGTCTCGTTGCCCCACAGGTGCCATACCGGCAGGCGCCCCTGCTCGTCGGCGATAGCCAGCATCGTCCGCACGATGTCGGGCATCCGCTCCGGATGCAGGATCGTCATCAGCGGCATCGCGGCGCGGTAGGTGTCCCACAGCGAGAAGGTCGTGTAGTTCGTGAAGCCGGGTGCACGGTGGATTTCATAATCCGACCCGCGGTAATCGCCGTTCACGTCGCAGAACACGGAGGGCGCCACCATCGTGTGGTACAGCGCAGTGTAGAAAATCCGCTTCGCCGTCTCGTCCTCCGTCGCGATCTTCACCTTCGACAGCTCGTCGTTCCACGCCTTGTCGGCCGCCGCCGCGGTCGCCTCGAAATCCCATTCGGGAAGCTCCGCGTCGAGGTTCGCCTCGGCGCCCTCGACGCTCACGGGCGACAGGGCCACCTTCACGAGCAGCTGCTCGCCGTCGGTCGTCGAGAACGACGCACGGGCGTATTTGTCCCCGACGGTTTCGAACTTTGCAAAGGGTTTCGAGAACTCCGCCGCGAAATAGACCCGCTGGTCTTTGGCCCAGCCCGTCGAGTAGCGCCATCCGCTGATGCGCGTGCTGTCGTCCGAGAAGCGGAAGCCCGTATCGGTCGCCTCGTCCCAGCAGCCGCCGTTCTCCAGGTCGAAGACTACGGCCGCGGCGTCGGACGCCGGGAAGGTGTAGCGGTGCAGTCCCACACGCGCCGTGGCCGTCATCTCGGCCGTGACGCCGTAGCGCGTCAGCGGAACCGAGTAGTAGCCCGGCCGGACGATCTCCCGCGTGCGGTCGGCATAGGACCAGAGTCCCGACGACGGATCGTCCTCCGTGCCGCGGGCATAGGTCACCTCGCCCACGACGGGCATCACCGTGACGTCGAACAGGTCGCCGATCCCCGTGCCCGAGAGGTGCGTGTGCGAGAAACCGATCACCGTCGAATCCGACCGGTGGTACCCCGAAACCCAGTCCCACTCCTGCGGAATGCTCGTGGGGCCGACCTGCACCATGCCGAACGGCACGTTCGCCCCGACGAAGACGTGGCCGTGGCCGCCCGTGCCGATCTTCGGATCCACGAAACGCGTGAAATCGTTCTCCGCAGCGGGCTGCGAAGGCGAGCAGGCCGCCGCGAGAAGCAGGGCCGCCGCCGGCAAAAAGCTGTATCTCCGTTTCATAGTCAAGCGTTATTTGTCGTTTTTCAATTCGAATTTCAGTCGTCCGCCCCCGAGCAGTTCGTCGTGCGAGAGGCGGTACTTGCCGAGCGGTCTGCCGCCGAGCGTCATGCGGCCGATGTAACCGGCGCCGGCCGCCGGCCGCTCGGCCTCGATCACCAGCGGGCCCCGCTCCGTCGCGATCTCCACACGGTCGAACACGGGGGCCGTCAGCGTATAGTACGGCTCGCCCGGGCAGTCCGGATAGAATCCCATCATCGAGAAGACGGCCCAGGCCGACATCGTACCCGTGTCGTCGTTGCCCGGAATGCCGTCCGCGGCGGTCGTAAAGCAGGTGTCCAGCAGACGGCGCACCTCGCGCTGCGTGCGCCACTCCTCGCCCGGAAAGCGGCTGAATAGATAGGCGTAGGCGATGTCGGGTTCGTTCGCCGGGTCATACAGCCCCTCGTCGAAGACCATTTGGAGCTTGTCGACGAACTTCCGCCTGCCTCCCATGAGCTTCGCCAGCCCCTCCACGTCGTGCGGCACGAAGAAGGTGTAGTTCCAGGCCGACCCTTCGTGGAATCCCGGCGCGGCCGTGAAGTTCTCGCCCGCCTTCGGGTCGAAGGGTTCGAGGAACGTCCCGTCGTCGTTGATCGGCCGCAGCGTCCCGAACTCCCTGTCGTAGTAGTGTCTGTACCCCAGCGAACGGTCGCGGAACAGACGCGCGTCGTCTCCGTGTCCGAGCGAGTCGGCCAGCAGCGACAGCGCATGGTCGGCGACGTAGTACTCCAACGCGTGCGACACGGAGGTATCGCCCGCGAGGTCCTTGGCGTAGAAACCCAGCGGAATGTAGCCCCGCTCGACATAGGGGTCGATGTCCGGCCGCAGCCGGTTCTGCGCTCCGGGCGTCGTGGCCGACTTGCGGAACGCCTCGTAGGCCGTCGCGACGTCGAAGTCGCGCAGCCCCTTCATCCACGTGTCGACGATGACCGGAATGGCCGGGTCGCCCTCCATCGTGAAGGTCTCGCGGCCGTACAGCTCCCACTTGGGCATCCACCCCCACTCCTCGTACATGCCGATCATCGAGCGCACCATGTCCAGTTGCCGCTCGGGATAGACCAGCGTCAGCAGCTGGTGCACGTTGCGGTAGGTGTCCCACAGCGAAAAGACCGTATAGCGTTCGCCGTCGGTAACCCCCACCTCTCCCGAATGCTCCATCAGCGGGTATTCCCCGTTGACATCGCTCAGGAGATTCGGGTGGATCAGCGCATGGTACAGCGCCGTATAGAACACGGTCTGCTGCTCCGCCGTGCCGCCCTCGACGCGGATGCGCGAAAGGTCGTCGTTCCACCGCGTGCGGGCCGCCCCGCGGATCGCGTCGAACGATGTTCCGGCGGGCTGTTCGGCGTCGAGGTTCCGGCGGGCGTTCTCCGTGCTCACATAGGAAATGCCCATGCGCACCTCGATCTGTTCGCCAGTCCGCAGGTCGTCGAACGTGAACCAATAGCCCACGTCGTCGCCCGCCAGTTCGCGGCCGTACTCCGTATAAAGCTTGTATCTGCCGTTGTCGGGCGTCCACTCCGCCTCGACGCCCGTCATCGGGCGCTGTTTCTTCCAGTAGCCCGACGACGACGGGGTTTTCGTCACGCGCAGCACGAAATACACCGGAAACACCTTCTGCGGGTTGTAGCAGAACGTCCCCAGCAGTTTCATGCCCTCGATCTCCGTGGCGCTCACGCGGCGCACCGCCGCCCCCGACTCGTTCGTGAGGCCCTCGCCCAGATTCAGCAGGATGTGCCCCTTGCCGGCGGGAAACGTGTAGCGCTCGGCCGAAGTGCGCGCCGTGGCCGTCGCCTCGGCAAGAATACCGTACTTGTCGAGGCGCACCGAATAATAGCCCGGCGTAGCCCGCTCGTCGCGGTAGGCCGTGCCGTACTCCCGATAATCCACCGTCAGCGGCCCGCTCGTCGCCATCGTCAGCAGCGCCCCCATCTCGGGGCATCCCACGCCGCTCAGCGCTCCGTGGGCGAAGCCCGTGAAGAATTCGTTATGGTACTCGTAGGGCGTCGACCACCAGCGGGCGTCCTTGTCGCAGACGTTCGTGCCCGAACCCATCACGTTGAACGGAACCACCGCCATCATGCCGTTCGGGCACAGGGCCCCGGGATTGGTCGTGCCGAAGTCGGTCGTGCCGATGAAAGGATCGACCTTATCGGCAGGAGTCTGGGCTCGGGCAAGTCCCGCCGTAAACAGAAGCGCTGCGATGATGATTCTTTTTCGCTTATTCATAAATGACCGGTCAGCAGTTTGAGATGTTCATCGGGCAGGAGCCGCAGGAGCCGGGCCGAAGCCGGAACGAGCAGCGTCTCTCCCTGACGGATCGGCATCTCGTTCCCTTCATCGTCGCAGAGCGCCCCGCTTCCTTCAAGGCACATGACGATCAGGAAGGAGTCGAGCTCCGAAAGATCACGGACAAATGCCCGATCGAGATCGTAAAGCGAAGTTACGAAATAGGGACACGATACCAACGGCACCTCCCTGTTTTTCGCCGCGACATAATGGGAGCGATAGTCGGGCAGCACGGTGTAGTCGATAGCGTCCTTCGCCAGCTCGGTGTGCAGTTCGCGCGGTTTCCCGTCCGCCCCCGTACGGCCGTAGTCGTAGATACGATACGTGACGTCCGAAGTCTGCTGGATCTCCGCCACGAACGTTCCGGCGCAGATAGCATGAACACGGCCGGCAGGCAGGAAAAACAGATCGCCCGCAGCGACGGAATAGTCGCACAGGGCATCGGTCAGCGTATGGTCTGCGACCTTCCGTTCATACTCCGCAGGAGTGAGTTGTTCCGAGAAACCCGATTTCAGATGCGCCCCCCGATCCGCCGCCACGACATACCACATCTCCGTCTTGCCGTTCTTGCCATGCCGCATCCGAGCCAGTACGTCATTGGGGTGCACCTGGATCGAAAGGTCCTGACGGGCGTCGATGAATTTCACCAGCAGCGGAAATTCCGTACCATGCCGTTCGTAGACGGCATGCCCGACCAGCTCCCCTTTGAGTTGCCCGATAAGTTCCGGCAGGGTCATGCCGGCATATTCCCCCTCAGCGACGACCGATTCATCGCCTTTCACACCCGACAATTCCCAGCTCTCGCCGATATCGGACCGGTCGACGGCAATACCCTTATAGGATGCGATCCTGTTCCCGCCCCAGATCATGCTTTTGAGGAGCGGGGTAAATTTAAAAGCCCTCATTGTCTATTATCATTACAGTCCAATTGACTTAAAGCAAAAGCGTATGCACCGACCGAAATGGCCTGACTGGCGCCGAGTTTCGAAATCGTGACGCCGATGCGCTTCTGCGGGTCGTAGGCCACATAGCGGTCGGTGCCGTAAACCTTCAGCGGCTGCAAGCGGCCTTTGGCGAACTCACGGAACTCCGCCTCGTCGTCCAGATCGTAGACTTTCATCTGCACGCGGTTCAGCTCGTCGCCCGAGAGGGTGTGCATCTTCGCGCGGAGCTCTCTCAGCAGGCCCGGCATGATCCATTTGCGGGCCGCCGTGATGCCTCCGCCGATGACGACCAGACCGTCGATGAGCGTCACGGCCGCGGCCATGGCGTCGCCGGCGATCTCGCCCATTTCGGCGAAAGCCTGACGCGCCGCCCCGACGTTCCCCGGGCGCTTGCCGTCGGCGATGTCGCATATCTCCCTGGGTTCCAGTCCGTGATTCGGATCGCCCGACAGTTCGCCGTAGACGCGCTTCACGGCACGAACGGAGACTCCGTCCTCGACGATGATCTCCGGCATCTTCTTGTGCCGCAGGCAGAAGGTCTCGACGCACGAGTTGTCGCCGCGGTTGAGGCGATTGTCGATCACGACGCCCACGCCGAAGCCCGTGCCGAAGGTGTAACCCACGAGGTTCTTGTAGCGTTTGGAGCTGTTCAGCGCTTCGAGACGGGCGTTGACCTGAGGCAGGGCTCCGCCCAGCGCCTCGCCGTAGGCGAACAGGTCGCCGTCGTTGTTGATGAAGACCGGAATGCCGAACGTCGCTTCGAGGAACGGGCCCAGCGCCACGCCGTCGCGGAACGACGGGAAGTTGGGAAGATACCCCCCGATGACGCCGTTGGGGTAATCGGCCGGGCCGGGGAATGCGAACGAAATGGCCACGGGTTTCTCCGAAAGGCATCCGATGACGGCCCTGAACCCCTCGACCATCGCCGCGAGGCACTTGTCGAGATCCTCGGCATGAGACGGAAGCGTGATCGGCTCCACGATGAATTTATTGGCCTGTATGGCTCCGAACACGAGGTTCGTACCGCCGGCGTCGAGGGTGATCACCACCCGATTGTCATGGCTGTACATGTCACAGGATATTATGACGCTTCGTGAACTCGACGATCTCCGGAATATAGCCGAAGGCAAGGCCCGTCACCGTGTCGGCGCAGCCGTAGTAGACCGCCACGCGCCCCGTCGCGGGGTCGTGCAGCGCGGCGCACGGGAACGTCACGTTCGGCACGTCGCCCATGCACTCGTACGGCTCGCGCGGCGAGATCAGGTAGGGGCCGCTCCGGGCCGTGACCTTCCACGGCTCGTCCAGATCCAGCAGCGCCGAGCCGAAGGCGTAGACGTAGCCGTTGCACGAGCGAAGCACCCCGTGGTAGAACAGCAGCCACCCCTCCGAGGTCTCGATCGGAACGGGGCCCGCACCGATCTTCATGCACTGCCACGCCGAGACTTCGAACGCCGCGGGCGACATCACGTGACGGTGGCGGCCCCAGAACTCCATATCGGGCGATTCGGAGTAGAAAATATCGCCGAACGCCGTATGGCCGTTGTCGCTCGGACGCGAGAGCATGGCGAACTTCCCGCCGATCTTGCGCGGGAACAGCACCCCGTTGCGGTTGAACGGGATAAAGGCGTTCTCCAACTGGTGGAACGTCTCGAAATCATCCGTCCACGCGATGCCGATCGTCGGGCCGTGGTAGCCGTTGCACCACGTCACATAGTACTTGTCGTCGATCTTCGCCACGCGCGGATCGTAGCCGTAGACCCACTTCCCGATCTCGGGGTCGGCGCCCGTCAGGCGGAAGTCGGCCTCGTCAATGTCCCACCTCAGGCCGTCGGCCGAGAAGCCGACGTGCAGGCGCATGCGGCGGTTCGTGTCGTCGCAGCGGAAAACGCCGGCGTAGTTGTACCTGCCTTTTTTGAACGGCACGACGGCCGAATTGAAAATACTGTTCGAGGTCGACAGGGCGTCGCGGCCGATGATCGGGTTCTGCGTGTAACGCCACAAGACCTCTTTCGAACCCGCAGGGCGCTCCTCCCACGGCATATCGGGCAAAGGCTCGCCCGCAATTTTCAGTGCATTCATATTACTTGTCGTTTGGTTTGTCGTCATAGGTAAATGAAACCAGCTTCGTGATTACGAAGGCCGGAACGGTGGCCAGCATCACGGCAACAAAGAAAAATTTATAGCTCAGCATATCGCTCAGGAAACCCGAGGCCATGCCCGTGAGCATCACCGAGAGGTTCATGATCCCCGAGGCGAAGGCGTAGTGCGCCATCTGGTGACGGCCGGAGGCAACCTGCTGCATCATGAAGAGCGTGAGGCCCACGAACCCGAAGCCGTAGCCGAAATACTCCACCACGATGCCGCCGCCGACAAGCCACATGCTCGAAGGCTGGAACCATGCCAGGAGTGCATAGACCGCGAACGGCAGATTGAAGACGCAGCAAAGCGAGAACAGCGTGCGCCGCAGGCCCTGCCGGGCGATGTAGTACCCCGCCAGCATCGAGCCCAGCAAAAAGGCCCCCGCACCGAACGTACCGTAGTAAAGGCCGATCTGCTGGTTCGTAAGACCCAGACCGCCAGCGGAGGCGTCGGCTTTGAGGAACAGCGGCACGATCTTCATCACGAATCCCTCGCCCAGCCGATACAGGATGATGAAGGCGATGTAGTACCAGATATGCCGCTTGGTGAAGAACGCCGCGATAACCTCTTTCAGGCCCGAAAGGCCCTCCCGAAGCGAGCGGCGTTCGGCGGCGCCGCCGCCTGAGGGGAGCGCACGCAGGTGGTAGGCCCCCAGAGCGACGAGCGCGCCGCACAGGATGACAAGCACCGCCGTCCACGAACGCACGTAAGCGTCGAACGTCGCCGTACCCTCCGCCGAGAAGCTCTCGTAGAGCCACCCCGCCAACCACACGAGGCCGCCCGTGGCGACAAGTTTGGCAAGGTTGTAGAACGCCCCCTGCCAACCGATATACTTCGCCTGATCCTCCGTCGAGAGTTCAGCCATATAGACTCCGTCGGCCGCGATGTCGTGCGTGGCACCGCTGAAAGCAACCGCCGCGAACAGCGCGACCGTAACGGCGAAGAACGACGGCAGGTGCAGCGACAAGGCCGCCAAGCCGAACAACACACCGCTGAGAAACTGCGTCGCGACGACCCAGAATTTCTTCGTGCGGTAGAACTCCAAAAACGGACTCCAAAGAAACTTGATCGTCCACGGCCACATGATCAGCGACGTCCAGAAAGCAATCCGGGCATCCGTGACGCCGAGGTCCTTGAACAGCACTGCCGAGACCATGTTCAGAACGACGAACGGCAGGCCCATGGCAAAGTACAGGCTCGTGACCCAATGCAAAGGGCTACGAGGTATCGTCTTCATTTTATTTATATCTACCAAGTTGACAGGTGTAAATGAACCTGTTCGGGGTTAGTCAAACATATTATTCAAAAATCGCGCAGGAGGGAAAAATCATTCCCGACACTGCGCGATTTTCATAAAACCTCAGGGCATCGGTAAATATCTCGAACAATGCCGCATCAATCCGTCAACCCGACCACCAGGCAGCCGGAATACAGGATATCGGTCTGAACATAGAAGGTCATCCACACCGTCGAACCATCGACTTTAATCACTTCGACCTCCGCCTCGACCTCATCGACCAAAACCTGTTTATCCTTTCTGTAAGCCAACTTCAAACCGGGCTTTTTACCCAACGTATTCATGTCATACTCCGGTTTGGTTTTACTCGTAAGATACAAATAATCAGTTGTCATATTCACCGAGTAAGCCCCATAAACGTAGTATCCCCACATAATATCGTCGTATCCTCCCATGTCCAGTTGCCCTTTGATCTTTTCGCCATTGACCAAATACGTGTGAAGAGGCAACGACTTGAATTCCTCCAATTCCTCATCCGTAAACGGACTTGTCGTTACCGTATTGGACACGGTTACGGCAGCCGTCAGATTGCGGGAATCCGTGACGGTAATCGTCGCTTCTCCCCCGCTCAGACCCGTCACCGTGACCGTCGCACCGTCTTCGCCGATTTCGGCCGTGGCTATTTCGGGAGCCGAGGAGCTCACGCGATAAGCCGGATTGCCGTCCGTGATTCGGAACGTCGTGGTGGCCGGTGCGCCCATCTTCAACGTCAAATCGATATGTTCGGTGTCGAGCGTAACGACGTCCGAATTGTAGACGTTTATTTTCAGCGATTCGTAAGATCCGCCCTTGTCGGAAACCACGACCTCCGTCTTGCCTACGACAAGTCCCGTAACCATCAGCAGATTTCCTTCGACGGTCGCGGAGGCAATGCTCGGATCGAGCACGTTGACCCGATACTCCCCTGCTCCCGATGTGATTTGCAGGCTTTTCGAAGTCTCTTTTTTCAAGTCGAACGATTCCGATTCCACGTTCAGTTCGGGAAATTCAGGCAATTCGGGAACGACAATCGGCGAAGGTTCGGGTTTTACCAGCGCATCGTCGTCGCTGCAAGCAGTCACTCCCAGCATAAGAGCCAGAGAGAGGACGGCATATGTCAAATAGTTGTTTTTCATCGTTGATCTTTTTTCGACCGCAGCACACAGGAAAAGGTTCACAAAAAACTTTTTCCTGCGGCTGCGACCTGTTACTGTTACCAATCTTTCGTATAGGTATGACCGTCGAAGAGCATCTCCTCTCCGTAAAGCGTACTGGTCACTCGCTCCAACGCCTGCACTTGGGTCATCTTTTCACTACTCCCCACAGGCGTCGTATCGAACGACCCCGAACGATGGTACGGATTCAATCCATACAGGAAAAGCGTTTTGTAGGTATCTCGCACCTGCTCCAATCTCTCCACGCTCGGCCATAAGGGAGTATAGCTGTTAAAATCAAAAGAGTGAAGTCCGAACCGGCTGGCCGGAAGCCCCGGGAACTGCGCAAGCGATGCCCAGGCACTTTCACTGTAATCGACCATCACATAGTCGATATAATCGCCCGGCAGCCAGGTCTTATCATCCGCCTCGAATTCGCATCCCTCGCCGCTGAGGTCCCAGATCGCACCCAACTGATAGGCGACGACCCAGCGGTCGGGCATCATACGCTTTACCCGGAACATCAGATCCGCAGCGGCTTCGGCCGTATTCTCGGCATAGAACCCCGTGGGAGGAGGCGATACCAGAGCGGTATACTCATCGTCGAAGAATACACCGTCCAGTTCATACGTGTCGCAGATGATCTTCAACTCCTTGGCAAAAGCATCGGCCGTCGCGGGTTTGAGGTTGGCCACTCCGGCATGGGTATGATACGGCGTGATGGCCAGAATGACCTTCATGCCACGCTCCTGCAAAGGCGTAAGATACTTCTCCCGGTTGTTCAGGATATATTTGATATTGTCGTTGACCAATGCATGTACCGTTCCGGTCGCTTCGTCGAGAATGATATTGTCCGAAAAGAGGACGATCGCATCGAAAAGATACTTTCCCGAATCCTTCAACGTGAAGGCGAGCAGATTGAGCGGATTCACGTCGTTGGTTTCCATCACACAGAAAACCTTGGCCGCATCTTCGCCCTTATCGCAGTCTCCGGGATTTTCAACCACATTGAGGAAAATGAGATACTCCGCATCTTCGGATTTCATTTTCAGCTCACCCGAAACGACCTCGGCACGCACCGGAATCACATAGGTGGCTCCTACGGTCTGCTCCGTCGTGAGGGCATAGTCCAAAGTCAGCTCGCCGGATTGCTGGGAACCGGCCGCCAGAGAAAACTTGTCGGACGAAAACCCGACAGCCGTTTCGGGCAGCGCCTCGAACGAGTTGCCCGTCTGCTCGTTGTAAGCCTCGAGCACTTCGGGCGCATAGACCAGCGACACCTCGCTCGCCGTCCCTGACTTTTTCGTGGCACGGAGGTAAAGCGGCACACTCCCGCCGCCCCGCTCTCGGACTTCTACCGTCACGAATTCACGCTGCGCATTCTCATCGGTCAGATACCCCATCTGAGTATCGGTGGACACGATGCCGCTCTCATCGGCCGGGAACATATCGATCTCCGTTTGGTTACAACCGCCGGAGAACCCCGCTGCCGCCGCCAGCAACAGGAGGAGAGCATTCCGTTTCAAAAATTCGTATGTCTTCATATAAATTTCGATTTTTCAGGGTGAAACACGTTATTTGACCGGGAGTTCCACAGCGTTCCATGTCAGCACCTTCGTAGCCGCGGCATCGTTACCGTACTGCGAATAATCCCCGACGGTTGCGCCGCCGCCTTCGTTGAACTTCCAGTAGGCTACCAGATTGCCGTTCAATTCCGGATCATAGAGCTTGTAGAAATGATTTTTCCCGTTGATATCCTCCTCAGCGAGCACCTTGTTCCAGACGCGCACCTCCGAAATATCGCCGTCGAGATAACGCGCATCTTCGTAAGAGTAGCCGATCCAGAAACTGCGCTGCGTTTCGGTCTCGGTGGCATAGTAGCGTCCCCAATCCACAGGGTCCGCAAACCGTGCGAATGTCTGCGGCGTCTTTTTCACTCCGTCGATATAGACGTTCACCTCATGGGTATCGCTATCGTAGGTAACGGCAATATGCGTCCAGCGTCCGGTCTTCACCGTCCAATCCGAGGAGGTCAGCTTTTCGTCGACGGTCGTTCCCGCAGGCCGTCCCACGACCTGCAACTGATTGTTCGGAGCCGTATCGCCGAACCGCAGCAGGAAATGGCCTTCGACGCCCATCAAGGTCGAAATGTTCGATCCGCGTCCGTCGGCGAATTCGTCTACCTTGACAAGCGCTTCGGCCGTGAGGCTGCGAAGATTCCGGAGCGGATCCGGATTCCGCCATTCGACACTTACCGCATTCTCCCGCAGGTTGGCAACGACATTGATGAGCGATGCTTCCTTCACCACGAAATAAACGGTACGACGGCTGGCCAGCGTCGCGACATCGGCGCCGTCGATCGAAACCGGAAGCACATAAACCTGCGTTTTGTCGAGCGACAGCAGGTTCCTGAACCGGATCTCCACCTCGCTCGAAGCCGTTTCTCCCGCAGGAATCACGGCCTCCGGATCGGGAATCTCGTAATAATCCGCAGGAAGCATCCCGGCGGAATCCGAATAGGCCGTATTATACCACTCGACCTGCCCCGGATCGGCGACATAGGCGAACGAAATGTCCGAATCGGCAGGCATCGCGAGCTGCGCCTGCAACGTGCGCACATAGCTGTCGGCTTCCTCCTCGACGAAGACCGTAGAGGTTTGTTCGGCCGTATTGTAAATCTTGTTGTCGAAATGCTCCGTATCGTCCTGGCAGGAGACAAGCGCTCCCGATCCGACCAGCAATACGGACAAAAATCCGATATGACGTTTCATGTTCAATAGGTCTTTTTATTTGATCGACGGGTTGAGCGTCGAAATCATGTTACGCATGTTCTTGTAGGTATTGTCGGCATTGAAATAATCCCCCGAGAAATCATAGACCCCTACGGCACGAATCCTCGCTCCCTGCTGGGGCGTGCAGGCCCAGGCTGCCACGGCGTCCGTCGCCGGCGTACCGTCGGAGAACGTAGCGTATTTGTTCGTTCCCAAGAGCGGCGTACCGGCTACGACCATGCCATAACGACCTGCATAATCGGCGATCCAGTTCCGGGTCATCAGCGTCGTCAGTTCATTGGTCGCCGTAGCGGTCCGGCCGTCAAGCAGGACGATCGGGCACCGATCCAGAATGGTTTTGTCCAACAGATTGTCAGGCTGCCCGAAGAAAGTCAACTCCACCCCTTCGTTACGCGAGCACCAGTCTTCGAGAATGCCGATAAAACAGTTCTCGTTTTCCATGTACTCCTTTTTCTCGGCATCGTCCATCAGCACGGTGGATTTCCCCGTATAACCGATGCAAATGCCGTCATAGGGATACTTTTTCAGCAAAGACAATGTATAGGAGAGCGTATCGGTGAGGTACGACCGGAAATCCCGGTCGGGGTCTGCGGGCTCCACGATATTCGTATAGTCGGTTTTCATCCCGTCGAAATAAATCGTATAGACGATCTTCATCCCCTTCTGCTCCCGCAGATAATTCATCTGCTCGATCTCGCTTTGCGTCAGGCTGTCGGGATGGATCAGCCCCACGACGTCGATGCTGTCGGGGACGTCGCGCAGGTAATGGGCCCGCGACACCGGCACTTTCACGCTGTTGTCGTACCATGCGTAAACCAGCGTATGATCGGTCTTGCGGTATTCGCGCAACGAAGCGAGATACCGGGAATAGAGTTCGGGGTTCTGCTGCTCGACATTCTCATACTCCACCGAGAGGTTGTCCACATCGGTCCAGTCCTCGCAGGAGGGAAGGCCGAATGTCGTCGCCAACAGCAGAGCAACAGCTATTTCGATTTTTCTTTTCATCGTTCTCAAAAGATTTATTCGTTAACCAATTTCGGATTGCAGTCCCACCAGACATGCGTGGAAAGCCTGTCGCCACCATTGGAAAGGTCTTTGCCGACAGCCCTGTTCAGATTCACTCCGTTGGTTTTGTACTCGTCCGAAGGATAGATCAGACGACGGGCGAATTTCCCGTCGGCGACATCGCCTCCGCTCCGATTCACGGGCGCAGCCGCCAACTTCGGATAACCCGTGCGGCGGAACTCGGCCCAGGCTTCGTGTCCCAACGGGAAGTTGGCGATCCATTTCTGCGTGATGATCTGCTCGAGCTGCAACTCGGGATCCAGAGAGTTCCATGCGGGCACGCACTTCGTATCGGGCACGAATGCGTATTGCCCCTTGGGGTCGTTGTAGGCGCCGACCCTGTTCTGCGAAGAGAGGTAGGAGGCGGCATCTCCGGCATTCCACTTCGCGAACGAAAGTTCGACTCCGCGACGATAGAAGTTCTCGGCCGTATCGCCCGTATCCCAGCCGTAAAGCGCCGCTTCGGCCCGCAGGAACATCACCTCCGAAACGTTCATCCACAACAGCGGATCGCTTTGACCGATATTCAGATTCGAATAAGCCTGTCCGCTGGTGATGGGATATTCGTTGCCGATGCGCAGCCCCCAATAGTCATTGACCGCGTCGGTGAACGTGGACTTTTTGGCATAAGCGCTGATCCGGGGATCGTTCCAGCTCTTCATGTAATTGAGCAGATCGGCCGAGATGCGCGTTTCGCCTCCGTTGTATTCGTAGGCCACCTTGTAAAACGGATTGACGTTGATTCCCGAAAGCTGAGCGTTGTCGTCGTTCGAAGTCATTACACCCAGTTTTCCGTCCGTTGTATCCACGGCCTCTTTGGCTCGTTGCTCGGCCGTCGCAGGAGCCGCATAGACCAGCCGCATGGCCATCCGCAGCTTGAGCGAATTGGCGAACTTGATCCATTTTTCGATATCTCCGGAGTAGACCTTGTCGGCAGCGGCCGAGATCGACGAGGTGCGATGTTCCGTCAGCGTGGCAACCGCAGCATCCAGCTCTTCGAAAATCTTTTCGTAGACCTCCCGCTGGGTATCCAGCGGAGCCGTAACCTTCCCGTCCGAACCGATCCGGCTGTAAGGGATCGGCCCGTAGGTGTCGGTCACGCGCTGGAAGGCCGCAGCCTTGACGATCTGACCCACGGCAAGGATCGCTTCGTCTTTCGTTGCAGCCTGCAAGCTGAGCCAGTTGGAATAGACGTTGGGAATGATTTCCAGATACATTTTACCCAGCCAGTCCTGCGAAGGATTGAAATAGGAGAACGAGTTGGCCCACACCTGCGAGTCGGCGAAATAGCCGCCCCACACACCGCCCATCAGGCACTCGGTGAACTGATTCAGATGCTCCTCGACGGGAATCACATTGCTCTGCATACCGCCGAGCAGCGAGCTGACGAGGTATTCGTCGCGCTCCGTCTCCTCCGGAGAGACCTCCGCCCAGTTGCGGTTGTAGTCCATGTAGTCTCCGGTACACGAACCCGCCAAAGCTCCGCCCAGGAGGCAGATGCCGAAGCATATCTTGTTGTATGTCGTTTTCATGATCTTCGTTAGAATTTAAGTCTGACATTGAAACCCAGGTTTCGCGTGCCCGGCATCATGAAGTTGTCGATTCCCTGGTAATAATTGCCCGTGGTGGCCACGGCTTCGGGATCGAACGGCGCCTCGCAGTAGATCATCCACAGGTTGCGGCCTACCAGCGAAACCGTGACATCGGCGATGTTCCAGAGCTTCGCCTTCGGAATGGTATATCCGATCGACACCTCCTGCAAGCGGAAGTTCGTCGCCGAATAGGTGTAATATTGGGGAAGGCCCCCCTGTCCGGCGACCACCGAATACCAGTTCTCCGCATCGATCAGATCGCCGTTGACGACGACTCCTCCGAAATCGCGCGCGGCGGCCGTGGCTTCCGACACCCCGTAATAATCCATATAGGCCTGGGTCGCCGAATAGACGATGCCGCCCAGACGGGCCGAGAGCATGAAACCGAAATTGAAGTTGCCGTAGTTGAAGTCGTTGCGCCAGGCCAGATTCGCCTTCGGGAATACCGAGCCGAGTTTGATATCCTTTACATTCGTCGTGTTGCCGACCACCTTGCCGTCGGCATCGACATAGATGTTGCCCCGGCTGTCGCGCCGCAGATCAGCCGTGGAGTACAGATCGCCCAGGCTGCCGCCCTTTTTCAGCAGGAACCGTGCGTAACCCAGCCCGCCGATGTCGAGACGGTCGAGCGTCATCGGTTCGTTGATGACGGGAATCACATAACCCTCCATCAGCTCCATGATTTCATTGCGGTTGGCGCTGAACGTGAAGTTCGACGACCAGCCGAATTTACCCCATTCGTTCGAATAGCCCGCCGAAAGTTCGATACCTTTGTTGCGTACGGACCCCGTCTGAATGTACATCGTGGAATAACCCGACGACGGCGAAATGCCGGGGTCGAAAGTCTGGTTGTAGGTCTTGGCCGTATAAAGGCTCAGGTCTACGTTGAAATGGCGGAGGAAACGCGCCGTCAGTCCCACTTCCCACGAATCGGTGCGCTCGGGTTTCAGCTCGCCCATCGGATAATGGGTTTTGGAAGCCCATTGCTGGTTCGCGTTGTCCCACTCGTAAGTCTGTTGCGCGAGGAACCGCGGAATGGGAAGGCCCACCGAAGCGAACGAACCGCGTACTTTCAGATAGGAGATCCATTTCGGCATCGGAAGCGCCTCGGAAAGCACGACAGAAGCGCCTACCGACGGATAGAAGAACGCCGTCTTGGCGGAATAGGGCCCTGCAAGCTGCGAAGGCCAGTCTCCGCGGCCGGTGAGGGTAAGGAAATAGGTGTTCTTGAAACCGGCCTCGACCGACGCGAACAACGACTGCGTCTGGTCACGGTACCCCGACTGGATACGCTTGGTCTTCGTATTGTCCAGCTGCATTACGTTGAATACATTGGCGATTCCCGTGGACATGATCGGCCCTTCGTTGCTGAAAATACTCTGCTGCATGTCCGAATAGGAGGCCCCGATATTGGCATTCAGCGACCAGTTCTCACCGAACGTCTTGTTGATGTTCACCAAAATATCGGCATAGGTCTGCTTGTCGATCGTACGCTCCAGCATGAAGGAACCTTTCGACAATGCGTCGGAACCCTCGTTCGTCAGCGTGGTGTTCGACGTCGCATAGAGTTTCTTGGTGTATTCGTTGTTGGAGTTGTCGATCCGCACGCGCCCCGACACCGACAGCCAGTCGAGAATCCGGTAATTCAGATTCGCATTCAGCATGTAGCGGTCTTTCTTATTCTCGCGCAGGTTGCGATAGGCGATCCAGTAGGGATTCTGTCCGGTCAGCGCCGAGAACATCTTTTCGGGCCAGTATTGCGTGGCGAGTTTCCGATCGGAGTCCCAGCGTTCGTACATCCGAATATCCTCCCAGTCGTTCCCGCGCGGGAAAAGGTAAGCCGTCACCAGCGGATTCGAATAGGTTCCCTGGTTCACCATGTTCATGTCGCTCTGCTTGATGTAGCTGGCTCCCACGTCGAGCGTCATACGGTCTTTCAGGAACGACGTAGTGTTACGGAACGTGAAATTGTAACGGTCGTAGTCGTTATTGGGAACCATCCCCTTCGAATTGACCGCCGAAGCCGAGACATAGGTCTGGTTTTTCTCCGTGCCTGTCGAGAGAGCTACGGTCTCGGTCGTCACGACGCCCGTTTGCAGGAAATCGTCGGCCGGGTCATACCCTCCGATCGTAGCGGCGTTCAGACGGGCTCCCCAGCTCTTGTCTACCGACGAGGCGGACGAAGCGAGGCTGCCCGTGCCGTAACGGTTCTGGAATTCGGGCATACGGAACGGACGCAGAAATTCCGTGTTCTGCGATACGGTGACGCTCAGCGCTCCGGCCTTGCCCTTCTTCGTGGTGATGACGATGGCTCCGTTGGCGGCATTGTTGCCGTAAAGGGCCGCTGCGGCGGCTCCCGTCAGCACCGAAATCGATTCGATGTCTTCGGGATTGATGTCCGCGATAGCTTCCGTCGTACCCCGCGAGTCGAACTCCGTACCGCCCTCGCTGCCCAGATTGAACATCGGGATACCGTCGATCACGTAGAGTGCATTCGACGACTGGCTGATGGCCTTGCTGCCGCGCATCACCACTTTCGAAGCGCCGCCCACACCCGACGACGAGGCGTTTATGTTCACGCCGGCAACCTTGCCGTTCAGCGAGTTGATGAAATTGGCGTCTTTGTTGCCGACGATATCTTCGGAATTCACCTGCTGCACGTTGTACGACAGCGCCTTCTCCGAACGTTTGATACCCAGAGCCGTTACCACGACGGCATCGACGGTCTGGGCCTCTTCGCGCAAGGCGAAGTCGATCTGCGAACGCTGACCGACGAGAATCTCCATCGGAGCATAACCCAGGAAATTGACAGTCAGCACGGCCGTCGCGGCAGGTGCAGGAATCTCCAAGGTGTAAGAACCATCGAGCCCCGTGCTCGTACCGATCGTCGTGCCCTTCACAAGAACCGCCGCCCCGATCACCGGAGCACCGGTACGATCCGATACCCGGCCGCGGACCGTAAAGGGTTTGTCAGTGTCGGTTCCGGTCAAAGACAACAGGATATTCTGTCCCTCGATACTATATGCGAGCCGCGATCCCCGTATCAACTGATCGAGAACCTCGCGGAGCGGTTGCTTCTCGGCATGAACGGAAATGAACTCCGCAGAGGCATCGATGCCCTCGCCTAACATGAAAAGATAACGGGACTGTCCTTCTATGGCAGCAATAGCTTCGGAAAGAGGAACCTTGTCCAGATTGACGGTCAGCAAGTTATCCTGAGCTCTGGCTGCCAACGTACACACGCTCAGACAAACACATAACACCACCCGTCCGATTAGTCCCTCGATTTTACGAAAAACTTGTTTTTTATTCATACATTTGTAGAAAGATTGGGTAATAGGTTTTGTAGTCTTTCAATGGCGGAGCCGATTACCGGCCTGCGGGTCTGCCAACCCGCAGGCGTTTTTATTTTCAAATTTCAAAGCTCCCTACCGATAATAAACGAGGATCAGGTCATAGGCGACAAACGGTTTTAGGCTGGTTATACAAAAGGGTTTCAATGGATCGTAACAACGTTTTTCTTCGGATCGTGCGTGAAGGTGAAATCCGAAGTATGCTGCAACACGCGCAATGCATGGTCGATACCGTCTGAAATCCGGATCTTTCCGCTCGCAAAGCCAATGACCGGCATTGTCTGACGGGCAATTTCAATACGCACATTATACGCAGTTTCAAACTTCCGCATCAGTTCCTCGAATGACTGGCCGCGAACGCTGATCAATCCCTCCGTCCAACAAACAGCGTCGAAATCGCGGACTTTGCTGACGGAGAAACGCCCGTTCAACCAATGTGCTTCGTCTCCGGAGTTCAACACGGCACCGGCCCGGGTCGTCCGCTCGGTCAGGCGAAGGGATCCGTCCAACAAAATCGTCGAAAAGCGTCTCGATTTCTCATCCGCGACGACATTGAAACGGGTACCCAGAACCTCCACATCGGAAGCGAAAGTCCGGACGATAAACGGATGATCCTCGTCGTGTTCCACTTCGAACATCGCCTCTCCCGTGAGTTTCACCATACGCTCATGACGCCCGAAAACGACCGGATATTCGAGACGGGCACCCGAGTTGAGCCAAACCCGCGAACCGTCCGCCAACGTGATATCCACCCGTTGTCCCGCCGGAACGTCCAGAGACGTATACTGCGAGGAAAAGCTATTGACCGTATGCAGGTATGTCAGATAGCCTGCACCGAAGAACAGCACGACCGCTGCCGCCACTCCACCCAGACGCCGTACGATCCGCGGGAGCCGTCCCCCAAGCCGCACCTTCATGGGCTTATCGCTCCGCTCTGCTAAGAATTCCCTGCACTCCGAATCGTATATCTTCGTCATTTCAAAGACGAACCGGATCTCCTCGAATTCTTTCACATGGTCGGGGGAGGCATCCAACCACTTCACAAGTTTCCGCTTTTCCGCCTCCGAACTTCTGCCTTCGAGATATTTCAATATGTCCGTAGATTCCATTTTTTCAATTTCACGTTTCGTTTCACCACCGGAAAGCTATCGTTCTGCCGGTCTTCTAAATAGTATATTGCACAAGGGGGGGGGTAAGGACAAAAAAATCGGCCGTTTTCCGCAAATAAATATTTTTATAAAATTCATAAAATATTTTCATAATATTTGCCGGTTGGTAATCTGAATATTACGAAATAAATCCCAAATACAGGGGGGGGGTGATACCATTAAGAAAAATGTTATAACTTTGACCCAACAAACTCGCGACGCAGTATCCCCGAAAAATGAATCCCGATACGGAAATATTCAACAGGCTCTACGTCAGATACCGGAGTAATTTCATCGCCATTGCCCGGTCATATGTAGAAGATACTGCCGTAGCCGAAGATATCGTCACGGATTCTTTCGTCTCCTGGTGGCTCCGCAGGAATACGCTTCCCGAAAATACCGATCCTCGGAGATACGTCGTAGGAACGATCAAAAAACAGTGTCTGGAACATCTGCGCTCCCGTCAGATACAAACCCGGGCTCACAAAAACCTTCGGGATACGAACGCTCGCATGCTGGCGTATCATCTCGCCAGTCTGGAAAACAATACGACCGAAAATCTACACGCGGAAGAAGTCGTCGAGATCTTGCGCAGGCAGCTGGAAGCGATGCCTGCCCTGATGCGGGATATTTTCATCGCCAGTCGCACCGAAGAACTGAGTCATAAGGAAATTGCAGCACGGTTCCATATTTCCGAACGCAGAGTAAAATACGAACTTAAAAAAGCATTGGACACATTGAAAGAGTCGTTCAGGGATTATTTGCCGGCATTTTTCATCCTTTGGGCTATCGACCTGCTGATGCAAGACTATCGTTGAATCCGATCGAGGAGAGCCGCCCCGGATCGGCCTCAATTCATTCATATAAAGCGGTTTCCACTCCCGAAGCACCGAAGAGGGCCGTCAGCGTATTCCCCGGGAACACGATGGAAACATCTTGCAGCACCTCTTTGTCGCGATAGGCGAACGATACGTGCTCGAACCGTATGTCGCCGGTGGCCGGCGCCTGCCGTTCGCCTTTCATCTCCGGCTCGTTCACCAGCGCGAGAGTACGCCCTCCGGCAATGGAGAAGCAGCGGAACGCCGCAAAGCCGGTCAATAAATGCGTCGCGGACTTCTCCGAGGTACGTCTCCGAGCATCCCGGCATAGGCTCGTGCTCTTCCGATGGCTCCTTTCCCGTCTTTTGCGTCACCATGAAACTTCACCCGTGAGCGGGTCTCGTCCCCGTTCATTGCCCTCTCCTTGCTTTTCCTCACCGGAACTTTTCAGGCCGGGTTCGAAAGCATCGACTTTTTCAGGGAAAGACAGAGATGCTCTTTCCCGAAACGGCCTCTTAATCCGAGATGAAAGAGGAGTCACACAGAACATACTTTTTCAGAAAAAAGAGAAAATCATCGGGAAAAGCTATGCTTCAAGACGAGATACGGTAATGATATACCTAAAAAAAGCGATTGACGATATTTCGTCGTCATCCTAATTTTGCGGCGTATTTTTTAATATTAAAACGAAAGATGGGTAAAATCAAAACAGCGTCTATTTCCACCATACTGTGTCTAATATGCTGCGTGAATGCAAATGCCCAGATTATCAGAGGGAAAGTGGTCGACGGCACCACTCGCGAACCGCTGAATCGTGCAGCCGTGGAGATACGCTCTTTCGGGGACGACGCCTACATAGCAGGAGGTTCCACCGATGCGAAAGGAGAGTTTGAGCTCCGCCTGAAAGGAACGTATTCCAAAATTCGGGTCTCCGTTACCTTCCTGGGATATAAGCCGGTCCAGAAAGTATATGTCCCCGATGAAAGCCGCAATTATCTCGACTTCGAGATGCAGGAGGAATCCCATACCATGGACGAGGTGGTGGTAAAGGGGCTGAGTCCGGCGGAAAGAGTGCAGCGGCTGGCCTATAACGTATCGCTGGTGGAAACGGCCAAGCTGAAAAACACGACGATGGATCTGTCCAATGTCATCGACAAGATCAGCGGGGTGAAAATCCGCTCCACGGGAGGCGTGGGTTCCGAAGCCAACGTCACCCTGAACGGCTTTTCCGGACGCCACGTGAAAATCTTCATCGACGGAGTGCCGATGGACGGCATGAGTTCGGCTTTCGGGCTGAACAACATTCCGGCCGGTTTGGCCAAGCGTGTGGAGGTATACAAGGGCGTCGTGCCTATCGAACTGGGCGGCGACGCGCTCGGCGGAGCCATCAATATCGTCACGGACAACAGCCGGCGCACCCGGGTCAGCGCTTCCTATTCGTTCGGTTCGTTCAACACCCACAAGACCAACGTTTATGCGGAACATACCTCGAAGAAGGGTCTCTATGTCTCGCTGAATGCCTATCAGAACTACTCGGACAACGATTACAAAGTCAATATCGACCACTACACCAAGTTCGGCGAAACCGGCAACAGCGTAGTCTACGAGGATCTCGTAGTCCGCCGGTTCCATGCCAAATACCACAACGAGGCCGCAATTCTGAAAGTCGGCGTCGTCGACAAACCGTGGGCGGACCGCCTGCTTTTCGGTTTCACCGGAGGCTACGAGTACAAGCAGACCCAGAACGCCTCCAACATGAACTGGGTGTACGGAGCGCGCTACACCACGGCCAACACGCTGATGCCGCAGCTGACTTACGAAAAGAAATTCAAGGTGTTGAAGGGGCTGCACGTGTCGTTGAACGGAAATTATAATTTCGGTCAGTCCTACGCGGCCGACACGGCCCGTTGCAACTACAACTGGCTGGGAGAAAAGAGTAAACCCAAGAGCGCTCCGGGAGAGCTGGCCTATACCAAATACCGTTATCGCGACAACAACGGCGCGGCCAACTTCCGTATGGCCCTTTTCCCCGCGGACGGCCATTCCGTATCTTTGAGTACCACCTTCACCTCTTTCTCCCGTTCGGGCAAGGACGAAACCCAGCCCACGCCCGAATACGAGCATCCCCAGCAGAGCATGAAAGCGGTTACGGGACTGAGTTACAAATACGATTACAAGGGCAAATGGAACACCTCCGTTTTCGTGAAGAATTACCTGAACCATCTGGAAGCCTATCTCGATCCGGACGGCGGAAGCGACTATCGGGATTTCAGCAACACCTCCTCATATTGGGGCGGAGGTTTGGCCAGCACCTACTTCTGGGGGCAGCACGTGCAGCTGAGGCTTTCGTATGAGTATGCGCTCCGCCTGCCCACCAGCCGCGAACTGTTCGGTACGGGAGACGACATCGAACGGGGAAATTCGAGCCTGAAGCCGGAAACGAGCAACAATATCAACGTCGGCGTTACAGCCAGCCCGATAGACGCGGGCAACCATCGCCTGACGATAGACGCGGCCTTCCAGTACCGCGAGATAGACGACTATATCCGGCGAACCACGAACAACGACAACGGACGCGCCTCTTCGAAGAATGACGGCGGAGTCCGCAACCTCGGCGGAGATTTCGGCATCCGCTATGCGTTCGCCGATCTTTTCTTCATCGGCGGAAATTTCAGCTATATCGACATGCGGAGCATGACCAGATACGTGACGGGCACGCAGCGGGAGAGTAAAAACTACAAGGAACGTATTCCGGCCATTCCCTATATGTACGGCAACGCAGAGGCCGGAATCACGCTGCGCGATGTTTTCCTGAAAGGAGCCTCGCTGGATATTCATTACATGATGAATTACATACGGCAGTTCAGCTACGAATGGAACACCTACAACAACCCCGAACTGGATGTGCCTACCCAGTTCTCGCACGATCTTTTCGTGAGCTACAATTTCGGCAGGAAGTCGGAATTCACGGTCTCGGCCGAGTGCACCAACATCTTCAACGCCCGCCTGTACGACAACTTCAAGATGCAGAAGCCGGGACGCGCCTTCGCCGTCAAATTCGGATATAATTTCATTAAATAACAAATACAAGTGCAAATGAGAACCGATTTCAAATTTTTCAGCTTAGCTTTGTGCGTATGCGCTCTGGGAGCGTGCAGCGACGATGACTCCGATTCGACCGGGACGGGCAGCAGCGGCAGTTCCGATAAGCAGTACGTGGTAATGAGCGGATCGGGAGAGAACAACGGCGCATACTTGCAGACGACCGACGATCCGACGACCGGCACGCTCGACCCTGCAAATCCCGACGGGCGCATCTTTTTCAGCGGGAACAATCCGGACTTCGTAAATTATAACAACGAGATCCTCATCGGCATGAACTACCCGTCGCAGGGAGGTTCTTCTTCGGACTACATCACGATGGCCTGGAAGCTGGTGGACGGAAAGCTGACCCAGCACGGAGGCGGCGTAGCTCTGGACGGAGACGTGAAGGCACGCGGTATCTTCAAGAACTACCTGATCGGCATGTCCGACCAGGCTACCGACTACGACCATTACGAACGTGTGAAGTTCATCGAGTTGAACAGCTTCGGCGCAGCCGTAGTGGACGGAATAATCGACTGCGACGACATGTCCAAGGAACCGCAGAGTCAGATGGAAGGCGAAACATGGGGCGTGGGCGACATCGCCGAGTTCGGCGACTATGTGCTGCTCTCATACAGTACCAAGCATCTGGTAAAAGACGGGGCCAGCGGCGCCAAAGCGAAAGCGACTTACAGTACGGATTTGGCAAACAACCTCTATTTGGGCGTATATGAATTCGACCCCACCGACGCGGACAAGGAATACCTGAAATACCAGAACATGATTGTCCGCAAGAGTGAGGATCATGTCGGCGAGGAGGCCGGACAGATCAAAGGCAATCTGCGTTCGCGCACGGAGACCGGCATCGAAGTGTTGGGCGACGAGATTTATCTGTTCTGCCAAGGCTCCAAAAACTCCGGCAAGGATTATCCCGACGTTCCGTCGGCCGTATTGCGCATCAGCGGCAACAATATTCAGAACGGCAAACCGGTGGCTATCGACGACGACTATTATGTGAATCTGACCGAAGTGACCGGACACTACATGTGGAAATGTTTCTACATCGGCGGCAACAAGTTCTGCCTGCAACTCTATACCGAAAAAGGAACGGCAGGGTTCGTGGAAGGATCGCACAAGGCCTTCGGTATCTTCGACGTGAAGACCGAGCAATATACTCCGGTCACCGGCCTGCCCGATGCGAACCTGATCTACGATATTGCTCTGGCATACGCCGCGGATACGGACAACAACACCATTACGTTCGAAGTGGAGACTACCGACAGCCAACTGCCGGCCCTCTATACCATCGGCAAAGACGGGGTGGCTAAACGCGGTATGGAAGTCGACACGGAATCAATCAAAGGTGTAAGCCTGTTGAAGCAGAAATAAACACTCCGTCGTGCACCATGAACAAGGTATTTCGGAAAATACATCTCTGGCTCTCTGTCCCCGTCGGGTTGATAATCACGGTTATCTGCCTCACGGGGGCAGCCCTCGTTTTCGAGCGGGACATAACGGAAAGCCTCGATCCCGAACTTTACAAGGTCACGTACACGGAAGGGAACGCTCCGCTGCCGCCGTCCGAACTAGTCGCCGCTATCCGCCGGCAGGTTCCGGATTCGCTGGAACTGCTCTCCCTGCAACTGCCCGGCGAACGGGATGGCGTCTGCATGGCGACATTCAAGGGTACGGGAAAGCGTTCGCTGAGCGTGAATCCCTATACCGGAGAGGTGAACGGGTGGACCAAGAGCTACCCTTTCTTCCAGACCATGCGCAAACTGCACCGGTGGCTGATGGACCCGCCTGCCCATAAAGGGGCGAAGTCAGCCGGCAAGGTTATCGTGGGCGTCACTACCCTCGTAATGGTTGTCATCCTCGTCTCCGGCGTCGCGATATGGGTTCCGCGTACCCGCAAGGCATTGAAGAACCGCCTGCTCGTGTCGTGTACGAAGGGATGGCGGCGCTTCTGGTACGACAGCCATGTTTCGCTGGGCATATATGCCACCCTGTTTCTGCTGGTCATGGCCCTGACCGGACTTACCTGGTCGTTCCAATGGTATCGCACGGCGGCTTACGGTCTGTTCGGGGTGTCGACGGCCCGTCCCGCCATGTCCGCTCCGCAACAGCGGGGCAAGGAGAAACAGGATAAAAAGCCGGAGTTCGATTATGCGGTATGGGACGCCGTGGTATCCGAACTGCAAGTCCGTTATTCCTCGTACGCCTCCATCTCGCTGACGGCAGGGAAGGCACAGGTAAACAAGCCCGGCAATATGCGCAGCAGCGATACGGCGGCATTCGACGCCCGAACGGGGGAAATCACGTCCGTAACGGCTTACGGCGATATTCCCAGAGCACAGAAGATGAAGGGATGGTTCTATGCCTTCCACACCGGCTCCTGGGGCGGCATGACGACCAAGGCGCTCTACTTTCTGGCGGCCTTCATCGGCGGAATCCTGCCTCTGAGCGGATATTATTTGTGGTTGAAGAAAAAAAGACGGCCTTCGAGAAAAAAGGCGCTGTAACCTGTCTTTTAACGGGGAGACGGCCCCTGAGTTCGAAAGATTCATTCCGTCGCTCCAATTCCGAAGCGGGCAGTCTGTTTCCTAGCAAGGCCGAATGGCAAAAACTCGGTTTCGTCTTTTAGTCGATTACGGTACGCCACCGCCGGTTTCCGGCGAAACTACCGGTAGGATTCTGACTGATAAAAACCTCCGGTGGATTACCGAACAGACACATCCCGACTGTGGTTATCTCAGCCGGGATGGATTTTTACATGCCGGAGTACATCCGCTGATTGCATGATGCGACCGCACTGTCTATTGTCAGAAAGACAGCGTTTTCCCGATACCCGAGGTCGTAGCGCTCGATGCGCCGCCTTTCGGTGCGTCCCTTACAAGGGAAGAAACCTTGAACCCACGAATTGCAAATGCAAACCCGAACAAGCAATATGAGAAGTCGTTTTCCATAGGACAGACCGTATTCCGGTCTGCAAAATCGAAAAAAACGCCGGAAGAATCCGAAAACTCTCCCGGCGGCCCCCATCAACGAATCTAAAACGGATTTTTCATTCAGCGGTTGTACTCAGTGCAGAGTACATCCTACCGTCTTCGTCCATCGCAGCCCACGACCGACGACACCGCTGCCGAAGGCCGCTATCACGATGACTCGATTCGTGTATTCGATGCTCAATCGTCGATGTCTATAACGTTGAATTGATTGTCGAATTTGATCTCCAAACCGTTCGACAACTCCACCTCCCACGTGTAGGCGTTGCGGTCGATCTGACGGATGAACTGCCCGGGATAGTTGCTTCCGGAAACGAAGGTTTGGATAGGCTGCGGGACGATGGATGCAGGAACAGGGCTGTATTTGCGCCCGACGCTTTCCCACTGCCCGTCGCTGCGGAATTCGATCTCCGTACGGTCGGTATAGACCACTTCGTACTCCTTGCCCGTGTATTTCTGCTCCTCGACGGCATATGCCACCGTGAGATCCTTGAAATGCGCGGCGAGGAACTCCTGCGCCGCCTGCGGGAGCTTGTCCACGCTCGTGGGCTTTTCGCGGCCGTCGGCATACGCCGCTCCAAACATCGTCGTCACAAGGAACAGGGTCAAAAAAGTCTTTTTCATCGTTCTTTTTGTTTATTTAGTTAGACAATCTCTCGCTGCAAATATTGCCCCCGATTTTGAAAGGAATTTGAAATACGACAATTTATATAACCGTCTGCAAAAAAAACAATGCGGCCGAAGGTCAGAAGCGGCCCCCGAAACAGCGTTTCAGGGAGGGGGGGGGAGACGTCGGGAAGGCCCCCGCGGTATAGGCGGACAACGGAAATGCCTGCCGGGAAGAAGTCTTCCCGGCAGGCATTTCCGCTACGTGCGAGGCCGCATTACTTCTCGGAATGGCTGCGGAAATACACCTCTCAGGCGTCCTGACCTATGGTGCAGACCTCGATCCGCTGAATCGGCATATAGCTGCCCGGCACGCTGCTTTCGGTATACGTGCCTCCGTCTTCCAGACAGCCGATCTCCATGTAGAGGAGGCCGATGTGCTCGCCGCCTGCCGTTCCGGAATGTTGACTGAAATCGTTCGGATTCACATAGTAGACTCCTTTGACATATCCCTCGTCGTCGTAGTCCGCACCCCAGACGACGTGCTGGTGTATTTTTCCTGCGGAGGCATGTCCAGTCCGATGGCCATATCTTCCTCGAAGGCTCTGGTGATGAACTCGGCGAGGCCTCGCGGGAAACGGCCTGGCGTCCGCCGGTGGATATCTTTGAACTTTTCGCTGGCGCCGCCGACGTTGTCGTCCACGATATGCCAGACATATTTGCAGCCAACGGCGGACATCGGCTCACTCGGCTGGCTGAAAATAAAACCGTTCTTTTAACAATTTCAGGCATAAGCCTTTTATCGCGTCTTCAAAAATCGGGGTTTTCATAAAATTTAGGAATTATTTTACCATATCCAATTTTTTCGCCACATTTACGAAATACAGCGGTCCGAAGCGGCTGTACGGTTCTTATCGCTATCTGCCGTATTCTTTTAAAGCCGATAAAGCCGAAATTGACGATTTTTTCAAATCTGCATTTTTCAGTCAAGAACAGTTCAACAAATAAGCGGGGCCGGAATTTAACTTCCGGCCCGCCTGTCTGAATTCGTCTATCCGATTCCTGTCCGTTACATGGAGATATCCCCGTCGACGGTTCCCTGATCTTCCCAGCCGCCGATCTGGGAGCCTTCCACGACAATACCGTCCTTGCCGAAAGTCAGGTTCAGCGTCAGGCACTTGCCGCCGTCGAGCGCGGCGGGAATCTCCTGCGTCGCATTCTTCAACACCTCGTTCAGTCCGGCGAGCGTGTGCTCTACGGTCTTGCCTCCGATCTCGATTTTGAGCGTCACCTCTTCCGAGGTCTGCGGCACGAGAAGGAAACGGACGGCCTTGCCCGCGGCTTCGAATGCAGCCGTCTTGTCGGCGGTCTTGCTTACCGTCGCGGCAGCCATGTTCACCTCGCAGGAGGACTTCGCCGTGCAGGTGGTCTTCACCGCTTCGAGCTGCTCCTGCGTATAGGTGCCGTCCGAAGCGTAGTTGATCGCCAGCTTGTGCATAGCGTGCTTGAACGCCAGATTCACCTTCGTGTCGGCGCTCTTGGAGACCTTCATAGCCGGAGCCAGCAACAGGTCCTTGTCCGCGGCGGTCGAGAGGTCGAAGGTGAATTCGGAGCCTTCGGCCGACTCGGGTGCCGGATAGCAGCCGGCGAAGGAGGCTTCGGTCGTACCCGAAGGCAGGCCCAGGTCTTCCCAGTAAAGCGCGGCCCCGCCGATCGTGTACTCTTTCCGCACGGTCTTGTCGCCGCCCGAGACCGTCAGGGCGATCTTGTCGCCGTCCTGGAAATAACCCGAACCGTCCTCGTTCAGGTGCGGCGCGCGCGTCAGTGCCTCGATACCCGCCGTAACGGTGATCTTCCCCTCGCCCGGCGCGGGCTTCGTCTGTTCTTTGTCGTCGTTGCAGCCTGCCAGAACCAGCAGGACGGCTGCGGTAAAAATCGTCTTGTTCATAATCTCTCGTATTTATGAATCCAATCTATTGCTGTTTCCTTAAAATAATTCAATGCGGGTCAATCTTCGGGCTGGACGTCGGGGAACGCCTGCCGCCAGATGTCGCGGCGGAGATCCGCCACGCCCAAGGCTGAAATTCGGGTATTGGAGCCCATATACGCTTGATCCGGAAGATTCATGACGGCGTCTTTCCTGTAAGATATTTTCTGGCGGATACATGCAGCCCCCACAGGATCCTGATCGCCATAGTTATTGTCCGCGTAATAGATGTAATCGACATATCCCTCGTCGTCGAACTCCGCGCCCCAGATCGTCATGGCATGGTTGCCGTTGGTCGTGAATTCGAGTGCCTGGCGGTTTTTCAGAGCATGTTTGATAATCTGGTTAAAGCGCGATTTCGACATGGCCCGGTTATCCGTATAAACGACATCGGTTTTCTTAAACACCCTGCCGAAATAGCCCGGGCAGTCCAGCATGGTCGGATTGTCGATGCCAGACGTATTGGCATTGAGTCCGGTGATGAACCAGCTTACCCCCTCTCCGGCCCCGCGGTTCTGAAACGTGTCGATGAACAGCCGAAATATCGCACTCTTCGATGCGGGAGAAAAGTCGGCCGAAGGACGCGGATACTTTTCGAACTCCGGCTCATTCCCGTATCTGGCATCGTAGGCTGCGACATACTCTTTGTTGCGGTCTATCCACCAGTGCAAAATATTGGAAGAAGCCCCCGCCCAACACATGTATCCGTCTTCGGCATCATCCTTCCAGTAGGTTTTGTTGACGTCGTACCAACCGCAGCCTTCGCCCCACGGCAGCTTCCAGGATTCTGTCGTCGTGCCGTCGCTCCAATGATACACATACTTGACCCATACGTTGGGTGTGTAGTTGTCAATAGGATTGCCCGGCGAAACCTCGATGACCGTTTCCGGGTCATACACGGGCGAATCGATGCCGTAGAGCCACAACTTCTTGTTGCGGAACTCCTCGTCCGGTTCAAGGCCCGGATCGGGCTCCACATTCCCGTCCGTCAGGCGCAGGTCGAGCGTCGTAGTTTTGCCCGCTTCGAACGATTTCGAACCGCCGATTTCATTCGGAGCATTGTACATTATCGTCCTGTCGCCGGCATGGATGCGCAGCCAGCCGTCGCCCGAAGTGTAGGGCGCGAGTTTCTGCGGAAAGAGAAGCGCCGTGAACTCCCCCGCCTGCTCTCCGGCGTGCGGAGTGATCCAGACCTCGTCCGTCTCGGGGTCTTGCGGAGTGCCCGTGAAAAGCGAGAACGAGCCTTCGTTGCGGTTGCGCACCTCGACCGAGAGGTCTTCGGGAAGTTCCCCGTCGGCACTCGTCAGACGGATTTTCAGACGGTGCATCCCGTGTGCAAACGGCAGTTCGATGCGATTCGACACCGTCGACAAGTCGATTTCCCGGTGCGCCCAAAGCATGTCCGACTCCGCGTAGCCCTCGCCGCTCTGGTCGGACGCGACCGCATGGATGTGCCGGTTCTCCTCCGGACGGACGTCCTCGCGGGCCGGATAGTAGGCCGAAATTTTGCCGTCGCCCAAGTCGCTCTTTTTCAATTTCGGCCTCCACGCGCCGTTTTCGAGTGTCAGGATGAAGTGGCGTGTCGGATAGCCGTAAACATACACTCCGATCCGGTCGCCGTCTTCGAACTCCCCGCTTCCGTCCTCGCCGATCGCGGCCCGCGTGGCGGACAGATCGAACACGAATTCCACCTCTCCGTCGGGAGCGGCGCCAAGACCCTCGGTCGCAGGATCGCTCTCGCTGCATCCGGCCATAAGAAGAGCCGCCCCCCAAAGGAGCAGGACGATCTTTCGTAGGATGTCCTCAAACAATCTGCTCATGATATTATCCATAGAACTCTGCGACAAAGATAGTGTAAAATCCCTCTCCCTTCCAAACGGATTGTTTCCGCAGCGAAGGGTCGATCTACACCATTTCTCAGATGGATTGCGTCTTCGTACCCCTAAAAGCACGTAATATCGTCATGCAAAGCGCACTGCAATTTACCGAGGCTCTCGACGAGGAACCGGTTCAAAAACAGAACTGCGACCTGAAAGGAATCCATCCGTTCCGGAATATGCCCGACCGCAGGGAACGCACGGTATTTACCAACGTCGTTCCTAAATCAGACAGAACGACAGTAAAACGCTCTCGCACCGAGCCCATATAAGATTACAGCAAGTCCGAAACTTTATGCCGGGGCCGGAGTTTACCCTCTTATTTCCGTCCGGGATTTTCAATCAAAAAACACTTCCGAAGCTCGCATTACCAATTGAATAGTACGGAGAGTATCCACGTATTGCGCAAGGGGGATGAACTTCCGGCCAACAGATAAGCGGCGTCCGCCGCGACATATTTCCATCGAAGGCCAGCGCCGGCCGAGCCGTAGCGGTATTCTCCCGTACTGCGATCCCCCATGCGGTAACCTCCTCGCAGGGCGAGTATTCCGAAACAACGGTATTCGGCACCGAAACTTCCTGACCAGGCGCGGAGTTCCGAGGGCCGCAGGCGGTATTCGGTTTCGGCGGTCAGTGTCAGGCCGTGCGCTTCCGAAAGACCGAGTTCCGCGGCTGCGCCCGCCTTCAACACCCACGGCAGCTGACGGTTTCCTGCGCCGTAGTCGAGGGCGCCGCCGACGTTGGCAGCCTGAAAACCGAACGTCACTCGGTGCGAAGCGGCCACTGCATGCCGGTAAAAGAGTCCGGCATCGACGGCGAACGTCTGTGCAACGTCGTCCGCTCCGGGCTCCGAACGGACGTAACGCGCCGTAAGGGCCACGGACAATCCTTCGGCAACCGTTCGGGAGTAGCCGACGTCGAAGGCCATGTCGTGCGGTTCCAGCCGTCCGAGCACGTTGCCCTCTTCGTCGGTTCGTTCCGAACCGTATTGCGAGAAATAGCGGAAGGAGGCTGAAACGGCCTGTTTGCCGTCGGGTTTGAAATAGACCGCCGCCGTGTGCAGAGCCGTTCGGGGCGTCAAGTCGCGCATCCACGGCAGATAACTGTAACCGGCGCCGAAGCGCTCCTCCGAGAAAGGCAGCTGCGCCGCGTTGCGGAGGGCCGAAAAAACATCGGCGGAGAGTGCGACGCCCGCACCGCCCATCGCCGCGCTGCGGGCGTCCGGAATGACGGACAGGAAGGCGGCGGCGTTTTGAGCCGTACCGGCGAGCGGTACCGGAAGCAGGGCCGCTGCGATGAGTATGTTGCGAAAAAAGGACTGCATCTTTTTAGGGTTTAGAGTTTGACGATGGAGCGCGTGAGCAAACCGCCTTCGTATCGCAGTTCGATCGTATAGGTTCCGCCCCCGAGCGACGAGAGATCGACTACGGCGGGAGCGGTCGGAGCGATCCGTACTTCGGCGGCGAACGCCCTGCGTCCCGCAGCATCGTACAGTGTGACGCACAACGCCCCTTCGACGTCGCGCCCCATGCGGATCGACAACCGGTCGCGGACGGGATTGGGATAAAGATCGACCTCGCGCGAATCGTCGCGGCACATCACGGCGAAGGTGTCGCGTCCCGCGAGACCGCCTTCGTCGGTCGCAACGACGGTCACCTCCGAACGGCCGTAACGCAGCGGCATGATCCGGTAGCCCGAAGCGACCGGTTGGAGATAGAGCATCTCCTCGTCGTATTCGAGCGCATAGGCAACCGTCCCGGGCACCTCGTCGTCGAAACCCTGCGACGGCGTGAACTCCGCCGTCTCCTGCATCGAACCGAGATAGACCGGCCGGAATCCGCCGGTGGCCACCGGCGGCTGGTCGGGCAGCAGCGTGAAATCGAAATCGGCCGTATCGGAAGCGCCGAAACTGTCGCTTACCGAAACATGCGCCGTATAGTTCCCCGGGGTGCGTTTGTAATTGAAGATGTCGAGACAGAGGCGGTCGCCCTCCTTGCGGATCGCAACGGCGCCGGAAGGATCCTGCAACTCGCAGGTGAAACCGTGGCTGTCGGGATCCGAAACATGGTACCGCACCGTTTCGGTGCGGTTGTAACCGACCCGCACCTCCTCCGTGCTCTCGAGGATCAGCGCAGGCGGCGTGTTGGCCGGCGTGCCGAAGGAAATGACCGTCGTCTCAGAACGATTGCCCCAAGGATCGACGGCGACGATGGCCACCGTGTAGCGCGTCTGTTCGGCGATATCGGTCAGCACGTAGGTGATCTCGTCGCCCGCCTGCTTGTCGCGCACGGGGATGACGACCGATTCCGCCCCCTCGGGCAGATCGTCGGGATCGGGATTTTCCAACGTTCCCACGCGCCACATCAGAATGAACGAATCGGCGCGTCCGTCGTCGCCGTCGGCCGGAACGCTCCACGTCAGTTCGACCTCGCCCGCCGTGTCGCTGTGCCGCAGATCGGCGACGGGATCGGGATCGATGCCCCTGTCCATCGACACGGCCAGATAGGCGTCCACGAGTCCCGAACCCAGCCGTCCTTCGTAGTCGGGATTGTAACTGTCCACCTCGTGCACGCCCCTTTCCAGATAGGAACGCAGCTTGTCGGGCGTGAACCCTGGACCACCGTATTTCGCCACGGCCAGCGCCGCGATGCCCGAAACGTGGGGACAGGCCATCGACGTCCCCTGCATGTAGCCGTAGGCGTTGCCCGGAAGGGTGCTGTACACGGCGTATTCGTCGCCGTAACGCCCCTCGTACTTGTAGGAACCGCCCGGAGCGGCCACGTCGATCCACTCCGAAAAGTTCGAGTAATAGCTCTTGCGATAGTCGGGCGCCAATGCCGACACGGAAAGCACCCGCTCGTAACAGGCGGGATAGCTGCGGTAGTCGCGCTCCTCGTTGCCGGCCGCGAAGATCACGATGCCGCCCTTCATCGGCCCGACCTGCACGCCGTTCTCGTCGAGACCGGCGTATTCGATGAAATAGTCGATGGCATCCTTGGTGATTTCGGGCATCTCGTAGACGTTGGTGTATCCCCAGCTGTTCTGACTGATGACGGCTCCCGCGTCGGCGCCGTATTTGAGCGCCACGATCTCGTCGCCGTTGTCGTTCCGGTTCTCGGTGAACATCTGGCAGCTGATTACCCGCACGCCGGAGTGCCCGCCGCGACCGCCGGCGACACCGCAAACGCCGATACCGTTGCCGTTCTCGGCAGCGATCGTTCCAGCGACGTGCGTGCCGTGTTCGACCGGCGTGATGCGGTTCGATCCCATCGGATAAGCAGAGGAATAGATGAAGTTCCAGCCGTAGATGTCGTCGACATAGCCGTTCCCGTCATCGTCCACGCCCTCTTCGCCGTAGAGCTCGGCCCAGTTGCCGACATTGCCGACGAGGTCTTCGTGCGCATAGTCGATGCCTCCGTCCACGACCGCCACGACCACGTCGTTCGATCCGGCGGTCACCTCCCACGCCCGAAACAGATTGATGTCGGCTCCGGCGACGGCATCGGGCATCGATCCGTCGTTGGAATAGTGCCATTGCTTCGCAAGCCCCGGATCGTCGAACGGCAGCGAGGCGGTTCTCGTCGCGGCAGGCAACGGAGCCGCGACGGCCCGCTCGGGCCCGATACTCCGGATCGCATAGACCGGCTCGACGCACTCGATCCCTTCGAGCCGCGACAGATCGAGCGTCGCCCGCGTCACGGAACGCAGCGAATCGAACCAGACGTCGTACCAGCGATCCAGTCCGGCACGGCGCGTGCGCGCCTCGAAGCGGCCCGCCGGCGGGAAGACGCGCTGCATCCGCGTGACGCCGAGCGCCGCGATGGCGCGATCCAACGGCTCGGAACCCGTTTGCAGCCCGCTGCGGGTCTCGATGATCCGCTCCGGAACCTCTCCCTGTTTGAACTTGACGCGAAGGCGCCCCGTCGCCGCAGTTTCCCGCGACGGTTCCCCGACCGGCTGCGGCGCCTCCTCTCCGATCGGATCGGAGGCGCAGGCGGCCAGCAGAGACAACGCACAAAGGGCGATATGCAACCGGCTTTTCTTTTCGAATGAATGCATTTTATTATTTATTACGGTATAAAGGTCTGTCGATCGAAATCCATTGCAAAAATAGGAATCCTGCCCGTCGTATGCAGTCCCCATTTGTCGGGATTTATGCAGATCAAAATCCCTACATTTGATGATGGCGCATTCGGAGAGGTTGCCTTACCTTTGTCACACCGAATCGCAGAGGAGGGCCACAGCCCCTCCGCGTACCGAAAAACGATATGTCGCTTCGACCTCACATAACTTTTCTAACCCGCCTCGCAACGTTTCTGCCGCTCTTCGCAACGATCGCCGCATTCGGGCAGCAATCCGCAGGAACGTTCCGCATAGCGGGCAGCGTGACGGACTACGCCACGGGAGAACCCGTCGTCGGAGCCAACGTCGTGGCTTACGACGCAGGCGGCTGTCCCCACGGCGCTGCGGTCGGGGCGGACGGACGTTTCGCATTCAACTGCCCGACGAAAGCCGCGACGCTGCGCGTCTCGATGCTGGGATATCGCAACGAGACGGTCAAACTCGTTCCGGGACGCACCGACTACGACATCCGCCTGAGAGAGGCGCCGTCCGACGTCGGAGAAGTCGTGGTGACGGGATTCGTCGACAAGAAACGGGAGAGTTACACGGGCGCCACGCATGTCATCCAGCGGCAGGAGATCGAGAACATGGTACACACCAACGTGCTGAACATCATTCAACTCCAAACGCCCGGCTTCGAGATCTTCGACGATATCGCCAACGGTTCGGATCCCAACAAGATTCCCGACATGGTGCTCCGCGGACGAAGCAGTTTCATCGAAGGCGACCAGACCAACATCCCGCTCTTCATCCTCGACGGCACGGAGGTGGACATCTCCTACGTCTTCGACATGCCCTCGGACGACATCGAGTCGATCTCGGTGCTCAAAGACGCTTCGGCCACCTCGTTCTACGGTTCGAAGGCGGCCAACGGCGTGGTGGTCATCACCACCCGCCCTACGCAAGCCGGCAGGCTCCAAGTCAACTATTCGGGCAATTTCCAGGTCAGCATCCCCGATCTGTCGGACTACCGGCTGCTCAACGCACGCGAAAAGCTCGAATACGAACGTCAGGCCGGCGTCTACGGCGATTTCACGGGCAGCAGCAACACCGACGTCACCAACCAGAAATCCTACTACGAAAAACTCGACCGGGTCAACGCCGGCGTCAACACCGACTGGAAGCGAATGGCGCTGCGCACGGGATTCAACCACATCCATAATCTGATGCTCTCGGGCGGCAGCCAAGATTTCCGTTACAACGTGTCGGGCAGCTACAACTCCACGACGGGCGTGATGGACGAGTCGGACAAACAGACGGCGTCGCTGCGCATCAACCTCACCTACGGCGACATGAACAAGCTCTTCTTCCAAAACATCGCTTCGCTCACGCAGAGCGATTCGAACGACGTGCCCTACGGAAGCTTCTCGGACTACGTGTCGCTCAATCCCTACGATCGCCCCTACAACGACGACGGTTCGCTCAACAGCGTCCTCTCGTTCAATACGGCCAATCCGCTCTACGAAAAGTCGCTGAGCAGCTACATCCGCAACACGTCGGGCAGTTTCATCGACACGTTCCGCGTGCGCTGGAACATTCTCAAAGGGCTGCGCGTCGAAGCGTCGCTGTCGTACACCCAGACCAAAAGCGAAGGCGAGACCTTCTACTCGCCCCTCTCGCAACAGTTCAACAACACGATCGACGCGAACAAGAAGGGCAGTTTCGACGTCTCCAACGGCACGACGCACAACCTGTCGGGAAACGCCTTCGCCGTCTACAACAAAGCATGGAACCGGCGAGGAGGAGACGCCTCCGACCTGCTCAGCCTCACGGCTGGATTCAACATCGAATCGACCCGTTCAGAAAGCCACTCTTTCTCGGCGCTGGGCATCCTTTCGGACAAACTCGAACACCCCTCGATGGCCACGGGATACGCCGAAAGCCGCCCGGGCGGCAGCGAAGACCGTTCGCGTATGCTCGGATTCTACGTCAACGCCAACTACATCTGGCACAACCGCTATTTCGTCGATCTCTCGTTCCGTTACGAGGGCTCCTCGAAATTCGGCGCCGACAACAAGTACGCCCCCTTCGGATCGCTGGGGCTCGGCTGGAACCTTCACAAGGAAAGGTTCCTCAAAGGGAGCGCCGTCTCGCTGCTCAAACTGCGCATGAGCATGGGTTACGTCGGCAACGCCGGATTCAGCCCCTATCAGGCGCAGCTGGCCTACCAATACAGCTCCTCGCTCCAATACAACGGCGGAATCGGCGCCGTGCCCGTCTCGATGGTCAACCCCCGTCTGAAATGGGAACGCAGTCTCAAACGCAATCTCGGCCTTGATTTCGGACTGTGGCGCGACCGCCTCAACGGCAGCGTCGACGTCTACTACGACACGACCAACGATCTGGTGATGGACATTTCCAAACCGGCGCATATCGGATTCACGAGCGCCAAGGAGAACCTCGGCAAGATCCGCAACAGCGGTATCGAACTGTCGCTGCGCGGGAACGTGCTGCAACGCAAACACACGAATCTGAACCTCTTCCTCAATCTGAGCCACAACCGCAACCGGATCATCGAGATCAGCGACTACCTGAAAAACAAGAACGCCGAGAACGAAGCCAAAGCCACCTCGTCGCTTCCGGCCGCCTTCTACGAAGAAGGCGAGTCAATGACGGCACTCAAAGTGATGCGCTCGGCGGGAATCAATCCGGCCAACGGCAAGGAGGTCTTCATCGACCGCGACGGCAATCCCACCTACGAATACGACTACCGCGACAAGTACGTCGCGGGCGACACGACCCCCGCCGTACAGGGATCGTTCGGACTCTCGATGAGCTGGCGCTCGTTCGACCTCTCGATGAATTTCGCCTACCGGCTCGGCGCGAGCATCTACAACCAGACCCTCGCCACGAAGGTCGAGGGCGCCTCCCCGACCTCCAACGCCGACCGGCGAGTCTTCTACGACCGCTGGAAGGCTCCAGGCGACAAGGCGCGTTACAAGAACATCGCCAACCGCGAAACGACGCCTCCGACCGACCGTTTCGTGGCCACGGAGTATGCGCTCGAAGGCTCGTCGCTCAAACTCTCCTACACGCTGCCGGACGCCTTCTGCCGCCGGCTGCATCTGCGGCGCGTCCGCATCTCCGCCTCGACGGGCGACCTGTTCAACATCTCGACGATCCGCCGCGAACGCGGACTGGACTATCCGTTCGCCCGCGTCTTTCAGGCGTCGCTGACCGTAAATCTCTGATCCGATGGAACGCATCCCGATCTGCATAACCGCACTGCTGGCAATGACGACTCTCGGCGCCTGCAATTTTCTGGACATCGACACGCCGGGAATCGTCAACCGCGACAAGATGTTCGAGAACGAACAGGGATTCATCGACGCCATGAACGGCGTCTACGCCTCGATGGCCGACGCCGACCTCTACGGCGAACAGCTCTCGTTCGGATTCGTCGACGAAATCGCGCAACTCTACTACAACGACTACGAAGCCAACGAGACGACGCTGACCAAGACCTTCGACCTGCGCTACCGCGACGAAGACGTGCGCCCGCAGATCGACGCCATCTGGTCGAAAGCCTACAACACGATCGCCTCGGTCAACAGCGTGCTGGACAACATCTCCGGACACGACTTCGCAATTCTGCCGCGCATCCGCGGCGAAGCGCTGACCGTGCGCGCCTTCCTGCATTTCGACCTGCTCAGACTCTTCGCGCCCAACATCGAACGCGGCGACGAGCAGGCGATCCCCTACGTCGAGCATTTCTCGATCTCCCCTGTCGAACGGAGCACGGTGCGCGAGGTCTACGAACGCATCGTCGCCGACCTGACGGAGGCCTACGGACTGCTGCGGGATGCGCAGCCGGCTTCGGGGCGCACGCCCGAAGAGCTCTACGTCTCGCAATACGCCGCCGCCGCACTGCTGGCGCGCGTCTGCAACTGGGGCGGCGACCACGAAACGGCCGAACGCTACGCCCTCGAAGCGCTGAAAGGGCCGTTCGCCTTCATTCGCGAGGAGCAGATCAAGAACCTCTTTCTGGGTTATACGGCACGCACGGAGTGCATCTGGGGACTGCACGCTCCCGACATGTATCTCGACATCCGCAGCCGGCTCTACCCCACGCGGCTCACCGACGAACTCGACATGGTACGCGACAACTACCAGACGATCTTCCGCGTGTCGTCGTTCACGTCGACCAACAACGACTACCGTTACCAGAGCTATTTCACCCGCACCAAATGGGAGCACTCGGTGGTGTTGCTCACCAAGTTCTACGACAAATACTACGACGAGGAGCAGATCGTCCCTTCGGGGCGCATCCCGGGGCCGAATCTGGTACGTCTGCCCGAGCTGTACTACATTCTGGCCGAATCGGTCTACGACCGCGATCCGGCCGCTGCGCTCGAATATCTGAATACCGTGGTGACGGCACGCGGCCTGCACCCGATCGAGGCGGCCGACATCGCCACGCCAGCGAGCTTCCGCGAAGAGCTTCTCAACGAGATCATGAAGGAGTTCTGGGGCGAAGGTCAGATTTTCGCCACCTACAAACGTTTCAACCTGCCGATGGAGGGCGTGAACGGCAAGGAGCACCCCGCCACCGACGACACCTACCTGCTGCCGCTCCCCGAAAGCGAGGAATCGGCGGGCATCGACTGAACCGAATACAAGATGAAACGCCGTACGCTAAGATACCTCGTTCCGGTGGCCGCGCTGCTTGCAACGGCGGGTTGCGACTATAAGGAGAGCTTCCCCTACCAGGGCGACGAACTGATCGACTTCACGACCGATTCGCTCTACTTCTCCTTCGGCAAGGAACCCTTCTCGGTCACGGAAAAGACGATGGAAGTAGGCGTCGAGATCGTCGGATCGCCCGTGTCGCACGACCGCGGCTACCGCATCCGCATCGACCCGCTGCGCACGACGGCGCAGGCCGGACTGCATTACGACGCCCTCGAAGAAACGCGCACGATTCCCGCCGGGGCTTCGTCGACGACGATTCCCGTGCGCGTCCACCGGCTCGAACTCGAAGACGAGACGGTCTACACGCTGCGGCTGGAACTCGTCGAAACGGAGGATTTCCGTCTCGGTGTCATCGAAGGCCGCGCCGTGTCGGTCTGCTTCACCAACCGGCTCGACCAGCCCGACTGGTGGACGGAACTATCGCACTGGCTCGGTGAATACAACGTGCGCAAATATCAGAAATTCATCGAACTGTGGGGCCGCCCCATCACGAAGGAAGACATCGAGGAGAACAAATACGCCATCCTGCGCGTCTTCAAGGAGGTGAAACTCTATTTCGAGGAGAATCCCGTCTACGGGGTCACTTTCCCCGATGTGGAGTGGCCCGTCTGACCCCGCCCCGAACGATCCGACCAATGTTCAACCCAATTTAAAATAACGCTTATGAAAAGATTTTTTTCGCTTTTTCTGACCGCCGCCCTCGCAGGCGCGGGTTTTGTATCCTGCTCGGACGACCCCGAAGACCAGCCGGTCGTGCCGACCGACGTCGAGAAGGTGTCGGGCATCGAAACGAACTATGTCCTCGGACTGCACGAGTATCTCGAAATCACGCCCGACATCGAACTCTCGAATGAAAACGAATCGATCAGCTACGAATGGAGCATCGATTACGAAACGGTCAGCACCGAGAGGAACCTCTCGTTCAAGTGCGACGAACTGCTCAACGACGTCAACTGCTATTTCAAGGCCAGCAGCTCGACGGGCGCCAAGATCGCGGAGTTCAAGCTGAGCGTCACCTCGCCCTACGACAAGGGACTTTTGCTGCTGAGCCAGACGAGCGACGGAGCGATGCTCACCTTCAAGCGACTCGACATCATGGCGACGCCCGCCAGCCCCTACGCTTTCAAGGACAACAATCCCACCCTTTCGCTGGGCAAGGAGGCACTGGCGCTCTGCTGGAAAGGCGAAGGTCTGACCAATCTGGGCAACACCATCAAAGATCAAGATACGGAAATCATCCTCAGCTCGGGCAATCCGACCAAGGTCTACGTGCTCAATACGAACGACATGAAGGTCAAGACCGAAATCACCTACAACGGCGAGGGCGAGTTCCATCCCAACTACGTCATTTACCCCTACGGCGTCCAGAACAGTCTGTGGGAAGGCGAACTCTACTGGCTCGGCGGCGGCCGCGAGTACATCATGGCCGCGGATCGCAATTTCATCACCTCCACCATGGAAGAGATGCCCGAAGGCGCACAGTTCGCCGATATGGCCTGCTCGCTGGTAGACACCGACATGACGCGCGTGTATTACAACACGGCAAGTCAGAAGATGGTCTACATATCGGGCGTATTGGGCATGGTGACCGAAGGGACGAAAGCCTGCAACGTCGAACCGATGAACCTGATCCCCTGCGACGGCATCTACCGCGACGAGGAGGGCGGAGATCACCGTTACGAACCCATGAACGTCATTCTCGTAGGCAAACAGGGCTCCTCGACCAAGATTTACCGCTTCACCCCCGAAAACCTCACGACCACGGAAGAGGTGCTCACCGAGCAGGACGCTACCGGCAACATTCTGCCGACCTCGGCGACGACGGCCAATCCCGCCAAACCGATCCTCTACTACTCGAAGGGCGGCGACATCTACCGCTTCAATTACGACGGTAACAATTTCGATACGGAACCCTATATTTCGCTGGGCGACAACTTCGAGGTAAAACAGCTCGTCTTCAACCCCTACGACGTCGACACGCTCTACATCGCCGCCGAAGACACCGCCGAAACGGGAGAGATGAAAGCCTCGCTGTTCATCTACGACATCTCGGACAATTCGTCGGCCGAAAAACTCTTCGAAGACCACAAGGTAGGCGGCACCGTCAGAAGACTGATCTACAAGGGCAACGGCAAGGAAAACGACGAGCGGGTGGCGAAAAGCAACTCGATTCTGAGCAAATTCATCCGATAGATCATGCCGGATCCGGTCATCGAATGTCGCAATCTGACCCACCGGTACGGCGAGCGACTGATCTACGAAAACCTGAGCTTCGAGGTTCCGCACGGGCGGATCCTCGGGCTTTTGGGTAAAAACGGTACGGGCAAGACGACGACCATCAACATCCTGAACGGTTATCTCGAACCCGTCGCAGGCGAATGTCTGATCTTCGGAGAGAACATCCGCACGATGAGGCCCCAAACGCGCGCCCGCATCGCGCTGTTGCTCGAAGGACACGTCCAATACGCCTTCATGACGATCCGGGAGATCGAACGCTTCTATTCGCAATACTACCCCCGTTGGGACGCCCGGGCCTACTACGGACTGATGGAGCTGCTGGCCGTCGCACCCGGACAACGGATCGCGCGCATGTCGTGCGGGCAGCGGTCACAGGTAGCTCTGGGGTTGATTTTGGCGCAGAACGCCGATCTGATGATCCTCGATGATTTCTCGATGGGACTCGACCCGGGTTACCGCCGACTGTTCGTGGAGTACCTGCGCGACTATGCCCGCAGCCGCGGCACGACCGTATTCCTCACGTCGCATATCATTCAGGACATGGAGAAACTCATCGACGACTGCATCGTCATGGATTACGGACGTATCCTCGTGCAGATGTCCGCAGGCGATCTGCTCGGTCGCTTCCGCCGTTACGAACTCGCGATCGCCGAGGGTGCCGCGCTTCCGGAAGCGCCCGAATTCCACCGCCCGACGGCGATCAGAGGGCGCGCCGAATTCTATTCGTTCGAAACGGAGGCCGAGGTGGCCGCCCGACTCCGGCAGGCGGGCATCGCCTGCGATACCCTGCGAAGCGACGCGCTGAACCTCGAAGACGCCTTTATCGGTCTCACCGGCAAGTACTGACAACGACATGAACAAAGCGATTTTCTACAAGGAGCGAATCAAGATCAGGCGGTTCTATCCGCTGGCGACCGCAGTACTGGCCGGATTCACAGCCTATGCCCTGTTGCGCATCGGCCGCATGTACGCCTTCAACGGCGCGGCCTCGGTCTGGCTGGCCGTCCTCGACCGGGGCGACGTGCTGGTCGACCCGCTCAAATACCTGCCCGCGCTCGTAGGCGCAGGGCTGGGATTGGCCCAGTTTCTTCCCGAAATCACACAGAAACGGCTGAAACTCACGCTGCATCTGCCCGACTCGCGCCGAGCGATGATGCTGGGAATGCTCGGTTACGGTCTCGTGCTGCTGACAATGCTTTTCGCCGTGCAACTGCTCGCGATCGGTCTCTATTTGCGGCACCTCATGGCACCGGAACTGGTGCATGCCGTCGTATCGACGACGTTACCGTGGTATGCAGCCGGTTTCGCGGGTTATCTGTTCGCGGCGTGGATATGTATCGAACCCACATGGCGGCAGCGTCTGTTCGACGCGCTGATCGCCGCAGGCGTCATGCGGCTGCTCTTTTCGAGCGATGCGCTGCGCGTCTGCGACACCCTGCTGCCGTGGATCGCCGCCGTCGTGCTCTGCGCGCTCTTCTTTCCGCTCCACTCGACGCTCCGCTTCCGGCGGGGATGTCAGGACTAAAACCCGTACCGAAGCATGAAAACGATTAAAACGATCATCGTCCTGCTGGCCGCAGCGCTGCTGGCGTGGGCGCTGCCGTGGTGCTATGCCTTCGTCTGCTCCGAGCCGCAGGAATCTCCGCTGACGCTTTACAGTTGCGTGACGCACGACTTCGCGACCTTTTCATTCGAGGGGCACGACGACGCGGCAGGCTACGATCCGGCCGGAAATCCCTATACCGAACGGCAATTCGACAGCATCATGCCCACCGTCTTCACCCGCCGACTGGCCGAAGAGGGCCGTTTGCCCGAACGTATCGACGGCATCCCCTTCGACGCCCGCGAGGTCGAACTCAGCAATTTCGTCTTCCGTGCGTCGCCCTCGGAATTGAACCGTCCGCAGATCGGACTCTACCAACTGCTCGAATCGGCTCCGGGCCGCGAAGGATTCCGAACGCCCGACGACGTATTCCGCATCACGGAGCGGGGAATCGAATTCGTGAAAATGGCCGACAACCGGATCGATGCCGAAAAGAGCGAACGTTTCGATCGCGTGATGAAGAAGAAGGGATTCGTCTTTCCCGCCCGCCGTATCGCGGGAAACGCTTCGACCTACAAACATTACGACAACGGCTACCTGTTGCTCGACGCGACCGGAACGCCGTTCCAGATGAAACAGCTCTGCGGCCGGCCGTTCGTCCGCCGCATCGAACGGCCCGATTCAGTGACATTCACGCACGCTTTCGTCACGGAGTTCCCCGACAAACGACTGCTGGGATTCCTCGGAGACGACCGCGGCGGCATCCATGCGCTCGAAGCGGATTACTCCCTGCACTGCCTGCCGCTGCATCCCGTCGATCTCCGACGCGAACGTCTGATCGTCGTAGGCGACTGTTTTTATTGGACGGCGATCACCGAACGGCAGGGCTTCGAACGCCTCACGGCCCTCAATGCCCGCGACTATTCCCTTGCTGCGGAGCACGAAACCGATTTCCCCGCTCCGAAATGGGAACAGACCCGAAAATACCTTTTCCCGTTTCGGCTGGTCTTCACCGCGTCGTCCGACAAATACATCAAGCCGCGGTTATGCGACTTCTCGTACCTGGCCCTCGGACTGAACACCCTGCTGGCTGCCGGTTGGGCCGTATACAGCATGAAAAAGCGGCGCTGCCGGACGATCCGCGCATTGGGGATTCTGGTGCTGGGGATTTACCTGTTGGTCCCGCTGCTGCTCACCGACCGCGAATGAACGGCAGAAGCGCCCGACACGGGCACTTTTGCGTCCATCCGATGAACCGTCCGCAAACACGATTCCGCCCTATCCAGGGGCGGAATTTTCGTTTGTCCACGGCAGATTCGAATTCACGGATATTTATAAAACGTTTTAAATACCGACAATTAAAATAGAAAATATCTAAATTCAAGCGGAACAATTTTCATAACCGAAAAAAGAATATTATTTTTGCCATACCAACTAAAACGTTTTACATGAAACCTGTCAACAAAACCGTATGCAGTCTGGCGGCACTCGCCCCGCTCGCAATGGCGCAAAGCGCGAACGCCGGCCAACGCCCGAACATCATCTTCTTCCTGGTGGACGATTTCGGCTGGACGGAGACCTCGCTCCCCTTCGGCGAAGAGACCTACCCCAACAACCTCAGATTCCATACGCCCAATATGGAACGACTGGCCCGCACGGGCGTCATGATGACCAACGCCTACGCCTGTCCCGTATCGACCCCGACACGAACCAGCATGATGACGGGCATGAACGCCGCGCACATGGGCATCACGTCGTACTGCTCCTTATATAAAGACACCTGCCCCGACGCGATCGGCGGCCGGCCCGGCACGACGAACGCCAACGAAGACGATATCTTCGCGCACCCCGAATGGAACTACAACGCGCTGTGCCCCGCCTCCTTCCGCAACGAGGCCGACAGCATCGCCTACGGCCTGAACCGCACGCTCTACGCCACGCCGATGGTGGAGATTCTCCGCGACGCAGGCTACCACACCATCCACGTCGGCAAAGCGCACTGGGCACCTACCGGCACACCGGGCTCGAACCCCTACAACATGGGATTCACGGTCAACATCGCCGGTTCGGGTAACGGCCACCCCCAGAGTTATCTGCCCGAAGAACACTTCGGCAACCTCCCCAAACGAGGTACCTACGCCTCGGTGCAGAACATGTCGCAGTATTACGGCTCGGGAATCCATCTGACCGAGGCGCTGACGCTCGAAGCGCTGAAAACGCTGGAAGACCCGATCCGCCGCAAACAACCCTTCTACCTCTACTTCGCCCACTACTCCAACCACACACCCATTCAGCGCGACGAACGGTTCATCCGAAAATACCTCGACGCGGGAATGGACGAACAGCAGGCCCGTTACGCCTCGATGGTCGAGGGAATGGACAAAAGCCTGGGCGACGTACTCGACTACCTCGAAGCCAAAGGGATCGCCGACGACACGATCATCCTCTTCATGTCGGACAACGGCGGTCACTGCTTGGGACAGGACAAGGGAGGAGAGCCCCACACGCAAAACCTGCCGCTGCGCGAGGGTAAAGCTTCCGTCTACGAAGGCGGCATCCGCGTGCCATTGATATTCCGCTGGCCGGGAAAGGCGGCGGAAGGAACGCGCCTCAATACGCCGGTCATCAACGAGGACATCTTCCCGACGATTCTCGAAATGGCGGGCGTGAAACATTACGAAACCGTGCAGGAGTGCGACGGTCTGAGCCTGGCGAGGCTCATCACCGCAGGTTCGAAGATGGTGGCCAAAGCGCAGAAACGCGGAGAAATCGCCACGCGGAAGGAGGCCAACGCCTTCGTCGTCCCCGCGTCGGTGTCGGGCGTCGATCCCGAACGCGAACTGATCTTCCATTATCCGCATCAATACCGCGTGGAGGATCAGGACGACATCGATTTCATGAGCGCCGTCCGCAAAGGCGACTGGAAACTCGTTTACAGGATGCACACGGCCGAACTGGAACTCTACAATCTGCGCGACGATATCGGCGAACGCAACGACCTCGCGGCGAGCCACCCCGAACGGGTCGCCGAACTGGCGAAGGCGCTGGGCGACCGGCTGCGCGCCTGGAAGGCCCCGATGCCGACGGTGCGTGCGACGGGAAAGCCCGTCCCAATGCCCGACGAACTGTAAAATCCGGGCAGGCGAGAACGGCGGCCCCGATCCGTCGACACGCCGCCTTCGACACGACGTCCGGATTTCTCAGTGAGAAATCCGGACGTATTCTATCGGAACCATTTCGTCAAGCCGAGCGCAGAGCCGAACGCAGTTCGGGCTATGCCGAGGCGAGAAATGGAGCATGCAAACGAACGAATCCGAACGACCGGAGGAGGTACGCCGACGGCTCTGCTACTCGATCCCCTCCAACCGGCAGATGAAGCGCACGGCGACGGGATAACCCGCCACGGGCATATTGCCGTGGTCATAACCGTCGAACTCGCAGAGCGTCACGTCCTCGTGCCCAACGAGCCGCATCATCCGCCAGAAATAGGCCGTCTCCTCGTAGCGGCCGTTCATCTCCAACTCGCGGTCGCCCGAAAGAATCAGCATCGGCGCACAGTCGGGCCGCACGTAATAGAGCGGCGCAGTGTCGTCGACGAGCGGCTGCAACGCAGACATACCCAATGCCTTGCGCGCGGCGAAATGCGTAATGGCATGACCGCTGAAAGGGATGATGCCCGCCAGCGAATCGGCATCCTTGCCGTAGCGCGCCAGCCGCGAACGGTCCAACCCCACCATATTGACCAGATAGCCGCCCGCGGAGTGCCCCGCGATATAGATTTTCGAAGGGCTGCCGCCGTAGTCGGCGATATGGTCGAAGACCCACGCCACGGCCGCCGCGGCATCGTCCACGATGTCGAGCGTCCCGACGTGCGGGATCAGCCGATACCCGACGCCCACGACCACGAACCCCTTCTTCATCAGCCCCTCCGGCACGGCGCGCTTGCCGCCCGTGAGACCGCCGCCGTGGAACCACACCACCACCGGCGCATCCTCCGCATCGGGAGGGCAGGCCACGTCGAGGCGGCACATCCGACGCGCATAGTCGCCGGAGGCATCCGTACGGTAGAGGATGTCGCGTTCGAAGCGGTAATCGGCCGCATGGACGGCACCGGCGAATAGGAAACAGAAAAACAAAAGGAGGAGGCGTTTCATCTGCAACGAAGTTTTGGATTCGTCGATAAAAGTAGCGAAAATCCGTGAAACGGCAAAGGGGACTCCGCCGAAAAGGCGAAGTCCCCTTCCGAGCCCGTGCACGGAGGCACCGGTCAATACTGCTCCTGCTCGTTGGGAAAGTCCTGCGACTTGACATCGGCGACGTACCGCCCCACCGCATCGGTCATCACCGTATGCAGGTCGGCGTAGCGGCGCAGGAAGCGGGGCGAAAAGCCCTTGTTGATGCCCAGCATGTCGTGGATCACGAGCACCTGCCCGTCGGTGCCGCCGCCGGCGCCGATGCCGATCGTGGGAATCGACAACTCCTTCGACACGCGTTCGGCCAACACGGCGGGAATCTTTTCGAGCACGACGGCGAAGCAGCCGGCCTCTTCCAGAAGACGTGCGTCGCGCACCAGCTTTTCGGCCTCGGCCTCTTCCCTGGCGCGGACGGTATAGGTGCCGAACTTGTGGATCGACTGCGGCGTAAGCCCCAGATGCCCCATGATCGGAATGCCGGCCGTGAGGATGCGCTCGACCGATTCGAGGATCTCCTCGCCGCCTTCGAGCTTCACGGCGTCGGCCTCGGTCTCCTTCATGATCCGGATGGCCGAGTCGAGGGCCATCTTCGAATTGCCCTGATAGGTTCCGAAAGGCAGGTCGACCACCACCAGCGCCCGTTCGACGGCACGCACGACCGAACGGGCATGATAAATCATCGCATCGAGCGTAATGGGAACCGTCGTCTCGTAACCCGCCATGACGTTGGCGGCCGAGTCGCCCACCAGAATCACGTCGACACCTGCGGCGTCGACGATCTTCGCCATCGAATAGTCGTATGACGTGAGCATGGCGATCTTTTCGCCGCGATCTTTCATCTCTTTGAGCCGGAGGGTCGTAACCGCCCGAACTTTACTCTCAACAGACATTCGTTCTTCTGTTTTGGTTAATATTCTGACATGATCCGTCGGGGGCTTTCCGGCCGCGTCGGCGGTTTTTCGCCGGCAAAGTTACGCTTTTGAGCGAATCCGGCAAAAGAATTCCCACAAAACGACCCCGCCCGACACCGAAACGTTGAGCGAATGTTTGGTGCCCAACTGGGGGATCTCCACCGCGCCGTCGCAGCGGTCGACCGCCTCCTGCGACACCCCTTCGACCTCGTTGCCGAAGACGAGCGCATAACGCGCCTGCGGATCGACGGCCAACGCGTCGAGCATCGCCGCGCCCTCGACCTGCTCGACGGCCAGCACGCGGTAACCCGCGGCACGCAGCCCGTCGATGCACTCCACGGTCGACGCATGATGCGTCCATGCCACGCTCTGCTCGGCACCGAGCGCCGTCTTGTGAAGCTCCCGACAGGGCGGCACGGCCGTAATGCCGCACAGGGCGATCCGCTCGACGGCGAAGGCATCGCCCGTGCGGAAGAACGATCCGACGTTCTGTGCCGACCGCACGTTGTCGAGCACGACCACCAGCGGCAGCTTGGGCATCGCGGCGAACTCCTCGACCGAGGGGCGATGCAACTCTTCATTCGTGATTTTTCGCATGACCGACAGCTAATTTCGGGGACAAAAGTAACACAAATCGGGATAAAATATGTAATTTTGGCGCGATATTCCCGATTCGACTATGAACATCAGACAAATCTTCGGCCTGCTGGCCGCAATCGCCTGCGCGGGCAGCGTGCAGGCGCAGCGCGTCGGCTGGGAGGCCGACTTCAAGACGCGCTTCGACAATCGCGAATTCACGGGCAGTTCGTGCAACGAGTCGCAGACGATCTTTCTGGCCGACCTGTCGACGGCCGTAAGCTACAACTGGCTGGACCGCAATACGCTGCGTTTCGGAGTCCAGATGCAGAAGGACTTCGGCGACAACCGCGACTACTTCTCGGAGGTGCGGCCTCTGGCGTCGTACGCCTACCGCGCCGAACGGCTCGGGGCCGACGTGGGTATCTTCTCGCGCGACGAACTGCGCGGCGACTACTCGCACGCCTTCTTCAACGACTCGCTGCGCGTCTACGACCCCACGATCCAGGGCATGGCGGTGCGTTACCGCAACCCGAAGGGGCTGCGCGCCGAACTGGTGCTCAACTGGGAAGGGATGTATTCGGAATATTCGCGCGAGAAGTTCCGCATCTTCGGAGCGATCCATAAGGATTGGTCGCGCGAGGCGGACAAACGCTGGTACGTCGGGGGGGGGCTTTCGATGTTCCATTTCGCCAACAGCGCCCTGACCGAAGGCAACGTGGTGGACAACATGCTGGCCAACCCCTACGTCGGTTTCGCCAGCAAGGCGGCCGAGGTGGTGCGCCGCAACGCCGACGGTCGGCCGACGGTCGAACGGCCTTTCTGGTACGACTTTCGCGCAGGGTTCCTGTGGGCTCCGCAGCGCGACCGCATCGCCGACGAAGGGTGGAAGGCCCCCATGGGCGGCGAATTGCGCGTGCGTCTGGGCTGGAAGGGGCTCGAATTCGAGAACAACCTCTATGTAGGCGAGAATCTCATGCCGCTCTTCGGCCGCTACGGATCGGAGCTCTACGCCGGCGAACGGTGGTACGGCACGCGCGACCGCATCTACAACCGCACGCGGCTGGGCTACGAGCGGTCGTTCGCGAGCGAGACGATCCGCGTGCAGGCGGGCATGATCTTCCACACCGACGGCACGGGGCTCTACACGCAGCAGGTGGTGCAGGTGAGCGTACGGCTGGGAAAGACGCTCTACGACCAGCGAAATCACCCGCAGAGATAACCGCAGCCGGAATTTTTGACTAATTTTGTAAAAAAACACGAGATAACAATGGCTATCGAAACCAACGAACCCGCAGCGAAGGAGAAGTCGCTGAATTTCCTCGAAGAGATCGTCAAGGAAGCCGCCGACCGCGGCGTCGCCATACAGACCCGCTTCCCGCCGGAACCCAACGGCTACCTGCACATCGGCCATGCCAAGAGCATCTGCATCAACTTCGGGCTGGCGCAGAAATACGGCGGCAAGTGCAACCTGCGTTTCGACGACACGAACCCCACGAAGGAGGACGTCGAGTATGTCGACTCGATCAAGCGCGACATCCGCTGGCTGGGCTTCGACTGGGCGCTCGAACGCTATGCGTCGGACTATTTCGACCAGCTCTACGAATGGGCCAAGGAGTTGATCCGCAAAGGGCTGGCCTATGTCGACGACCAGACGCAGGAGCAGATCCGCGAAGGCCGCGGCACGGTCTCCGAACCGGGCAAAGAGTCGCCGTGGCGCAACCGTTCGGCGGAGGAGAACCTCGACCTGTTCGAACGCATGAAGGCAGGCGAGTTCGCCGACGGCGAGAAGGTGCTGCGCGCCAAGATCGACATGGCGCATCCCAACATGCTCTTCCGCGACCCGATCATGTACCGCATCATCCATGCCCGCCACCACCGCACGGGCGACAAGTGGTGCATCTACCCGATGTACGACTACGCCCACGGGCAGAGCGACTCGATCGAGCACATCACCCACTCGATCTGCACGCTCGAATTCGACGTCCACCGTCCGCTCTACGACTGGTTCATCCAGGCGCTCGGCATCTGGCCGTCGCACCAGTACGAGTTCGCGCGGCTGAACCTGACCTACACGATGATGTCGAAACGCAAACTGCTGAAACTCGTGCAGGAGGGCGCCGTCATGGGCTGGGACGACCCGCGTATGCCGACGATCTGCGCCCTGCGCCGCAAGGGATACACGCCGGCTTCGGTACGCGCCTTCGCCGAAATGGTGGGCGTCGCCAAACGCGACAACGTAATCGACCTCGGCAAGATGGAGTACTGCGTGCGCGAGGATCTCAACAAGGTGGCCGAGCGCCGCATGGCCGTCCTGAACCCCGTCAAGGTGACCGTGACGAACTACCCCGAAGGGAAGGTGGAATACTTCGAGTGCGTCAACAACCCCGAAGACCCATCGGCCGGTACGCGGCAGGTGCCCTTCTCGCGCGAGCTCTACATCGAGCGCGACGATTTCATGGAGAATCCGCCCAAGAAATTCTTCCGCCTGCAACCGGGCGGCGAAGTACGGCTGCGCTACGCCTACCTCATCAAGTGCGAGGAGGCGGTCAAGGATGCCGAAGGAAACGTCGTCGAACTGCGCTGCACCTACGACCCGCAGTCGGGAGGCGGCTCGTCGAGCGACGGCCGCCGCGTGAAGGGCGTCATCCACTGGGTATCGGCCCGCCACGCTTTCGAAGCCGAAATCCGCCTGTTCAACCCGCTCTTCACGAAGGAGAATCCCGACGACTGCGAGGAGGGACAGACGTGGGAGGACAACCTCAATCCCGAATCGATGATCGTCACGAAAGGCTGGCTCGAACCGTCGCTGGCGGGCGCCGAACCGGGCCGCACCTTCCAGTTCGAGCGCGTGGGCTACTTCTGCCCCGACACCGACACCACGCCCGGGCATCCCGTCTTCAACCGCACGGTGACGCTCAAAGATTCGTGGGCGAAGATCAACAAGTAGCAATAAGGAACGTTCCCGGCAAAGCGAACAGTCCGGCGACCTTGTATGGAGGTCGCCGGACTGTTTTATGCGGATTGCCGCGGGCCGCCCATCCTACTCCCGCGCTGCCGGCAGTTTCGGCCGAATCCTGCGCCACGGCAGTTTGAGCACGCCCCAGAAGGCTTCGCCGAAGATACCGCCCGACATCTTGGAGGTTCCCTCCGTGCGGTCGACGAAGACGATCGACACCTCGTCGATACGGAACCCTAATTTCCATGCCGTATACTTCATCTCCACCTGAAATCCGTAGCCCACCATGCGCACGGCGTCGAGGTCGATCGTCTCCAACACGCGGCGCGACCAGCAGACGAACCCCGCCGTGGCGTCGCACACGGGCATGCGGGTGACGATCCGCACGTATTTCGAGGCATAATAGGACATCAGCAGCCGCGACATCGGCCAGTTGACCACGTTCACGCCGCGCGAATAGCGCGACCCTACCGCCACGTCGGCACCGCCGGTCACAGCCGCCGTCAGCCGTTCCAGATCGTCGGGATTGTGCGAAAAGTCGCAGTCCATCTCGTAAACCAGATCGTAACCGTGTGCCAATGCCCACCGGAATCCCGCGATGTAGGCCGTTCCCAATCCCAATTTCCCGCTGCGCTCGATAAGATGCACCCGCCCGGGAAACTCCTCCTGCCGCCCGCGGACGATGGCGGCCGTACCGTCGGGCGAACCGTCGTCGACGATGAGCAGGTCGTAGCCGCCGAAGAGCGACATCACTTTCGAGATCATGCGCGAGACGTTCTCGCGCTCGTTGTAGGTCGGGATAATCACCAACTTTTTCATAAGCCTTGCATCCGTTCGCCGAACACCCGTCGCCCCAGCAGGTAGCGCAGGATGATCGAACCGTGGTAGATATGCGCCGCCCGACGGCGCTTCGATTGCTGTACGGCACGGCGCTGGCGGGCGAGTTCACCGTGCCGCGCCAGAAAATCGCGGTAGGCGCAGGCGACCGCACCGGCCTGTGCGCATTGTCCTTTCAACAGATATACCAGCGCTGCGGCGGCATCCGCAAGGGGCCGCAGCACAGCCACCGCGACACGCTGCACGGGCGACGCGCACTTGAAGAGCATCGCGAGGTTGTTGCGGTAATTGAGGTAGAGTTTGCGCGGCGAATCGTTCTGCAACGTGCCGCCGCCCAAATGCCACACCCTGCTTCGGGGGACGACGCGCACGCGCCACCCCGCCAGCTGCATCCGCCAGCAAAGGTCGATCTCCTCCATGTGGGCGAAGAAGCCGGCGTCGAAACCGCCCATGCGGCGGAATACCTCCGCACGGCAGCAGAAGGCCGCACCGCTCACCCAAAAGACATCGCGGGTGTCGTCGTACTGCCCCCGATCCTTTTCCAACGTCCGCAGGATACGTCCCCGACAGAACGGGAAACCGAACCAGTCGATGAATCCGCCCGCAGCACCCGCATACTCGAACCGGTCGCGCTCGGCGCAGGAGAGCAGTTTCGGCCCCACGACAGCCACGTCGGGCTGCGCGTCGAGCTCCGCGATCAGCGGCTCCAACCACCCCTCCGCAGGTTCGACATCGGAGTTGAGCAGCACCCAGTAATCGCCCCCCAACCGCTCCAACGCGCGGTTGTAACCTCCGGCGAAACCGTAGTTTTCCGGCAACCGGAGCAACGTAACCGACGGAAACTCCCGCTCGACGAGCGCCGCCGACCCGTCGGTCGAACCGTTGTCCGCCACGACGATCTCCACCCCCGGCGGAGCGGTGCGCACCACCGAGGGAAGGAAGCGCCGCAGATGGGCGGCTCCGTTCCAGTTGAGTATGACGATCTTTACGACGGACATTGCGGACGACGGTGTTTCCAACGGCGATGCGACCAGAGCCACATCCCCGGATCGGCGACGATGTCGCTTTCGAGCTGCCGCACATAGCGCTCCGTCACCTCGTTGGGCGCGACCTGCTCCACGCCGTCGTAGAGGCGCAGGAACTCCAACTCGTAATACCCTCGGCGCAGCCGGCGCTGGCGGCAGAAATAGACCGGCATGTGAAATTTGAGCGCCATCTTCTCGATGCCGTCGAAAAAGACGGTATCCTGATTGAGGAAGCGGAACCAATGGCTGTTGGGACGCAGCGGAGGATTCTGGTCGGCGATCAGGCCGATGCCGATGCGTTGTCCGGGGGCACCGGCCGGCAGCCGGTGGTCGATGTAGTAGCGGATGATCTCCTTCATCGGGATGAGCCGGATGTTGCGCCGCCGGCGCAAACGCATGTAAACCGCATCGATCACCTTATTCTCCAACGGATGATAGACCGCGGCCAAATAGTGTTCGCCGGTATAGAGCGCCAGGAACGAGTCGTACTCCCAGCAGCCGAAATGGGCAGTCGAAAGCAGCGCGTCGCGTCCCCGCAGGTCGGAGAGCACCTCGTCGAGATTCTTCACCCGCACGCGGCGGCGGCAATCGTCGTCCGACATGGCGGCCTGGCTGACCGTCGAGATGAAGATCTCCGACAGGTTATGGTAGAACGACCGGCGAATCCGCTTGATTTCGGCCATCGGACGGTCGGGAAACGAATTGCGCAGGTTCTCCGTCACCACGCCCACCCGATAGCGCAGGCATTTGTAAACGATGAAATAGATGGTATCCTGCAACACGTAGTAACGCAGCCAGTGTGGCATAGCGCCGATCAAACGGCAGCAACCCCACACGAGGCTCGCCATCGCCCGCTGCCATAATGTTAGATTCGAACGTACTCGTTTCATGCGTCCGCAGTTATTCGATCGGTAATCATTCGGTATACAACTTCACCTGCGCGATCTTGGTACGCACCTCCAGCCAGCGGCGCAGGCGTTCGGCATCGGCCTCGGTCATCGGCTGCCGCGACTTCACCACGCAGATCAACAGCGTATCCTGCACCGTACCCCCGACATCGTACGAGAGGCATTTCGACAGGGAGATCGACTGAATGTCGGGCACGACGGCACCCGCCTCGCGCGAAATGTCGTCGTATTCGATATTCTTCATCTTGTACTTCGACAAGCGCTGTTTCAACTCGTCGATCTGAGCGTTCTTCTCGTCGAGCAGTTCCGAGTAGCTCAACTGCAACGATTTGAGATCGACCCGATCGCCCGTGCGCGCCTGCCGGACGATCAACTCGACATCCTGCAAGCCGTAGTTGTACAACTGGGCGCGGGCGTTGCCGATGATCTCCTCGCCCAACGGCTCGCCGATAAGCAGCAGCTCGATACGCGAATTCCGGTCGCCGTGCTTGTAGGCCTTCTTGCACTCGATCACGCGCGTATGTTCGAACTGGAACTCCTGCTGCACGTAACGGTCGACGGCCGATTCGAAGAACGACACCCGCACCATGTGCAGCCCGATGACGACGCTGGGAATGAACGTCAGGAGCGTGATAAGGAGCATGATCCGTTTGACATACCGCTCGCGCGCCGGATCGAGGAACTTCTTCTTGTGGTATTTCAACATCCGGACGACCATGTAGGTCGCCAGCGCGATGAAGACCGTATTGATGAAAAAGAGGTAGAAGGCGCCGATGAAGAACTTGAACTGCCCCGTCGCAAGACCGAAGCCCGCCGTACAGAGGGGCGGCATCAGCGCCGTGGCGATCGCGACGCCCGGAATGACCGTCGAATTGCGATCCTTGCGCGACTGCGCCACGATACCCGCCAGTCCGCCGAAGAAGGCGATCAGCACGTCGTAGGTCGTGGGGACGGTACGGGCGAGCAGTTCGCTGCGTGCCGTGCCGAGCGGCGAAATGAAGAAGTAGAGCGTCGAGGTGGCGATCGCCACGACGACCATCAGCGAAAAGTTGCGCAGCGACTTTTTCAGCAGGTCGAAATCGTTGATCCCGAGCGACAGGCCGACACCCATGATCGGCCCCATGAGCGGCGAAACGAGCATCGCGCCGATGATGACGGCCGCCGAGTTGACGTTCAGCCCCAGCGAAGCGATCATCGTGGCGAAGATCAGCACCCAGAGATTCGTCCCGCGGAATTCGACGCCGCGGCAGATCATGTCCACCGTCTCCTCCTGCCGCGCGCTGTCCTCCGAGAGGCTGAAACGGTCGGCCAGGTCGTCGCGCAGGCTCTCCCACCACGAATGTCGGGCAGGCCGGCCGTTGTGTTGCAGGCTTGTTTCGTTATCGTTCATCGTACTCTTCGTTTTCGGATTCGTCGCGCCGCGCCTTTCCCGCCTTGGGACGGCCGGCGACCACCAGCACGAACTCGCCGCGCGGCTCCGTCCGCCGGAAATGCTCCAGCACTTCGGCCGCCGTTCCGCGCACGGTCTGCTCGAACTTCTTGGTCAGCTCGCGCGACACGGACACCGGTCGTTCGGCCCCGAACGTCTCCACGAACTGTTCGAGACACTTCACCACGCGGTAGGGCGATTCGTAGAAGACCATCGTCCGCTCCTCCGAGGCGAGCTCCTGCAAACGCTTGTTGCGCCCCTTTTTCTGGGGCAGGAATCCCTCGAAACAGAAACGGTCGCAGGGAAAGCCGCTCTGCACCAGCGCCGGAATGCAGGCCGTCGCCCCCGGCAGCGTCTCCACCTCGATCCCCTGCTCGACGCAGGTGCGCACCAGCAGGAATCCCGGATCGGAGATACCCGGCGTTCCGGCGTCGGAGATCAGCGCCACGGTGCGTCCCGCAGCGATCGTCTCGGCCACGACGGCCGCCGTGGCGTGTTCGTTGAACTTATGGTGCGCATGGAGGCGCTTTTCGATCCCCAGATGCCGGAGCAGCACCGACGAAGTTCGGGTATCCTCGGCCAGAATCAGGTCCACTTCGCGCAATACACGGACGGCACGCAGCGTGATATCGTCGAGATTGCCGATCGGCGTGGGGACGATGTAGAGTTTCGACATGCGTTCAGGCCAGTTTTCGTTCGATCAGATCGACCAGCAGCTTCGCTCCGTCGGAGTTGGGATTCCAGTCGAAATTCTCGGCGATGTAGATCATGCACTCGTCCAGATCGTCGAACTCGTTGAGCCGTTCGATCGTACGCCCGCAGGCATCCATATCGCCGCCGAAGAGGTCGCGGGCCAGCAGGAAACGGTCGTTGTTGCACAACGCCTGCCGCAGGTCGGCCACCGGCTCCTGCCCGACGGCCGCCGGAGGGGTCGTTACGGCGATCAGATCCGAGACGGTCTTCACGTCCGAATTGAGCGTCTCGCCCAGCACGGCCGCTCCGTTTTCGGCCGGTACGGCGCGATGCCCCACTCCCCCGACCGGAACGGAAGTCGCCGCAGGCTCCTCCTGCGGAACATCCGCCGACGAGGGCGAAACGGCCGGAACGGCCTGCGGAGGCGGAACCGGCCGCTCTTCCGCAGCCGGCTCGACCTTCCCCGGCGCCGGAGTCACGGAGTCCGTATCGCCGTAAAGCGACAGGACGACGCGGTGTTTGGCGCGTTTCACATCCACGGGATCGAGTTCGAAAAGGCTCAGCGGCTCGGCAACGACGGCGGGAGCCTCGGCGACGACGGGCGCCCCCTCCGAATCCGTTGCGGCCGACGGTTCCGATACCGTTGCAACCGCTTCCGCAGGAATCTCGCCGATCGGATCGACCGTCGGCTCCACGACGGGAGCGCCGACAGTACCTTCGACCGCCTCCGCGGGAATCTCGGTACGTTCTTCCACCGGCGCCTCCGCAGGCGCCTGCAAAGGGATTTCGGCAGGAACCGCTGTCTCGGCAGGCATCTCCGCCGGAACTTCGGCCGGCGTTCCGACCGGCTCTACCGCCGGAGCGGCGGCGAACGGCGCCTCGGACGGGCCGGCGACAGGCGATTCCACAACGGGCGGCGCGATCGTCGGTTCTTCCAGCGGCGCAGCGGCCGGATCCGCTCCGAACGGCTCGCTCATCGCCGTCAGCGGGATCACGGCGTCGAGGTCGATCTCCACGGGCGGCAGGTCGACGGGCGACAACTCGTCCTCTACGGACGGCTGCACCGCCGAATCCAGGCCGAAACGCACGGCATCGTAAAGTTCCCGCAATTTTCCGAGCGCCAGATCGCGTTCTATATCAGCTATTTCGTGCGAAGCATCCCATCCTTCGGCCAATGCCGCGAGCTTTTGCAGTTCCGCACGAAGCGTTTTCAAATCCATCGGTTTCGTCGTATTTTAACTTTTCAAAGGTATAAATTTTTCACGGAACACGAAAACCGTGCCTTCCTTTTTCACCCTCTCCGAACGAAAAACAGACCGAAACCACATCTTCGCCGCCCCCCCCCGCTCCGCAGACCGGAAGCGCAGAATCGGTCTTTACTTACATCTCTCCGCAAAACACCTCTGCTATTTTTAACGTGCATTTCGTGTCCGACGGCAGCGTAAGGGCCGTACGGGCTCGTCAAACGGCATTCCGCCGCATGGAACGGAGGCTCTCCGGCCCGCACCGAACGACGACGTCGGATCGGCGACACGAAACATCGCAGGGATCTTTCTGCGGAGATGCGTTTGTTTTTTTCGGAAAAATCGATTAACTTTCGGATACTCAACCCACCGAACGATGAAATCCGCTGGATATATCCTACCGTTGGTATGCGCCGCCCTCTTTCTCACGGCATACCGCTCGACCGCCCAGCCGTCGCTTTACGCGAACCCGTTCATTGAGCAGATCGAGCATTACCCGCAGGAGAAGCTTCATGTATCGACGGACAAGGATTCGTACATCGCGGGAGATACGATCTGGCTGCGCGCGCACTGCGCCGATGCCGCGACGCACCGTCCCGTGGCCGCGAGCCGCTACGTCTACGTGGAGCTTCGCGACGACCGCGGGTCGCTGGTGCGGCGCATCAAGCTCCTGTCGCGCGACAGCGTGTACAGCGGCTACCTTCCGACGCAGTCATTGGAACGCTTCGGGGACTACTCGCTTACGGCCTACACGCTCTACATGCGCAATCCGGGGCCGGAGTACTTCTTCAAGAAGCCGCTCACGATCCGGCCCTATCGGGAGAGCCGCAGGACGCAGCGCAACACCTCGGTGCGCAAAGTCTCGGACTTCGACGTCTCGTTCTTCCCCGAAGGGGGCTACCTGATCGACGGCTACGACTGCTGCGTGGCCTTCAAGGCGCTGGGAGACGACGGCGGGTCGGTCGAGGTCGCGGGCGTGTTGAAGAACGACCGCGACGAGACAGTCGACACGCTTCGCACGCTTCACGGCGGCATGGGCTGTCTGCGCTTCACGGCCCACACGGGCGAACGCTACTACGCCGAATGCACGATGGCGGGCGGTAAGACCGAACGCTTCGACTTGCCGGCATCGAACAATCTCGCCTGCGTGCTTCGCGTGTTGCAGACCGAACGGGACTTTACGGTGATGGTGCAGTCGGGCCGTCCCCTGCCGAAGGGGTTGCGGCTGCTCGTCCATTGCCGCGGCAATCTGTGCTACTTCCGGGAGTGGAACGACGATCTTCCGTCGCTGATCTTCAAGCGCGACAAGCTGCCGGGCGGGGTGCTGCAAATTCTGCTGCTGGACAAGGCGGGCAACGCGCTCTCCGAGCGTCTGGTCTTCAATCGAGGCGAAGAACTTGCGACGACCGATATGCAGATTCAAGGTTCGTTGAAACAGCGGACGAAGGTCACGCTCTCTGTCACGGCGACCGATCCCGACGGACGTCCTGCCGCGGGCGATTTCTCGATCGCGGTGACGGATCGTGCGGCGGTGCCTGCGGCGACGTCGGGCAGCATCTACTCGACGCTGCTGCTCACCTCCGAACTGCGGGGTACGATCGAGACGCCCGACTGGTACTTCGAGGGGCGGGACGCCGCACGGGTCGCGGCGCTCGACGCACTGCTGCTCACGCAGGGGTGGCGGCGTTACGACGTGCCGGCCGCGGTACGGGGCGAGTATGCGACGCCGGCCTACCCGCTCGAAGTCGGGCAGGAGATCGCGGGGCGGATCAACAAGGGCGGACTGTGGAACAGGAGGAAGAAGCTCGACCGCTACGAGATGCGGATGATCGTGCCGCGGTGGCACTACTCGTCGCAGGCGCCGATCGACAAGGAGGGACGGTTCGCGCTCAACGGCTTCGACTTCCCCGACAGCACGCTCTACGTGCTGCGGCCCGCGGCGGCGAAGGGGCTGCTGCCGGAGGCCTACGTGAAGGTCGCGCGCGATTCGTTCCCCAAGGTGGGGACGCTGCCCCGCGTGCCGGAAGCGGATGCGGCGAGTCCCTACCTCGCCCAGGCACGGCACTACATCGAGCAGCGAGGACAGACCGATATGCGCAACATCCTCATCGACACGGT